>Ga0315550_1000876_pt1 | contig 18548 bp, 20 predicted proteins | sample SalMarSW160190MG_2_FD_203100 | JGI IMG/M metagenome (GOLD analysis project Ga0315550, IMG submission 203100) | Salt marsh sediment microbial communities from the Plum Island Ecosystem LTER, Massachusetts, United States - Salt Marsh Sediment SW1601-90 ... | reverse complement strand
TAAGGATTATTCCGCCGAGGGCCTCAATCTTGTTTTCGAAAAAATGACCGAATTTTTTGCCGATGAAAACGCCTAAATATGACAGCACGAATGTGACCAGACCTATTATTATCACTGCAACAGTAATAGAGCTTACGATAAGTGAAAGGGTAATACCAATCGCCAGGGCATCGATACTCGTAGCAAGGGCCAGAACCAGCAAAACCATGACATTCGAGGGGTCCAAACTCTTCTTGGACGACTCAATCTTGAATGACTCATAAATCATTTTGCCTCCGACGGCAGCTAAAAGGCCAAAGGCGACCCAGTGGTCATAATCCGCTATGTAATCTTTTACACTCATCCCCGCAAGAGAACCTATCAACGGCATAAACGCCTGAAAGCCGCCGAAAAAAACAGCCATTCGCACGGCGTGCCTTACGTGCAACTGCTGATACACACTGCCGCTGACAATAGAGACCGCAAAAGCGTCCATTGCCAGTCCAACGGCTATTACTATGATTGTGACTAAATCCATAAAACGCCTTCAGAAGATTCCTCTTTTCTACTCGGCTTTTATTATGCCATCTTTTGTCAGGTCTTCGCTAATCTTCCGGCCGGGCTTGACAACCAAAAACTCGCTGTTGTGCCAATCACCGTCAACAAGCTTCTGCATAAGGACGGGACTGCCCGTTAGCTCATCGTAGTTCCAGTGAAGAAATTCGGCGCAACGTTTCGTGTAATTTTTATACTCATCCGAATCGACAAATCCCCAATCGATATACGTTGCCCAATCATACTCCTTTATCCACTTTTGCTCGACCTCCATCAGATATTGAGCATTATCGTCCCCGTATTTTTCCTTATACTCTTTGAGCATTTTTTCATAGCGCTCCTTACTGGGCTGCTTGCCGGATTCTATCCAGCCGGGGCTATACCAGTAAACACCGCGGTGGGAGTCGAAGTATTCCTGATATCTGTCTTTCGAGCCAAGCAGAAGTGTAACGCAATCATGCCCTCGCGGGGCAACAATGGGAATTTTCGCCGACAATCCTACGATGCCGTTGCTGCAAAGGCCGTAACCAAGCAGTGAAGCATCATAGGGTCGTCCCTGAATGTCGCAGGTATTATCGAGAGCTTTCTGAACTTCACTGCGAAGCTTTTCCGGCTCATCATGCAGACCCTGCTCCATCAAAACTATATCGACAACATTTTTCGAGCGGGCAGCACAAAAATACGCCTCCCTCTGCATTACTTTACAGGTTATGAACTGAAGTCTCATCTATGGTTTGCACTGCTTGCAGGGTCTTTTGCCGGCCTTTATCGCTTCGTTTTTACTGCTGTAACCTACGAGGTTTTCCGGCTTGATTCTCTTTGCCCAGCGACACTCGGGCTTATGAAAGACTTTGCTGTTCTTTGATGCTACATATCCATATCCGGCCACTGCCGATGTAGCGCCCGGTTTGGTTTGTTTTTCTGTGGCTGTCAATGAATCAGTTTCGCTTGCCCGGCCATTGGAGGCTTGCCTGGCCGGCGGATTAGCTGCAAGACTATAGCTTCCACCTAATGCCTTGTTTACAGCGGCTTTCATTTTAGCCAGGCCGGCCTTCGCTACCGCCAGCGGGTCCTGCTTCCAATAGGTCGGGTTGAATAGCTCCAGCGAAAGCACCGCCCTGTTGTCGTTGGCGTGCAGGTCACGCAGAATCTGAGTCAACGGTGCGATGCCGTCACCGGGAAAGACACGGTCCCGGTCGCCTATCGTCTCTCGCGGCGGATCGGCAGGATAGTCATTCAAATGAAAGACCTGGATGGCCCGGGGACTGAGCAGTTTCAGGCCGTTGAAGTCAGAACCGCCCTTGTAGATATGATAGACATCCGGCAATAGACATGCCTTTGGGTGGCCGCTTTCAATAACTACGAACATCGATTGGCCCAATCGGTACAGGTTCTTTGACGAACCCCATACCTCGACCTGCGGCACGACGCCCATTTCGTCGCCAAGCTCCAAGAGCACCCGATACCGCTCGGCCGCCTTCATAAGGTCGAGCCCCGCCTCTCTGGTGGCACCGGCCGGCGGTGCCGCGATGCGCTTGCCGCCAATCCGGGCCAATGCGTCCATATCCCGTTTGCTTTGTTCCAGAGCTTTGGCACGCTCGGCATCATCGTCCACAATCCAGCGGGAAAAGGCAATGGCACTCTCGACGGTCAGGCCGAGGTCGCTGATGCGTCTGCGCAGCTCATTGAGATTGCCGCCCCCCTTGGCGTACTCGTGGATTTTGTCGACCCACGGCTCAATAGAGTCGTAACCTGCTTTTGCAGTAATCTCGATTTCTTGGTCCAAACTCAGTTTTTGTCCGCGAATAGTGCTGGTATTGAAACAATATCTAAACGGCATTGCGGATTTTGAGGATGTCGTGCCTACGCCCTGAGCGACTGTAATGCCGCCGGAGGTTACGGCCGCGCCGATAGCAGCGCCGGCACCGGCTATAAATCGGCGGCGAGAAAGGCGGTTTCTTTTCATAATCATCTCCTGTTTCTGTAAGGATATTTCCAAGTGTCTAATGAGCTTATGCGATAAGAGCAAAGGCATCGCTGACTCTCATACCTTCTTTGATACCTAAGGTCTGGGCTTTTGCGTTTGCCTTTGTTATATTCCGGTTCGGGAAACGTTCCAGTGTACCTATGGGATTGTCCGGCGTGCTTTCGGCTATTGCCGCGGCTACGCCGTAACGCTCGCAGGCATCAACATCAATCGCAGGACAAGCCAAAAAACCTTTAGAGCCGGTGACCAACAGAATATTGAATCCGGCCCATTTGGTCTGCACTCCTTCAACCAGGCCATTTGGCGTTTGAAATGTTTTTGTATAAACTTCCATTATTCTTTCCTTTGTTATTTCTGCGAAAGGTTGCTATCCTCTGGAATCAGTAGCACGAATCCACACATAAGAGGCGATGCGGATAAATCATACCGGCTCACCGAGATGTTCGGCAATTTCGGCTAATTTCTCGTCAAGCAGCTCTTTGCTTGAAGCCTCTACGTTCAGTCGCAGCAGCGGTTCAGTGTTGCTCGGCCGACAATTAAACCACCAGTCCTTATACACGATAGTAACACCATCCAGGTGGTCGATTCGGCCATCGCTGTATCTTCTTGCAAGCTCATCCATTTTTGCCTGCTTATCCTCTACTTCGAAGTTTATTTCGCCGCTGCCGGAGTATTTTCGCAACGGCGTGATTAGCCCGCTCATTGGGACATCGGCTGTACTGAGAATATTCATCACGTGCACCAAGGTAATCATGCCCGAATCGGCATAGTAGTTGTCCGAATAATAGAAGTGTCCGGAAAGCTCACCGCCGAATATGGCGTGCGAATCGCGCAGGGCCTTTTTCATAAAAGCATGTCCGACCCTTTCCCTTCGCGGTGTGCCGCCGTACTTGATAATTTCTTCCATAACAACTCTGCTGCTTCGCAAATCGTAAACCACCACCGACTTCGGCTTTTTCTCTAAAAAATACGGCACCATCAGGGCCGTCATCAAATCGCAACCGATAGTATTACCTTTTTCATCGACCATCATCAACCTGTCAGCGTCACCGTCGAAGCAGACCCCGAAATCACATTTCTTCTCCTTTACTGCTGCTTTTACCTCATCCAGATATTTCTCAATCAGAGGGTTCGGCTCATGTTTGAATTTGCCGGTGTGCTTGAAGTTAAGAGCAACGATTTCTACGGGCAGGTTGCTGAAAACGGCCGGGACCGTCTTGCCTGCCATTCCATTGAAGGCGTCAACGGCAATCTTCATCTTTTTTATATTTGGCCTGAGAAACTTCAGCACGTGATTTTTGTATTCGGCGGTCAGGTCATATTTTTGCACCGAGCCTGTAGCTTTACCCTTTGTATGAAGCAAAGCCATTGCGACATGTTTTATGTCCTTTAAGCCGGTATCGACACCAATGGGTTTTGCGCCCAGGCCGGATATCTTAAAGCCGTTATACTTGGCCGGGTTATGGGAAGCGGTAACCTGCACACCGCCGCAGGTGCCAAAATGATTGATTGCAAAATACATCTGCGGCGTATCAACCATTCCAATATCAATCACGTTTGCACCGGTGGTATTCATCCCTTTAATAAGGGCCTTGGCTAACGCCTCGCTATGCGTCCTCATATCGCGACCGACACACAGCGACTGGGCCTTAGCCTGGCCCCGCTCATAACCGCTAAGCAGCGACCGCAAAAAACGGGCCGTGGCACAGCCAATCTTCCATGCACCTTCTTCATCGATTTGGTCGGGATAAATCCCTCGTATATCGTATGCCTTGAAAATCGCAGGATCCATTTTGTCGGCTTCCTTAAATTGCGCAGAAACAAACTTACAGAGCTTTCAGCTCGCGTTCCAATAATCCAGCTTCCAATTCGCCAAATACTATACACCCTCATCCCACAAAATGTCAACAGTGAATACAAAGGTTGGTGGAATGTCCTTATCGGGTAATAAAAATCAGGTAAAGGCCACCTATCAGAACAAGGACACCGCAGATTTTCTTAAGAATGGTTGCGCCCCTGGATTTCTCGTTCCAGTTCATATAACGCTGCACCAGCTCGGTGCAGGTACCGGCCAGAACGATGACCGAACAATGTCCCAAGCCATAAACTATAAGCAACAACACGCCATATAAGAGATTCGTAGCAGCTAATTTGAAGGTAACGCCCAGCATAGGCGCCATATATGCAAAAGTGCAGGGCCCCAAAGCAATGCCGAAAACCAGCCCGAGAATAAACGCTGCGAGCATTCCCTTTCGTTTCATACCAACCCGGCCCGGCCCGCTCCAGGGCATAGGTATTACACCCAAAAGATGAAGGCCGACTACAAAAAATACCAGAGCTACAAAGTAGTTGCCGTACTTACCGATATCTCCCATCATTCTGCCGAGGGCAGCGGTAACAGCCCCTATAGCACCGATTGTAATTAAAATGCCCACTGCAAAAAGGACCGATATGATAAAGGCCCGTTTGGTTGAAATACGACCCTGTTCGTCAATGAAACCTACTATCAAAGGAATACTTGCCAAGTGGCATGGACTGAGCAGTATGCTCAGAATACCCCATACAAAAGCGGCAGTCAATGCTATTGCCGGCGTCCCCTCAACCGCGTGTGTCAGCGTTGTAAAAAGTTTTTCCATCCGCTATTTGACCAACAATGCCAACAAACAAAAATACACAATAGTGAAAATGCCGAAGCGATTCATTATTATGCTCCTCATATTCGACTCCATGCACAGAAAACAGCAGCTCAGTCAGAAAATATTATTTCGGGACACATTCGCCAATCTTGCAGGCCTTCTGAATTTGCTCGGACGACAGTTTCATTTTGTTTGCCAGAGCCTGGCTTATGCTTATCAACCTGCCGGTCTCGTAAGGATTCTGCTCGACCCATTTCTTGAGATTCTCTAAAGTGACAAAAAATCCCTGGTGAAAGCAGCCGGCAGAGCCCCACGTGTCATCAGGTTTCTGGCGCTGGCCAAACCAGGCAACGGCCGTCGCCGGTTCCAGCGAGGCCACCTTGCCGCCGAGTGTCTTAACAACAATCGGCTCACCGGTTAGCCGGTCACGCTCACGTACTTCAATATCCAGACCGGTACGGGCTGCCACCCCAAGCGCACAATGCGAACAGCATCCATAAGTATGTATCCCCCCGGCGATAACTTCAGCCGCATCCTGCGGGTAGCACGCCCGGTCACAAAATCCACAGCGATTGGCTAATTCCTTGTCCTGCAAGACCTGCCAAGGGATGACAATCCCGCCGGGTGTCGCTTGGTCGGGCCGTATCATGTTGGTGAAAGCTTTGATGGTTGGTCGCCCTGTCTGACCATCGAGACCGTACAGATACATCGCCTCTGTAGTGGCAACTGGTTCGCCCGTAGCCCAATCTGTCACCGAGACCTTTTTCTCGAAATCGGTCTTGTCTTCGGTCAGGCACGAATACATAATGTAATAGCAATGCGGGCTACACAGCCGAACCGGCCCTTTTTCTGTGCTAATGGTCACAAGTGTCTTGGGTTTGATGTCACCGTCGCACATATAGCAGATTTTATCTTTGCTCCTGTTATCGGCCTGAGCGGGCTTGAGTCTCTCAAAAGACGGCTGACCAACCGACAGGTCAACGCCAAACTCTTTCCATTTCGAGAGGATGTCCTCCCTGGAGAAGAAGCCTTCGTGCCTGAACAGCTCTTTGCCCGAAGCGTCGTAGAATATTTGTGTTGGTATAAGCTTAATACCGTACTTCGGGGCCTCAGCAGGGTTTTTCCAGACATCGATAAACTCAACTATCAGCCTGCCCTCATATTCGCTCTTTAATTCTTCAAGTATAGGGGCCATCATTTTGCACGGGATGCACTTATCTGCACCGAGGTCCACCAGACGCGGCAAACCTTTTAGCGCCTCGACCCTAACGGTCTCCGGCCCCTCGGCCTTGGGAACCGCAGCAACTTTAACAGGCCCTTCATCTACAACTGCTCCGGAATCCGCCTTGTGTTGCTGCTTAAGAATAATCACAACAGCCACAGCGGCAATCAGACCTATTACAATTAATATTTTCCCAACTTTATCCATACGCCAAACACCTTCCTTTCTAAATATTGCCCTTATCCCGCTCACCAGCAACCAGGCCCCGGCAATGACCGCCAGTAGAATCAGCGGATGAACTGCTCTGCCCCCCCTGCAGAACGGGCACTGTAACAAGAAATTCATTTGTTCACTTCTCATTCAGGAATTTATTTATTTCATCTGTAACATATTTGGAAAATCCTTCCTGGTCCCTCAGAAGCGTCCATACCTCGTTAAGCTTTTTATATTCTATGCGATTGCCATCCAGTATCTTTGCCACTACGAGAGAGCTGAAGCCAACGTCGAACTTCTTTTTAAATTCCTCACCGCCGGGTTCGTCCAGGTTAATCGGCATCCACATCAGTCTGCCGTCTGCAATCTGCTTCTGGAAATGCTCTTGTATGACTTGATGCGCATTTAACTCAATAGTAATGCAGGTTGGGCATCGGGCCGTCCTGTGAAAGTAATATACCATAATTGTCGGTTTGCCGTAGTTGCCGTTTTGCCCTCGATATAAATCAGAGGAGGTGCCGGCTTCGCGCTCCTGACAACCACAGCACACAAGAACCACAGCAATAAAAGCTCCTTGCATCAGCTTAAATAACATAGCCACTCTCGCTTTCTATGATATCATTATCACCTTCATACGAATTTGTATCACTCATAATTACACCCCTCATAGTAATGAATATCCTCTTTCAAACAACGAGGGGCTATTCAAGCATTCCCTTAATTTCACCTGGCGATAGCACTTTGCCGACCACTTTGACCTCGCCGTCCACCGCCAGAGCCGGAGTCACCATCACGCCGAACTTCATAATCTCGTTAATCTTGGTAACCTTCTCAATATCGTATTCAACACCCAGCTCCTTCACCGCCGCTTCGGCGTTTTCCGCTAACTTTTTACACTTGGGACATCCCGTACCGAGAATCTGTATTTTCTTCATATGCATATCCTCTTGAAAAAAAGTTTCTAAACAAACTTATACTTTTTCAATTACTTTCGAGATGTACGGTCCCGAACCAACCTTGTGTCCTCAGGCATATCCGCACCAGCATAAGCATAACCGGGACCTCAATAAGCACACCGACAACCGTCGCCAAGGCCGCCCCCGAAGACAGGCCGAACAGCATTGTTGACGTCGCTATTGCAACCTCGAAGTGATTGGACGCCCCTATCATCGCGGATGGAGACGCATCACGATATTCGAGCTTTAATATCCTTGCCAACCCATAGCCAAGCCAGAAGATTAGGTTGGTCTGAATAAACAAGGGTATCGCAATCCAGAGAATTGTCAGCGGATTGGAAAGAATAACCTCTCCTTTGAATGAAAAAAGCAAAACCAAAGTAACAAGCAATGCAATTATCGTAACAGGCGTCAGAAAATGCAGGAATTTTTCCTTGAACCAGTCTTCGCCCTTGGCAGCGATAATCCATTTTCGCGACAAATATCCCGCAGCCAACGGCAAGGCAACGTATATTGCAATCGACAACAATAACGCCTGCCAGGGAACGGGAAGTCTGCCTACGCCAAGTAAAAAACCACCTAATGGGCCATAGAGCAAAAGCATGGTTAGAGAATTAATTGCCACCATTACCAGCGTATGTCCATCATTTCCTTTGGCAAGATAGCCCCAGACAAGAACCATGGCCGTGCACGGGGCTATCCCAAGGAGGATACAACCAGCTAAGTAGCTTCTCCAAAGTGGAACCTGGAGCATCTTAATGCCTTCAACCTCAATAACGGTTCCGGCCCCGTAGACCGCACCAACAGGCAGGTCCCGGCCGAAGGGCATCTTTACCTGGTCGACCGCATCCGGGCCGATTAAACCATAGAACATCGTGCCCAGAAAAAACACCGATATCACATACATAGTAAACGGTTTGATTGCCCAGTTAACAAACAATGTCAAACCCACCGGCTTAATGCTTTTGCCCGCCTTCAGCACCTCGGCAAAGTCAATCTTGACCATAATCGGGTACATCATAAAAAACAGACACACCGCTATCGGAATGGAAACCACAGGGGCCTTGTTGACATAAATCGCCAGACTATCGAGGTATGTGGCGACTGCTGGAGCAACCTTGCCCAAAACGATTCCACCTACGATACAAAGCCCCACCCAGATGGTCAGATACTTTTCAAAGATATTCAGGCCCTTGCCCTGCTTCCGAGATGCATTGTCACTTGTCATATACGATTACTCCCTGCTTACCGGCTATTTCTTAAATGCCGTGACGTCAACACTAACAACATAATCGCTGATTTTCATCCCTTCCGGCAGATATTCCATCACCTGCTTATAAATCGGGTCGTTGCAATCGACCATCACATCGATGTTGTATGTTTTTTCAGTAACCTCGATATCCTTCAGGCCCGCCTGTTTTGCCATCGTTATTGTCTCATCGATCAGCACCGCGCCGGCCACACAGCTAACCAGCGCCGCGGCAAACTTTAAGACTTCTTCAGGCAAAGGCTTTTTCAAAGCGAGGTCGGAAATACACGCCTTGCCGCCCGGCCTTAACACCCGGCCAATCTCCCGCCAGACCTGCTGTTTGTCCGGCGAAAGATTAATCACACAGTTCGAGATTACCACATCGACACTACCATCCGCTGCGGGAAGATGCTCTATCTCGCCCAAACGAAACTCAACATTATTTAGTCCCGTCTTTTCCGTAAATTTCGGAATGCCCGCCCTTGCCTTGCTTACCATTTCAGCGGTCATATCGACCCCGATGGCCCTGCCCTCCGGGCCGAGCTTTTTCGCCGCAATAAAGACGTCGAACCCGCCGCCGCTGCCCAAGTCCAGAACGACCTGGCCGGGCTTGAGATTCGCAATAGCGGTCGGATTGCCGCAGGATAGCCCCATGTTCGCCCCTTCCGGCAAAAGCTCGAGCTCCTCGCCAGAATAACCTATCCCCGCGGCAAGCTTCTCCGGTGCCGATGAACCGCAGCAGCCCGAACCGCCCTGTGCTATCTGACTATACCCCTCCCTGACCGTTTCTCTGATTTTCTCATCCGGCTGACTCATAATAAAACAACCTAAAATTTATTTTTTTAATTCTTCAATAAGCTCATCCATCTGGCCGGCAGCGCCTTTCCGGACCATTTGACCTGCCTCAAAGGCCTGCCGAATCTCAGCCTCGTCGATTTTCATCTCACGCGCCTTTGCAACATGATACTTGACACAGGTCTGACAATTCGCGGATACCGAAGCCCCTATCGCGATGAGCTCTTTGATATTTGCATCAAGCATTTTACTATTTCCTCTCTTAATTATTTTGTATGTTAATCGTCATTTTCAATATTTATTCTGTGAATTGTCTGTATTTGTTTCAGTAGCAGGATGTTTTCTTTTCTCAGCCGTTTTCTTAATACGCTCCATCAACGCCTGTATTTTCTCGCGCTGAGCTTGTTCTTCATCACTCTTTGGTGCCATTGACGGCTGAGTTACTTTCCAGGTAATCTTGCCGCTCACAGGCGCCTCTGGGTATGCACCTACATCGTAAAGCTCATATTCTCTGAATGAGGTGGGTTTCTCCTGATAACAAGAACAGACGGCCTGCTGTAAAACCTCAAGCGAACCTTCATTGACAAGGTCTATTATGGTAACTTGATTGCGAAAACGCTCCACAAACTCATTAGAAATATTGAAAAGGTACGGAGTGGGCGCCCCGGCTCCGATGATACGCTTTCGCTCATCCAGACCATTCTTCGCCAGCGCCAGGATCGCATCACCCACCAGATGCCCTGGAGATTCCGGGCCGCATACAACCAGATATCGGATATTCGGATTCGAAACAACATTACAAATAACTTTTTCCAAGCCGATATTCTCTGTTTGAAGCGTCCCGGCAAGCGCCGCTCCGCTTTCAACAGCCAGTCTGACCAATTTCTCGATGTCCGGAGGTGTTTCCTCGCGCATCCATCTCAGAATAACAACAACCGCAACCGGCGAATAGTCATTGCCCCGAAGGTAACAACCTTCTTCCGGCGGGTACTCGGACGCCGGTGCGATTTTTCTTATAGAACACATTGACATTATTCTCTAATTGCCAAGAGCCAAATTAAAGTTACTTTTATAACGAGCCTACAGCTTTTCTTTAACCTTTGTCGCCTTTGTTTCCGGCAAGATTAACCAACAATGCCAGTTCGGCTACCCTGCGACCAAGATTGCGGGCCGTTTTAAGACCAAAGGTGTCCGCCTCGACTCCTCCTTCGCCGCCACTGACAAGCGTCGCACCAAAATGGGCCGTGTCCTTGCCTTCGCTGACACATATCATGTCGTGGCACAGCAAAACCGTCCGGACCCCCTGTAAGGTGATTTCCTGCCCGCCATTGCGCATACTCCCTACGGCCAGTGCGCCACCAACCCGGTTACGGAAAATCCAATTATTAAAACGAAACATACCACAGCGGTCGAGAAACGCCTTGCATTGAGCGGTCATCATCCCGAAGTAAACCGGCGTGCCAATAATCATCCCGGCAACCTCTTTGTCCGCCAAAACCGGAATTAATCCGGTAAAATCATCTTGAATGCTGCATTTAAGTCCTTTTTTGCATTCCATACAGGCGTTGCACGGCCGGATGTCTAAACCAGCCAGCTCGATTAATCTGGTATCAATCTTGTTGCTCACCTCCTGAGCGGCTTCCAGACATATCTCCAGGGCCTTGTAAGTCGTTTTGCCTTTACGCGGACTACAGCTTATGCCAATAATCTTTAACTTTCCCTGGCTCTGCCCCATGGCCGGTGATACTCCTGCGGAAATCGCTCCCGCTCCGGCTATAATTCCTGTAGTAAGAAATCCTCTGCGATCCATAATTTTGTCTCCTTTACAGTCTTGAACAATTAAATTCGTCGGGATATTGTTTTTCCTGTCTATCCCCAAAATACGCCGAAGAACATTCCCACAATCGTGGACATCACAACTACGAGCAGAATAAAAACAATCGTTTTGCTGTTTCCAATAACTTTCCGAATAACCAGAATGTTCGGAAGTGACAGAGCAGGCCCTGCCAGCAGCAGCGCCAAAACCGGCCCTTTATGCATCCCCAGCTTCATCAGGGCCTGTGTGATGGGAATCTCCGTCAGAGTGGCGAAATACCAGAATGCACCGATTACACTGGCTACGAGGTTGCTGCGTAAACTGTTGTCACCCACCCACTTCGCTACCTGTTTTTCCGGCAGCAGAACGCTTACGAAGCCGACAACAAAAACACCGCCAAATAATAGCGGCACCAGAAGCTTGGCAAACTCCCACGTATTGTGCATCCATTCGCTAAGCTCATCCCGCTCAAACCACCGCCAGGCCATCAGCCCCACAAGCAGCCCCATCAGGCCCGCCAGATACCATTTTATGTGATGGACGGATATGACCCAGGTCTTCTGTTCCTGCATATCGGCTATCTCGGTTTTCTGTAATTCTATCTTGTCCCCGGTTTTATCATCACCCAGGTCCTCTTCGAGCTGAAAGCGTATGGCGTCCTTCGTCTCGTGAATGACAACGGCTTTGAACCGGCGGCCGTCGGCGGTTTTCACAGCAACGTTGCCGGGATTGAACCAGTCACTGAATACGAGAAACAGGACCATGCATGCAAGAAACAGGGCGGTCTTGCCGATACGACGACGAGGTTTTTCCGGCTCAGGCATTTGCAGGGCGGCTTCAACCTTTGCCTGCTCGCCTTTGCGAAATACTGATGCCATAAGCAATCCGATAATCACGGAGAAGCTCACAGCCCCGATGAACCTGCCCGCTCCGATTGAAAAACCCAGAACGCGGGCGCTCAGAAAAATGGCAAGGACATTTATGCCGGGCCCGGAGTAAAGAAAGGCCGTGGCAGGCCCCAGGCCGGCTCCAAGATTATATATCCCCGCAAACATAGGCAGCACGCTGCACGAACAAACCGCTAAAACGCATCCGGCCACCGACGCCACGGCATAGGCCAAAACAGGATTGGACTTCGGCCCGAGATATCGCATAACGGAGGTCTGCGACAGAAACGTGATAATAGCTCCGGCTATAAATAACGCCGGTACCACGCAGGCCAACGTGTGATTACGCACATACCACTGAAGCAGCCGGAATGCCTCCTGAATCGCCTCCTGAATCTTAGGATTGCCTAACGGCAGAGCGTAAGCCACAACAAAAATTGTAATCAGCGCGGCAAATATCTTCCATTCTTTACTCATGGTTGTTCTCTTCTCAACGGTTCATAGCAAAACGCCCCGGCTACAGGGCCCTAAGCAACCTCTCGTTATCTTGAGCCTGCTGTTTTAATACACGACTTACACACGAAAAGAAATCCACGATACAGGCACATTTCAGCCTGTATATGACTTTGAGCCCCTCTTTGCGGTACTCTAACAAGCAGGCATTAAGCATTACCGAAAGATGCCGTGAAACATTCGACCTTTCAGAGCCGATATGCTCCGCAATGTCACAGACACATTGCTCTCCGTCTTTGAGAAAGTTCACAATCGCTATTCTCAACGGATGCGCTATCGCCTTTGCGACTTCCGCCTGCCTTTCAAATAATAATTGCTCACTTTTATTTAACATTTTTCAGCTCCTAAACTAAATTACTATGTGATTATATACTCACATAGTTATATAAAGTTCTGGCAAAATCAACAATTTTTTCGGAATAAAATCCCCCCATATACTCCACAGGCCGGGCTAATATTTTTTTCTGAACCTTGCGGCGGGTATGTTTAGCAGCTTGCGGTACTTTGCAACGGTGCGCCTGGCTAATTTTTTGATGCCCAACTCTGCCAGTTTCTTGCGTATCTGCTCGTCATTTAAGGGCTTGCTTTTGTCCTCGGCGTCGATAATCTGCTGTAGTTTAGCCCTTATGGCTTCCCAGCTTAAACCTGCACCGTTAATATCTTCGGTGCCGCCGCTAAAGAATTTCCGCAGAGGCAATATCCCCCAGGGACACTGCATGTATTTGCCGGCGACGGCCCTGGAGACAGTGGCCAGATGAACACCAACATCCTTTGCGACTTTCGACATCGGCAGAGGCCGAAGATACAACTGCCCCTTTTCAAAAAAATCCCTTTGGAACTTGACTACCGCCTTCGTTACCTTCAGCAGCGTATTCTTTCGCTGCTCTATCGCATCTATAATCCACTGGGCGGAGCGCAGATTGTTCTGCAAAAACTTTTTTGTTTTTTCTGCAATCATGGCATCTTTTGCCATTTTTGCATAGTAGTCATTTACTCTCAATCGCGGCAAATCATAATCAGCCAGACGTACGGAATACTGGCCCGAATTATTCAACGATTCCACTATCACATCAGGAGTAATGGGATGGTTCCGGTCCCGCCCGACCTGCAAGCCGGGCGAGGTGTCAAGTTTACTCAGACGCGCAATGGCCTGGTTGATCGCGTCGATGCCACAATTCATTTTTTTCGCGATATCCGGCAGACGATTGTCAAGCAGCGCATCCATATGCCCGGCAATCAGGCGAGATTCAAAGCTCATATCTTCGCTGCTTTGCGCCATCTGGATAAGCAGACACTCCCTCAGGTCCCTTGCGCCGACACCCGCAGGCTCTAATTTCTGCACAAGCTCCAGCGCTTCCTTCAAATCATCGATTGTGAAATCACCCCTGTCCTTGTTGTGTAACTGTTCCAATCTTACAGTGAGATACCCCCTGTCGTCGATATAATCTATAATCATATCGCCGGCTTTTTTCACGGCCGGCTCGGCATCCACCATACGCCACTGCTCTGCCAAATGTTCGTGCAGCGATTGAGGAGGAGCGGCGGTATTTTTTATCGCCTCAAGTTTTTTGTCCGGCTCGCCACTGTAAACCCGCCTCCGGAAAGGACCCGCCTCGTCCATATAGTCTTTGAAGCCGTCACCCAGACTCTCAAGGCGTTCGAAATCTCCAACTTTATTGTTGTCTGTGTCAACAACTAAGTCTTTCTCGTTTATGTCTTCCTGAGGCTGTTGTTCGGTAGAGTCGGTATCTTCTGGATTTACAGGCTCGGTCATTTCTAAAACAGGATTGCTGTTAAGCTCCTGTTCTATTCTTTCCTGAAGGGCAAGGATTGGGAGCTGGAGAATCTCCATCGATTGTATCATATGCGGAGCAAGCTTCATTCTCTGCTCCATCCGCATCTGTCCTCTCATTTCCAGCTTCATAACAATACCCGAATTATTTTATCTTTTACCTTCCGTCTTTTGTTCTTTTACCCTTCTATCTGATATCCTGATCCCTGATACCCTGCACCCTGATTTTCTGTTAACCTGATAACCTAATCTCTAATCCACTAATTCACTAATTCTGTCTTCTGTATATCATAGACGCACAGGAGAATTTCGTCAATATTTGAGGAGTAATTGAGAAACTTTAAAAACAGAGGGAAAAATTACTCTAATTCCCGTCTGCCGATTATAGCATCGGTAAGCATTTTGCCGCTTGCATATTCGATAGTGCTGCCGGTGGGCAGTCCCCTTGCCAGCCGGGTAATCTTCACGTCGGCGGTTCTAAGCAGCGAGCTTATATAAAGTGCCGTGCCGTCGCCGGCCATATTAGGATTGGTCGCCATTATCACCTCTTTTACATCACCTTCGCGTATCCTCTCAAGAAGCTGCTCGATACTCAAATCGCCCGGCTCGATTCCTTCAAGCGGTGCGATATGACCGCCAAGGACATGATAGACCCACTTACAGGCTCCGGTTTTCTCAAGGTTTACGATATCTTTTGGCTGCTCCACAACGCATATCAGACTCTTATCTCGTCGTTGGTCGGAACAGATTTGGCAGATTGGTTGTTCCGAGAGATTGTAGCAAATTTGGCAGTGTTTAATCTTGTTCTTGACATCCCGGATTGCCTCGGCAAGCGCCATAGCTTCTGTTGGCCCGGCCTTCAATATATAAAAAGCCAGCCTCTCAGCCGTCTTCGGCCCAATCCCGGGGAGCTTCTCAAACTCCTCGATAAGTTTGTTCAAAGTTTCAGTATAAACGCCCATAATTCATAAATGCTTTCCTGTCATTCCTGCGCAGTATGTCTTTAGCCAGACAACCGAATCAGCAGTTTCCTTATGTGGCACGGGCTTCCAGCCCGTGAAAACACGGCCAAGATGGCCGTGCCACCAATAAAACAACTGAGGCTAAACACATACCCTGCGCAAGCAGGAATCCAGTTTTGTAGGGTGGGGCTTGCCCCATCATAATTCTTTGTTTATCAGTCTTCTTCGATACCGGTTATTGTTGCGTCCAGGCCCATAAGGACCGTCTTTACGGCAGGGTCGTTAATAAGCTCATTTCTTCTTTGGCCGCTGGTCTTCGGCTGCTTTGCAGTCGGCTCGCCTTGTACCTGCTCGTCGGGAGCGGTTTCAAACTTCAATCTTACAGGCGTTGAGAGCTGCTCGCCCAATAAGGCCTGGATTTGCTCGGCTCGGCCATTGCTCTCGCACATTCTTTTCTGCATTTGAGCCGATGCACCGAACTCAAGCGTCAAGACACCATCCTCAAATTGAGCCGGCACAGCAGAGCTTAGCAGCCCGCCGGTACTCGGCCCGAGCTTGGTGGTAATAACTCCCAAGAGACTCTGCCAATTGTCCTGTATCGAGTGTATATCAGTCAGTCCGGACAAATCGGCCGGCCTGTTGATTTGCGATTTGGGTGGCTGGGCTATGGCCTTGATGGGTATGTTACGGCCGAGCGGCCGCTTTTTTTTTATGTTTGGCGATGCGCCTGCCTGCAATCGCGAAAGAAGCTCATCCACATTCAGGAAGTGCTCGCTTAAGGCAAATCGCAACAGCGATGCCTCTAAAAGTGCCCGGCTTGTATCGCTGTTTTTGATGGCCCATCGCAGCTTCTCCAGCGTTGAGATGTTGTAAACAAGCCCGGCAATATCAAACTTTTCAGCTAATTCGCGGGCCCGCTTCCGCTGCTGGCCGGTCAAAATCACAAGCTCACTCTGCGGGCCTGTGGATTTGACCACCATCAAATCTCGCATATAATCAATAAGCGAATCAACGACCTGAACCTCACTTATACCGGTACTGATTAAATCCTCTATCGCGGCAAGTGTACCGGCCGCATCGCTGTCGCCGATTTGCCCGATGAGGTTCCAGATTTTTTCGCTGTTCGGGCAGCCTAAAAACTCCTCAAGTAACCGGCTGCTTAACGGCTCGATGCCGGTGCTAATTAATCTATCCAGCAGACTCAGGGCATCTCTCATCGAGCCGTTTGCCATTTTCGCTAACGGCAGGACCAGATCCTCCTCATACTTTATCTTTTCTTGTTCGAGTATGAACTTCAACTGCCCGGCTATCGAGGCAGGCCCTATATTGTTGAAATCAAATCTCTGGCATCTCGATTGGATTGTCAGGATGACCTTGTTAGGCTCGGTGGTGGCGAAAATAAACTTGATATGACTGGGCGGTTCCTCCAATGTCTTTAGAAGTGCATTAAAAGCAGAAACAGTGAGCATATGCACTTCGTCGATAATATAAATCTTAAATCTTGAACGCGCCGGACGATATATAACATTCTCACGAAGCTCACGAATCTCATCCACTCTATTGTTTGACGCACCGTCTATCTCGATGACGTCGATATCTTCGCCGATGTTTATCGCAACACAACTGTTGCACTTACAGCACGGCTCTGTGGTAGGCTCATCAACGGCAAGGCAATTGAGCGCTTTTGCCAGCACCCGGGCCATAGTGGTTTTACCGACGCCGCGAGTGCCTGCAAAAAGGTAAGCGTGCGCGACCCTGTCGGTCTTGATAGCGTTTTTCAGCGTCTGAGCGATAGGGTCCTGGCCGATGACATCATCGAACGTCTGTGACCTGTATTTTCTTGCAAGAACTGTGTAAGCCATTTTCAATCTATTATTTATTATTTTCTATTTAATATTTTTCATTGTTTTCCTTGAAGAGATAAAAATAGACGTAAGTTCTTCTCCCTCGTTGAGTAGCGGAGCTACCTGTTTTTCATTGAGTAGCTTCTCATCAATAATAAATTCCAACCAGAAACAAGATTCATCAACCTCTTCTATAACAATGCTCAATTTAGAAACGAAACTTGCTTTCGACTGTGCAACACAAGCTGCCCTATAGTTTGACGCTACAGAAGTTGAGCATTTAATCAATTGTCTCCTGATATGATCACCAAGCGGACTTTGCGACAACGCAAGAGCCAGCTTCACACAACGATGTGCAAAATCCTTGGTTCTCTTTTTTAGTTCTTCACGATCCAAAACACTTCGTTAAAATAATAAATTGAAAATAATAAATAGTAAATCAAAAGGTGGCCGGGTTTACTCACGGCACAACCAAGCTGCACGCTCATGGCTGCTCGGTTCCCCACCTGACCAGATTCATGGGCTTGGCTTGCGTATGACCGGGCTCCAGTACATCCGTAGTATAGTAGAAAAAATGGCAATTTCCACAAAAATTTTAAATTGACATTTTCGCCGGCAATGGTAAATTCCGTAGTCGGTTATCAGTATCACAAAACCGCTGTCTTTTGGCGGAATAAATATGGATACATACGCTTCTCCGTAAGGAGTCCTTAGGACTAACAGGCGTATTGAAGTCAAAGATTCGCTCCGGGCGGAAGCCGCCTGGGGCGGAATCGATTATAAAGGGGATTTATTATGAAAGTCAAAATTGAAGACACCTGCACTGCCTGCGGGCTTTGTGCGGATACCTGCCCTGAAGTTTTCGAATTGGGCGAAGATATGGCCCAGGTTATCGTCGATGAGGTGCCTGAAGAATACGAAGATGCCGTTCAGGAGGCCGCCGAAGAATGCCCTGTCGAGGCAATCATCGTGGAATAACCACCGGCAGAATCCGTCGGGTTCAATAATCATCGATAGGAACGACATAAGAATTCGTGTTTTGTGTATGCGCTTTGCCCGCTGTCACCGATGTTACCAAAGACCGGAGTTAGTTGTCCTGTCTACGCAGCATAAAAACGCCTAACGAAAAGAACGTAAACCCA
>Ga0315550_1000875_pt1 | contig 18558 bp, 15 predicted proteins | sample SalMarSW160190MG_2_FD_203100 | JGI IMG/M metagenome (GOLD analysis project Ga0315550, IMG submission 203100) | Salt marsh sediment microbial communities from the Plum Island Ecosystem LTER, Massachusetts, United States - Salt Marsh Sediment SW1601-90 ... | reverse complement strand
GTTGCCACAAAACGACCGACATATCCCCCCGCCCACCGGTTCGGGAAAGGCATGCAAATCACCATCAGACGCGGCCGGAACGTTGCGCTTTCCGGCGCCCCAACCCAGAAGCTGCATCCGGGGCCCGCGATCGGCACCGTGGCGGTGCAGGGCGAGGATTTCCCCGGCCTGCGGCCAACCTTCGAGGTCGAGACCGGCGATCGCGTGGCCGCCGGCCAACCCCTGTTCGTCGATCGCAAGCGCCCCGAGATCGTGTTCACCTCTTCGGCGGCCGGGGTGGTCGAGGAGATTCACCGCGGCCCCCGCCGCACCCTGGGGCTGGTCGTGATCCGCACCGACGGCGACGAGGCGGTTCAGTTCGATCGGCCGCCGAATCTGGACGGCCCAAGCGCCCGTGCGCTGCTGCTTCGCTCCGGCATGTGGCCGGCGTTTCGGACCCGGCCGTTCGAACGCATTCCCGATCCGGACGCCGCGCCGGCGGCGATTTTCGTCACCGCCATGGATACCGCGCCGCTTGCCGCCGACGCATCGGTGGTGCTGGCCGCCAACATGGACAGCTTCGCCACCGGCCTCGCCGCCATCTCGCATCTGACCGACGGGCCGGTTTTCGTATGCCAGGCGCCGGGCCCCCGGTTGGCGGACGAGCAGGGCAAAATCCGCATCGCCCACTTCGCCGGCCCCCACCCCGCCGGTCTTCCGGGCACCCATATTCACCGCCTGATGCCGGTGGGCCGCGACCGGACGGTATGGCATATCGGCTATCAGGACGTGGCGGCGATCGGGCGGCTTGCCGACACCGGGCGTCTCTTCGCGGAACGAACCGTCGCCCTGGGCGGGCCGGCCATGCGCGATCCGCGCCTGGCGGTCACGCAGCTCGGCGCCAGTCTCGCCGATCTGACCGCCGACGGTCTCGCACCGGCGACGACGCCGATTTCGGGTTCGGTGCTCTCCGGCCGCCCGGCGCATTATCTGGGCCGCTACGACTGTCAGGTGACCGCCCTCGAACCGCGGCAGCGCGGCCCGATGCGGGACTTCGGGCGCTGGCTGTCGAAACTGCTCGGCGGGGCCGGCCACGACCCCATCATCCCGGTGGCCGCCTATGACCGCGTGATGGCGCTCGACATCCTGGCCGTGCCGCTCGTTCGCGCCCTGGCCGTCGGCGACGCGGAGTCCGCCGAGCGCCTGGGCGGGCTCGAGCTCGCCGAGGAGGACGTGGCGCTGCTCAGCCATGTGTGCCCCGCCGGCATCGACTACGGCCCGCTCCTGCGCGGCGTGCTCGACGAGATCGCGGAGGAAGTGTGATGGCGCGCGCCCCTTCCGCAATCGCCCGCGCCGCCTACGGATCCCATCCGCAGGTGCGAACCGGCTGGACCGTTCATCTCGTCACGCTGACGGCGCTTGTCGCGCTCATCCCGCCGCTGGGACTGACCCTGACGCGCTTCGGCACCGAGTGGCTGGGCGTCGCCGTGGCGGCGCTGCTGGCGAGCCTTGTCAGCCAGGCGGTTTTCGCCCAGCTCCGGCGGCGCCCGCTCACCGTCGATTCCCTGGTCACCGCGCTTGCCATCGCGCTGGTGCTGCCGCCCTCGGTGCCGCTGTGGCACGTCGCCCTCGCCGCCGTATTCGGGGTCATCGTCGGCGAGCAGATTTTCGGCGGCCGGGGATACAATTTCCTCAGCCCCGCCGTCGTTGCCCTCGCCTTTTTGGTCTTTTCCTTTCCCGGAACCGCCCTCGCCGAACTCGACCGGACAATGGGTCTGGCGGTGGTGCCCGGCGCCCTGCTGCTCATTGTCACCGGCATCGTCTCGTGGCGTGTCGTCATCGCCGCCGCCGCCGGCTTCGCGGCCGCCGCCTATGCAACCGGCATCGACCCCGCACCCGCGCTGATGGCCGGCAGCTTCGCGTTCGCCCTGATCTTCTTCGCCTGCGATCCGGTCTCGGCCGCCTCCACCAACCCCGGTCGCTGGCTCTACGGGCTGCTCTTCGGCGCCCTCACCGTGAGCTTCGTCGGCGGCGGCACATCCGTGATGGCGCCGGCGGTGTTCGCGGCGCTGCTTGCCAGCATCGTCGCGCCGCTCCTCGATCAGGTGGTGATCTGGGCGCACGTCCAATGGCGGAGGCGGCGCCGTGGCTGAGCTCAATCCCCTCCGCTGGTGGCGCTCGTTGCTCGCCGCGCCCAATACCAGCCCACTCAAGACGCTTGTGGTTGCGCTCATGGTGGCGCTCGTCTGCGCCGTCGTCGTGTCGGTGACCGCGGTAACGCTCCGGCCCCTGCAACAGGCCAATCTGGCGGCCGAGCGCCAGGCCCGGATGCAGGAGATGCTCGCCAACCTGCCCGGGGTGGAGGACCTCATTTCCGGCGCCGGCGGCGGATCGCTGGATGTGGTTTTGGTCGATCTCGATACCGGCGAGCCGGTCGAGAACATGGATCCGGCCACCTTCGATCAGCGCGCCGCCGCCGCCGATCCCGCCACCAGCCGGGAAATCCCCGAGGAGGCCGACATCGCCAGGCTCAAACGGCGCTCGAACTTCGCGCCGGTGATCGCGGTGCGGCGCGCCGGCGAGTTGGCGCTACTGGTCCTGCCCGTCCATGGCGCCGGCTACGAATCCCAACTGTACGGCTACCTGGCGATCGAGGGCGACCTGAACACGATCGCCGCGCTGACCTTCTACGAGCACGGCGAGACCCCCGGGATCGGCGCCCGCATCGCGGATCCCGAATGGGAGCAGCTGTGGCCGGGCACCGAGATCGCCGACGCCGAGGGCAATCTCCGGGTCGAGGTGGTCCGCGGCCGCGCCACCGAACCCTATCAGGTGGCCGGCCTCACCGGCGCCACCCGCACCAGCACCGGCGTCAGCAATCTGGTTCGTTTCTGGCTTGGCGAATACGGATTCGGCCCCTTCCTCGAACGACTGAAGAGCGGAGAAATCAAGCTATGAGGCGCTATTACGATCTCGTGCTTCGGCCGCTGATCGACGAGAACCCGATCACGCTCCAGATTCTCGGCATCTGCTCGGCGCTGGCGGTCACCACCTCGGTTTCGACGGCCCTGACAATGAGCGTCGCGGTGACGGTGACGGTGGTTCTCTCCTCCGCCGCCGTCAGTTTGATCCGCAACCACATCCCGCCCTCCATCCGGATGATCGTGCAGATCACCATCGTCGCCTCGCTGGTCATCGTCATCGACCAGTTCCTGAAGGCCTACGCCTTCGAGATGAGCAAGCAGCTGTCGATCTATGTGTTCCTGATCGTCACCAACTGCATGGTGATGGGCCGCATCGAGGCCTTCGCCATGCGCAACCCGGTCGGGCCGAGCGTGCTCGACGCGCTCGGCAACTCCCTGGGCTATTCGCTCGTCCTTTTGATCGTCGGATCGATCCGGGAGCTGTTCGGCACCGGCAACCTGCTCGGCTATTCGGTTTTTCCCACGGTCGCCGACGGCGGCTGGTTCGAGCCGCTTTCCCTCATGCTGCTCGCCCCCAGCGCCTTCTTCATCATCGGCGTTCTGATCTGGCTGATCCGCGCGCTCCGGCCGGCGCAGATCGAGGAACCCGACTTCGCGCTGGTCGCCGAACACGAGGAGGCGCGGTCATGATCGAGATCTTCGTCAGCTCAATCCTTTCGGAGAACCTCGTCCTCTCCGCGTTCCTGGGCATGTGCACCTATCTGGCGATCTCCAAGCGCCTGGACACGGCGCTCGGGCTCGGCATCGCCGTCGTCGCGGTTCAGACGGTCACCGTTCCGCTCAACCATCTCATCCACGTGTTCGTCCTCGAGCCGGGGGCGCTGGCTTGGGCGGGGCTGCCAGACGTCGATCTGGGCTTTCTCGAGCTCATCAGCTTCATCGGCGTCATCGCCGCCAGCGTCCAGATCCTCGAAATGGTGCTCGACCGCTATGTGCCGGCGCTGTATCGGGCCCTCGGCATCTTCCTGCCGCTGATCACCGTCAATTGCGCCATCCTGGGCGGCTCCCTGTTCATGGTCGAGCGCAACTACGACTTCGCCGAGAGCGTCGTCTACGGCGTCTCGAGCGGGCTGGGCTGGGCGCTGGCGATCGCCGCGCTGGCGGCCATACGCGAACGCTTGCGCTACTCCGACATGCCCAAATCCCTGCAGGGACTCGGCATGACATTCCTCGTTACCGGGCTGATGTCGATGGGCTTTTCCGCCTTCGCGGGTCTGAACACCCCATGAGCGAAATCCTCATCGGCTCGGCGGCATTCACGGTCATCGTCCTGGCGTTGGCGCTAGCGGTCATCGCCGCGCGCGCCTTCGTCCTGCCCTCGCGCACCGTTGAGATCACGGTCAACGACAATCCGCCCTTGCCCGCATCCACCGGCGGCAAGCTGCTCGGGGTCCTTCACGACGCCGGCATCCCGGTTCCCTCCGCCTGCGCCGGCGCCGGCACCTGCGGGCTGTGCCGGGTGACGGTCACCTCCGGCGGCGGCGAGACCCTGCCGACCGAGGCGGCCCGGATGTCCAAGCCCGAAATCCGCGCCGGCCTGCGCCTGGCCTGCCAGGTCACCATACGCAACGACCTCACCGTCACCGTCCCCGATGAGATACTCAGCGTCGCCAGCTACAAGTGCGTGGTCGCCGAGGCCAAAATGCTCTCGCCGCTCATTCGGGAGATCACGCTGCAGCTTCCTTCTGACGCCGATTTCGATTTTCGCCCCGGCGCCTTCGTTCAGGTCACCGCGCCCGCCTATCAGATGGCTCTTTCCCAGATCGAGCTGGACGAGGGGTTGGCCGAGGAGTGGCGCCGGATGAAGATCGATCAGATGACCGCCTCATCCGATCAGCCCGAAATCCGCGCCTATTCCATCGCCAACACCCCCGCCGACCAGGGCCGCGTCGTGCTGCTGGTCCGCCTCGCCGTGCCCCCGCCGCACCAGACGGGAATACCGCCGGGGGTCGTCTCCTCTTATCTCTTCGGGCTCAAGGCGGGCGACGAGCTCACCGTCGCCGGCCCCTACGGGACATTCTCCGCCACCGATACCGACCGCGAAATGGTTCTGATCGGCGGCGGCGTCGGCATGGCGCCCCTCAGAGCCATCATTTTCGATCAGCTCGAGCAGCGCCACACCAGACGCAAACTCACCTTCTGGTACGGCGCCCGCAGCCGCAAGGACCTGTTCTACGCCGATGAGTTCGACGCCCTCGCCGCTTCCCACGACAATTTCGACTGGACGGTGGCGCTTTCCGATCCGGCGCCTGACGAAGACTGGGACGGGCCGACCGGCTTCATCCACGCCGTCGCCTACGCGAACTATCTCAAGGACCACCCGGCGCCGGAGGACTGCGAGTACTATCTGTGCGGCCCCCCGCTGATGATCGAGGCGGTTCTCGCCATGCTCGACCAATGCGGGGTCGACGAAGAGGCGATCTTCAATGACGATTTCGGAGCCTGAGCGATGCGCCTGACGAGACGCGATTGCCTGATCGGCGGGGCCGGGGCGGCGTTGTCGGCCCTGCTGCCGGCGAGCCGTGTGGCCGCCGCGGGCGACACCGTCGGCGGGCTGGCCTTCGGCACCTACTGGCGGGCCTCGCTGCCCGCCGGCGCCGACACGGCGCTGGCGACGGCGCGCATCGAGGCGATCATCGAGGAAATCGACCGGACCATGTCGCCGTTCCGCGCCGATTCCGACGTCTTCCGCTTCAACCGCGCCCGCACGACCGACTGGCTGCCTGCCCCGGCCGCGCTTTCGACCGTCGTCGCCGAGGCGCTGTCCACCGCACACTCGACCGACGGCGCCTTCGAGCCCACGATCGGGCCCCTTGTCGGGCGCTACGGGTTCGGCCCGATCGCAAGCCCGCTCGTCGGCAGCTATGCCGAGATCTCGGTGCGCGCCGACGCCATCCGCAAGGCCCGCCCGGAGCTGACCGTCGACCCCTGCGGCATCGCCAAGGGTTACGCGCTCGACCGGATCGTGGCGGCGCTCGAAGCGCTCGGTCACCCCCGCTTCCTCGTCGAACTCGGCGGCGAGGTCTATGCCGCCGGCGACCGCTGGCAGATCGGCATCGAACGGCCGCTGCCCGGCCCGCTCGCGATCCAACGCATCCTCGGCCTCAGGGGACTGGCGGTCGCCACCTCCGGCGACCAATACAACGGGTACGAATTCGCCGGCCGCCGCCTCAGCCACATCATCGACCCCGCCACCGGCCAACCGGTCGCCAACAAGGTCGCGTCGGTCTCGGTGATCTCGCCCTCGGCAATGCTCGCGGACGCCTTCGCGACTGCGCTGACGGTGATGGGTCCCGAACGCGGCGGCGAACTCGCCGAGCGCCTGGGGCTTCCGAGCCTGTTCCTCCTGCACACGCCGGATGGCGTCGAAGAGATGGCGGTGGGCGGCTTTGAGACCTACATTGTGGCCTAGGAGGCAAGTCGGATGCACACGATCCTCGTAAGCCTTGTGATCTTCCCTCTGTCCGTGGGCGCCCTGGCGGTCGGGCTCCTGTTCGGGCGCCCGCCGATCAAGGGATCGTGCGGCGGGGTCGCCTGCCGGCTGGGGCTTGAATGCGATGGCTGCCGTCACCCTGGCAAGGAGACCCGTTGATGGCCGCGCGGGTCGCCGTATCGGGCTACATGGCCACCGATCTGATTTCGCTGACGCCCGACACCGGAATCATCCAGGCCATGACGACCCTGCTCGACAACCGGATCTCCGGCGCTCCCGTGCTCGACAAGAACGGGCGTCTGGTCGGCGTTCTGTCCCAGAAGGACTGCCTGCGCGCCGCCCTCAACGCCAGCTACCACCAGGAGCTCGGCGGCATTGTCGGCGACTATATGAGCACCGAGGTCGAGACCATCGACGAAGACCTCGACATCGTGCAGGCCGCCGAACGCTTCATCGCCAGCCCCTTTCGCCGCTTTCCGGTCACCCGCCGGGGCCGCCTGGTGGGGCAGATCTCCCGCGCCGATCTGCTGCGGGCGCTGGTCGAACAATGGGGCAAGCGGCGCGGCTGATCGCCGCCGCCCCCCTGCGAAACCTACGACTTGATCGAATTCCATTGCGCCAGATCAACACGGCTCGCAATTCGTAGCAGTAACAGTTGCCGCCTCCCTTGCATGACGGCATCATGAAGAGCGGCATGACAATCTTTCGTCGGGATATAGCGCCATGAGCCTGATACCCAAGGACCTCACCCCGGTCTTGCAGGAGACCGTCGGCAGGGGTGCCGGACCGGTGCGCTGGCAGCATCCGGCGTGGGTCGATCAGTTGCCGCCCTGCAATCACGCCTGTCCGGCCGGCGAAGACATCCAGGGCTGGCTGGCGCTGGCGCGTGAAGGCGAGTTCGAAGCGGCTTGGCGCCTTCTTGTCGCCGACAATCCCCTGCCGGGAATTCATGGGCGCGCCTGCTACCATCCCTGCGAAACGAGCTGCAATCGCAAGGACCTCGACGAGCCGGTCGCCATTCACGCCGTCGAGCGCTTTCTCGGCGATCAGGCGCGCGCCGCGGGCTGGCGCGTCGAGCCCGGCGCCGAAACGGGTAAGAAGGTTCTGATCGTCGGGGCCGGACCGGCGGGGCTTTCCTGCGCCTGGCATTTGCGGCGCATGGGCCACGCCGTCGAAATCCGCGACTCGAGCCCCGAACCGGGCGGCATGCTCCACTATGGCATTCCCGCCTACCGCCTGCCGCGCTCCGAACTTCTCGGCGAAATCGAGCGCATCGGGGAAATCGGCGCGACGTTGAACATGAACACCACCGTCGAGGACGTGGTCGGCGAGATGGCCTCCGGCGGCTTCGACGCCGCCTTCGTCGCCATCGGCACCCATGTCGGCAATCACCTCGACATTCCGGCCGCCGACGGGCGCCAGATGGTCGACGCCGTCTCGATGCTCGAACAGGTCGAGAAGGGCAACGCCCCCAAGCTCGGTCGGGTGGTGGCAGTGGTCGGCGGCGGCAACACCGCCATGGACGCCGCCCGCGTCGCCAGGCGCCTGGGCGCCGAAGAGGCGATCCTTGTCTATCGCCGCGATCGGGCCCACATGCGCGCCGACCCCTACGAGGCCGACGAGGCGTTCCTCGAAGGCGTCAAGGCGAAGTGGCTGACGGTGCCGACCCGGTTTTCGAAGGAAGGCGTCACGGTCGAGCGGATATCCCTGGGCGAGGACGGCTCGCTCAACCCGACCGGCGAGTTCGAGACGTTGCCGGTCGACGCCCTGGTTCTGGCGCTCGGCCAGCACGCCGATGTCGGTTTCCTGCGCAAGGTGCCGGGCATCGAAATCGACACCTCCGACACCGTTGCCGTCGACGCGCAACTGATGACCGGCCACCCCGGCATCTTCGCCGGCGGCGATCTGGTCGGCGGGCTGATGACGATGACGGCCGCCACCGGCCACGGCAAGAAGGCGGCGCGCGCCGTCGACGCCTGGCTCAAGGGCGGCGTCTACCAGACCCCGCCCAAGCACGATCTCATCGAGTTTGAGAAGCTCAACCTGCCGGTCTATCTCGACGCCGGCCGCTCGCGGCCGAGCGAATTGCCGGCCGAGGCGCGCACCGGCTTCGCCGAGGTGGTCGCCGGCATCGACGCGCATCAGGCCGCCTACGAATCCGACCGCTGCATGTCCTGCGGCAATTGCTTCGAGTGCGACAACTGCCTGGCGGCATGCCCCGAGCAGGCAATCACCAAGGTCTCCGGCGATCCGAAATACGAGGTCGACCTGACCCTTTGCACGGGATGCGCCGTGTGCTTCGACCAATGCCCCTGCCACGCCATCGAGATGGTGTCCGAACCCCAGGCGGCGGCCGGCGACCGGCGCGCCCCCACCCATTTCCGGGTGCGACCGTGAAGGGGGCGGCGATGGCCACCGAGACAATGGACGGCAACGCTGCGGTCGCCCATGTCGCCTATCGCGTCAACGAGGTTTGCGCGATCTACCCGATCACGCCCTCCTCGCCGATGGCCGAGCTGGCCGACGAATGGTCGTCCAAGAAGATCCCGAACATCTGGGGCGGCGTGCCGGTGGTCCAGGAGATGCAATCGGAGGGCGGCGCCGCCGGCGCGGTCCACGGCTCGCTGCAGTCGGGGGCGCTGACGACAACCTTCACCGCCTCCCAGGGGCTGCTTCTGATGCTGCCCAACATGTTCAAGATCGCCGGCGAGCTGACCCCGACCGTCTTCCACGTCGCCGCCCGCTCGATCGCCACCCAGGCGCTGTCGATCTTCGGCGACCATCAGGACATCATGGCGGTGCGCGCCGCCGGCTTCGGCATGATCGGCGCCGCCTCGGTGCAGGAGGCCCACGATCTGGCGCTGATTGCCCAGGCCGCGACGCTCGAGTCCCGGCTGCCCTTCATCCACTTCATGGACGGCTTCAGGACCTCCCACGAGGTCAACACCCTCACCCTTATTCCCGACGACGCCATCCGGGCGATGATCGACGACGAGCTGGTGCGGGCCCACCGCGTCCGCGCCCTGAGCCCCGAGCATCCCGTCGTGCGCGGCACCGCCCACAATCCCGACACCTATTTCCAGGCCCGCGAGACCACCAACCCCTACTATGCCGCCACCCCGGCAATCGTGAAGTCCGCGATGGACCGCTTTGCCGAACTGACCGGACGCGCGTATCACCTGTTCCGCTACGTCGGACACGATGCCCCCGAGCGGCTGGTGATCTCGATGGGCTCCGGCGCCGAGGTCGTGCGCGAGACCGCGCAATCGATGGCGGCCAAGGGCGACAAGGTCGGCGCCCTGCAGGTGGTCCTCTACCGGCCGTTCTCGGTCGCCGATTTCCTGGCGGCGGTGCCCGATTCGGTGCAATCGATCGCCGTGCTCGACCGCACCAAGGAGCCCGGCGGCACCGGCGAACCGCTGTATCAGGACGTCGTCACCGCCCTCGCCGCCGCCGGCCGTCCGATTCGGGTCATCGGCGGGCGCTACGGGCTCTCCTCCAAGGATTTCCGCCCCGGCATGGTCAAGGCGGTCTTCGACGAACTCGCCGCCGCCGAGCCGAAGAACAACTTCACCGTCGGCATCGACGACGACGTTTCCGGCACCAGCCTTCAATTCGACCCCGACCTCGATATCGAGCCCGAGGGCACGACCCGGGCCCTGTTTTTCGGGCTCGGCGCCGACGGCACGGTGGGCGCCAACAAGAACTCCGTGAAGATCCTGGCCGAGGAGGAGGGGCGCTTCGCGCAGGGCTATTTCGTCTACGATTCCCACAAGTCCGGCGCCGAGACAATTTCGCATCTGCGCTTCGGCGGCGAGCCCGTCCGGGCGCCCTATCTCATTCGTCAGGCGAGCTTCGTGGCCTGCCACAAGTTCGAATTTCTCGAAAAGCTCGATGTGCTCGGGGCCGCCGCCCCCGGCGCCACCTTCCTGCTCAACGCCCCGCAACCGCCCGACGAGGTATGGGACGCCCTGCCACGGTCGGTGCAGGCCCACATCATCGACAAGAAGCTCAAATTCCACGTCATCGACGCCAGCGGCGTCGCCCAGGAGCTGGGGTTGGGCCCCCGCGTCAACACGATCCTGCAGACCTGCTTTTTCGCCATCTCCGGGGTTCTGCCCCGCGACGAGGCGATCTCCCGCATCAAGGCGTCGATCGAGAAGTCCTACGGCCGCAAGGGCGGCGCCATCGTCCGCCGCAACTTCGCCGCCGTCGACGCGGCGCTCGAGCACCTGCACGAAGTCGACGTGCCCAAGAAGGTCACGGCCACCACCGACCTCAAGCCGCCGGTGCCCGCCGACGCCCCGGAATTCGTGCGCAAGGTCACCGGTGAGATGCTGGCCGGCCGCGGCGATGGCATCCCGGTTTCCGCCATGCCGGTCGACGGCACCTTCCCGCCCGGCACCACTGCCTACGAAAAGCGCAACATCTCCGACGAGGTCGCCGCCTGGGACCCGGATATCTGCATCCAGTGCGGGCAGTGCTCGATCGTCTGCCCGCACTCGGTCATCCGCACCAAATACTACGAGGAATCGGGCCTCGAGGGCGCCCCCGACGGCTTCCCCTCGGCGCCCATCAACGCCCGCGGCTTCCCCGGCTCCCGCTACACCCTGCAGGTCTATGTCGAGGACTGCACGGGCTGCGCCCTGTGCGTCGAGAACTGCCCCGTCAACAGCCCCACCGAGCCCGGCCGCAAGGCCATCAACCTCGTCGACAAGCGCCCGATCCTCGAAACCGAGCGGCACAACATCGCCTTTTTCGAGACCCTGCCGCTTCCCGAACGCTCGCGGGTGAACTTCGCCAACGTGCGCGGCGTGCAGTTCCTCGATCCGCTCTTCGAGTTCAACGGCGCCTGCGCGGGCTGCGGGGAGACCCCGTATCTCAAGCTCCTCAGCCAGCTTTTCGGCGACCGGCTGCAGATCGCCAACGCCACCGGCTGTTCGTCGATCTATGGCGGCAACCTGCCGACCACCCCCTGGCGCGCCGGCGCCGACGGACGCGGGCCGGCCTGGTCGAATTCGCTGTTCGAGGACAATGCCGAGTTCGGGCTCGGTTTCCGCCTCGCCATCGACAAGCAGACCGAGGCCGCACGAACTCTGGTCGAAGCCCTGGCCGGCGAGGTCGGCGAGGAGCTGGTGCAATCGATCCTGACCGCGCCGCAGCTCACCGAGAGCGATTTCGTCGCCCAGCGGCAACGGGTGGCACAGCTGCGCGCCAAGCTCGAGGGCCGGACCGACGAGGCTTCGGTGACCCTTGGCTCGCTGATCGACTATCTGGTGCGGCGTAGCGTCTGGATCGTCGGCGGCGACGGCTGGGCCTACGACATCGGCTATGGCGGGCTCGATCACGTCCTCGCCCAGGACCGCGACGTCAACCTGCTGGTCCTCGACACCGAGGTCTACTCCAACACCGGCGGGCAGTCCTCGAAGGCCACGCCCCTGGGGGCATCCGCCAAGTTCGCCGCCGCCGGCAAGCGGGTGCCGCGCAAGGACCTGGCGATGCAGGTGATCGCCTACGGCTATGTCTACGTCGCCCAGATCGCCATGGGCGCCAATCCCGAGCAGGCGCTTGTCGCCTTCCGCGAGGCCGAGGCCTATCCCGGCCCCTCGCTCATTCTCGCCTACTCGCACTGCATCGCCCACGGCATCGACATGCGCGACGGCATGAAGCAGCAGGCGCGCGCCACCGCGTCGGGCTATTGGCCGCTGTTCCGTTACGATCCCACCCGCCGCCGGCACGGCGAGAACCCCTTCCGGCTCGACAGCCCGCGCCCGCGCCTCAAGCTCGAGGACTTCGCCTATCGCGAGCTGCGCTTCCGGATTCTCACCAAGCTCGATCCGGAGGGCGCCGCGACCATGCTGCGCCAGGCCCAGGCGGCCGCCGACGAGCGCTACCGCAACTATGAGGATCTCGCCGGCCGCGACGGCAGCCGGTTCCTGCCGAACTGGGAGCAGGCATGACCGACCTCGCGACGGAATATCTCGGTTTGAAGCTGGCGCACCCGGTCGTTGCCTCGGCCACCCCGCTCGCCCGCGACTTCGACGGCATCCGCCGCCTCGAGGATGCCGGCGCTGCGGCAATCGTTCTGCCGTCGATCTACGAAGAGGAAATCGAGGCAGAAGACGCCGCCTTTTCGTCCCTGATGGAGCACGGCACCCTGGCCCAGCCCGAAGCGTCCGGCTACTTCCCCGGCCACGCCGCCGAACTCGGCAGCCTGGAGGGACGTATTGAGACCCTGCACCGCGCCGCCACCGCCTGCGCCGTGCCCGTCATCGCTTCTCTCAACGGCTCGACGCCCACCGGCTGGGTGGAATTCGCGCACCAGCTCGAGGCCGCCGGCGCCTCCGCGATCGAGCTCAATCTGTACCGTGTGCCCACCGATCCCTCCCGCACCGGCGAGGAGGTCGAGCGCGGCTGGCTCGAAACCGTGCGCCTTGTGCGCAACGCCGTCTCCCTGCCGCTGGCGGTCAAGCTCGGACCGTGGCTGAGCTCGCCGGGCAACTTCGCCGTCCGGCTGGTGGAGACCGGCGCCAACGGCCTGGTGATGTTCAATCGCTTCTACGAGCCCGACATCGACCTTCAGACCCTGACCCCGCAGCCCGATCTCAAGCTCTCCCGCGCCTACGAGATTCGCCAGCCGCTTTTGTGGATCGCGCTTCTGGCCCGCCGCATCGGGGCGTCACTGGCCGCCACAAGCGGCGTCGAAACCCACGAGGAAGTGGTCAAGTATCTGTTGTGCGGGGCCGACGTGGTGATGACGACCTCGTCGCTGCTTCGGCACGGTCCCGAGCATATCGCGACGTTGAAATCGGGACTCGCCGAGTGGATCGATGAACGCGGTTTCGGCTCCGTGGCCGACATTCGCGGCCGGCTGGCGGCCTCCCGGCTCGCCCGTCCGGAGGCTTATTTCAGGGCCCAGTATGTTTCGATTTTGACCGGCTACGACCAGGCCGGAAGGTAGGTCAAGAATGTCCCCATCGACGCCCAAGAAGAAAGCGGCACGCAACCCGGAGGCAACAATGACGAAATGGGTTTATCTGTTCTCCGAGGTCGCCGAGGTCGAAGATCGCGTCCCTGACTGGGATGCCGTCCGGGGCCTTTTGGGCGGCAAGGGCGCCGGCCTTGCCGATATGACGCGCCTCGGCATTCCGGTGCCGCCCGGCTTCACCGTCACCACCGAGGGCTGCAACGCATTCCAGCAGGCCGACGAAACGCTCCCCGATTCGCTTTGGGAACAGGAGCTCGAGGCGCTGCGTGCCCTCCAGGCGTCCACCGGCAAGTCCTTCGGCGACCACGCCAATCCGCTTCTGGTCTCGTGCCGCTCGGGCGCCAAGTTCTCGATGCCCGGCATGATGGACACGATCCTCAATCTCGGCCTCAACGACGATGTCGCCGAGGGCCTGGTCGCCCGCACCAAGGATCCGCGCTTCGTCTACGACGCCTACCGGCGCCTCGTGCAGATGTTCGGCTCCGTCGTCCTGGGCGTCCCCGATGAGGTCTTCGAGGCCGTCATCACGGCCCGCCGCCGTCGGGCGGAAGTCGAATCCGACACCGATCTCACCGCCGACGACTGGCGCGAAATCACCCGCAAATTCAAGGAGATCGTGCGCACCTACGCCGGCACGGACTTTCCCGACGACCCCGTCGAGCAGCTGCGGCTGGCGACCGAGGCGGTGTTCCGCTCCTGGGGTGGCAAGCGCGCCGTCGCCTATCGCAACGCCGCCGGCATTCCCCACGATCTGGGCACCGCGGTCAACATCCAGGCGATGGTCTTCGGCAACATGGGCGACGACTGCGCGACCGGAGTCGCGATGTCGCGCAACGCATCCACCGGCGAGCCGCACCCGGAAGGCGACTATCTCATCAACGCCCAGGGTGAGGACGTCGTCGCCGGCATCCGCAAGACCCTGTCGCTCGACCACATGCGCCAGGCGATGCCCGAACTCTACGGCGAATTCGTCGACATCGCGCGCCGCCTGGAAAAGCACCACGGCAACATGCAGGACATCGAGTTCACCATCGAACACTCCAAATTGTGGTTGCTGCAGACGCGCGACGGCAAACGCACCGCCCAGGCCGAGGTTCGCATTGCCGTCGACATGGTCGAAGAAGGCCTCATCGACCGCAAGACGGCGGTGCGCCGCGTCCAGCCAGAGCAGATCGAGTTCTTCCTGCACCCGCAGCTCGACCCCGAGGCGCGCAAGGCCGCCACTCCGATCGCCACCGGGCTCAACGTCTCACCCGGCGCCGCCGTCGGCATTGTTGCCCTCGACGCCGATCGCGCCGTGCAGTGGGCGAACGAAACCAACCGCCCGGTGGTCCTTGTACGGCCCGAGACCAAACCCGACGACGTTCACGGCATGCTGGCCGCCGAAGGGATCCTCACCAGCCGCGGCGGGCGCACCAGCCACGCCGCGCTTGTCGCCCGGCAGTTCGGCAAACCGGCCGTCGTCGGCGTCGCCGAGCTCGACATCGATCTGACGACCCGCGAAATCCGGGTCGGGGAGAAGGTCATCCGCGAGGGTGAGTTCCTTTCCCTCGATGGCACCCTTGGCGAGGTCTTCGAGGGCCAGATGCCCACCGTCAGGCCCGACATCTCCAACGCCTATCTGAGCAAGGTCCTGGACTGGGCCGACGACTATCGGCGCCTCGGGATCTGGGCCAATGCCGACTACCCGGGCGATGCCGAATTGGCCCGCAGCTACGGCGCCGAAGGGCTGGGGCTGGCCCGCACCGAGCACATGTTCTTCGAGCCCGACCGGCTGCCCATCGTGCAGGCGATGATCATGGCCGGCAACGTCACCGACCGCGCCGAGGCGATCGAGAAGCTCGAGCCGCTGCAGCGGGCGGATTTCGAGGGGCTGTTCCGGGCCATGGACGGCGCCCCTGTGGTCATCCGCCTGCTCGATCCGCCGCTGCACGAGTTTCTGCCGGCCTATGACGAGCTGTTGCGCGATCTGGCCGACCTGAAGATGCGCATCCAGCACTATTCGACAATGAGCGAGGTCGATAGCGCCCTCAACGACATCCGCCACAAGGAGGACTATCTCGACCGCCTCGGCTCCCTGCGAGAGGCCAACCCGATGCTGGGCACGCGCGGAGTGCGGTTGGGCGTGCTCATCCCCGAGCTGACCGCCATGCAGGCTCGCGCCATTTTCGAAGCGGCCGTGAGTTGCATCCGCGACGGCGTCGAGGTGCGGCCGAAGATCATGATCCCGCTGACCGTGCACGCCAACGAACTGCGCGCCCAGCAGAAGACAATCGTCGAGGTCGCAAAGGCCGTCCAGGAAGAAACCAAGACCGAGGTGCCCTATCAGTTCGGCACCATGGTCGAGGCACCGCGGGCGGCGCTCGTCGCCGGCGAGCTCGCCGAGGTCGCCGAGTTTTTCTCCTTCGGCACCAACGATCTCACCCAGACCACCTTCGGGATTTCGCGCGACGATGCCGAGCGCGGCTTTCTTGTCGAGTATCTGCGCCGCGGCATCCTGCCCGAGAACCCCTTCACCTCCATCGACGAAGACGGCGTTGGCGCGCTCATCAGGACCGCCGTGAGCGCCGGCCGGCAAGCGCGGCCGGATATCGAGATCGGGGTCTGCGGCGAGCACGGCGGCGACCCCAAGTCCATCGCCTTCTGCCACACCGCCGGCCTCAACTACGTGAGCTGCTCGCCCTATCGCGTCCCGGTGGCGCGTCTGGCGGCGGCCCATGCGGCCCTGGCGGACGAGGCGGCCGAAGAGGCGACCGAACCCGCAAAGGCGGAGGCGGTGGTCGCCTGACGCACCGGCCGGCCGCCGCCAATCCGTCCCCACACGCGCCCGGCCCTCCGGGGCTTTGACTTGTCGCGACATTCTCCGCACCCTCACCGGCCCTGAGCCAGGATGACGCGATTGCCCGCCGCACCCTCTGCCGCCCCCCGGTCTCCGCCCGATGTTGACATTGTCGTGTCGGCGGAAAACACAGCCTATCTCGGCTGGCAGAGCGCCCTTTGCCATTACTCCTGCGTGCAAGCCACGGGCCGCGCGCCACTGATCGTCGTGCATGGCGACGAGCCCGAGCTGGTGGAGGAGTATCGGCAGATCGCCGAGGCCGGCGGCCGGATTCAGCGCGCCCCCAACCACCGCATTTACCGGGGCGTCACCTTCGCCCCCTTCAACACCATCGCCACCGCGCAACTGGCCGAAACCGACGCCGGCCATATCCTGCTGGCCGAGCCCGACATGGTGTTCCTGCGCCACCCGCCCGTCGCCGAAGCCCTGGCCGAAATGGATGCCGACAGCGTCAGCTTCGACCGCATCGGATATCTTCACGTCTCCGAGGAAAACCGCCAACGAATGCATGAAGTGTGCCGGCGCGTCGGCACGGATTTCGCCGGCCTGCAATCGCATCCCATCGACGGCGGCGTGCCGCATCTGATCCCCACCGGCCAGCGCGCTGCGCTATGCGCCGCATGGTTCGACCTGACCGTCGCGATCGCCGAGGCCGTCACCGCGCTCGACCGGCGCTGGTGGGACAGGTTCTCGAGGCGATCGCTGATGACCCAGCCCCGGAACTGGATTTCAGGAATGTGGGGGCTGGTTTTTGCGGTGCGCCAACTCTCCCTGAACCCGGTGATGACCGAATGGTGCGCTTCGAACGCGCGCCAGGGCCTGTTCGGGCCGGCGGACCACCCCAAGCCCGGCCCCGCGATCATCCATTATTGCTACAGCCAGCCCGGCTTCGACAAACGCAAGCACCGCGACCGCCGCTCCCTGCTCGCCTGGGCGCGCGCCGCCGAGCCCCCCGCGGACGAATTGTCCGCCGCCATCCTCGCCCAGCTCAACGGAGCGGCCGATTTCTACAACTGGCCGCCCCCGTGACCGCGCCAAAAGCCGACCTCCGATTTGTCGTCGTCGGGGCGGGTCTTTCCGGCGCCACCCTGGCGCGCCGGCTCGCCGAGGCCGGCGCCACGGTCACCGTCCTGGAGGCGCAATCGCACCCGGCCGGCCACTGCCACACCGAACGCGATCCCGAAACCGGCATTCTGGTGCATGTGCACGGGCCTCACATCTTCCACTCCGACAACCAGGCCGTTTGGTCGTTCTGCGAGCGCTTCGCCCGATTCGAGCCCTACCAGCACGCCACCCTGGCGCGCATCGGCGAGCGGCACTTTCGCCTGCCGGTCAATCTCGACACGATCAACGACTTCTTCGGCACCGCGATGACCTCGGCGCAGGCCGAGGCCTTCATCGCCGAGCGCCGGGTCCGCTTCGATCGCCCGCCCGCCAACTTCGAGGAGCAGGCTCTCGCGAGCATCGGCCGCGAGCTCTACGAAGCGTTCTTCATGGGCTACACCAGAAAACAGTGGGGGCGCGACCCGACCGACATTCCGGCGTCCGTCATGCGGCGGCTGCCGGTCAGGTTCGATACCAACCCGAGTTACTTCCGCCACGCCCGCGTCGCCATTGCGGCTGAGGGCTACACCGAGATGGTGCGCTCGATGCTCGCCCATCCGGGCATCGAGGTGCGCTACGGCGCGGAGTTCAATTCCGCCAATTCGCCAGAGCAGATGGACCATCTGTTCTTCACCGGCTGCCTCGACGCCTGGTTCAAGCATCGGTTCGGCCCACTGCCCTACCGTTCGCTGCGCTTCGAGACCATCCGCGCCGCCGGCGACTACCAGCCGGCGGCCTGCGTCAACTATCCGGACGCCGAAATACCGTTCACCCGCATCACCGAGCACAAGCGCCTGGCTCCCTGGGAGAAGCACCCGACCACCGTTTGCTCGCGCGAATTCAGCTTCGAGGCCGGTCCGGACGATCGGCCGTACTATCCGGTTCGGCTCGCCGGCGGCTCTGAACTTCTCGCCCGCTACCGCGCCGCCGCCGAGGCGCTGACCGGGGTGTCTTTTGTCGGCCGGCTGGCGACGTTCGAGTATATCGACATGGACGTTGCCATCGCCCGCGCCATCCAGGCGGCCGAGACCACCCTCTCCCACATCGCGGCGGGGCGCCCGGTTCCGGCCTTTTTCGAGACCGCCAGCTAGCCCCGCCGCTGTCGCGCCGGCAACGAGATCGTGTAGCTTGGCTTGTCCCTTCCGGGCCTCGGTCGGCGGCGAAACAGCGCCTGGGCGGACCATGATCGCCGGGGCGCCGCCTGCGCATCGGGCTTCAGCCCGGCGAGCCG
>Ga0315550_1000871_pt1 | contig 18628 bp, 25 predicted proteins | sample SalMarSW160190MG_2_FD_203100 | JGI IMG/M metagenome (GOLD analysis project Ga0315550, IMG submission 203100) | Salt marsh sediment microbial communities from the Plum Island Ecosystem LTER, Massachusetts, United States - Salt Marsh Sediment SW1601-90 ... | reverse complement strand
ATATCTAAAGCAATAAGTTTTATCATTTTCTTTAACTAAAATCTAACATATTTACTTTTCCTGTTTTTAAATTTAAAATAGGAACTTTACAAGGATCTGGTTCATGACCAAATTTTTCTTGATATGTTGTCTTTTTTTGCCAGCATGAACAGGAAATTGTTAAAATATTATTATATGTTGAAATTGCACTTTTATGAATGTGGCCTGAAACAAAGATGTCTGGAGCTTGTCTAACAACAAGATAATCTTTTTCCCCAGGATAATAAGGTGTTGAAGTATGTGTTGGTGCTAAATGTCTTTTTTTTAATAAAAAATGGATTATCATATCTGGCCGAAGTTTTGCATTATTTTGCCTCAAAATATCAACAACATCCCCATAATAATCATAAGAATCACCATGGTACATTAAAACATTAAATCCAGGAAAATTTTTTGTCTGGCCTATTTTAACTATGGCTGGATTTGTTGTAAGAATAAGATTTTCAAGCTCATAAAGTTCTGGCGCAATTTGTTTTGGAATTTTTGGTTGTGGTTCAATAACTCTTACAGCATCATGCAAACCGCCAGGGCACATAATTATAGTAATATCTTTTCTTATTTTTCCTAAAAAATGTGCTAATTTTTTATATTGCTCTCTTACATCTTTAATAGCAAGATCTTTTTCCTGCCCAGGATAAACGCCAACCCCATCAACAGTATCTCCAACAATAAAAAGATATTTTACTTTTTTAGCAAGTTCTCTTTGTTGTTCTGAACCAATTTCAGCATTTAACCATTTTATAAATTTCAAAAAATTCTCTTCTAAAAATTTGTTTGAGCCCAGATGTATGTCTGAAGTAAAAACAACACGATCATCTTTATTTAATTTCTTCTTTTCTCTAGCCGCAATATCTGAAAAAAACACCTCATTTGCAAAGATTATTTCATTTGAACCAGACCCTTTAATACCTATGACTTCATCAAGAACAATATTTCTTGCTTTCTCAAAAAGTTCTGTTCTGTTATGATTAATCAAAACAGTAATTTTGCCAGTGAGGTCTTCTATTTCAAGAAGTAAATTTTTATTTTTGGTCATTCTTTTTTTAAAAACTAAGCCAATAATAGAAACTACCCCCCTATTGTTTGAAATTTTGCCTATGCTTGTAAGATTTTTTAGATCCTGTTCTTGAATAAAATTTTTTATAAATGAAAATCTATCTCTATAATTCATTACAAAATCTTTTACAGTAATTTTTTTAATTCCTGGTTCTATAATATTAGTGACAATAATATTTCTTTTAGCCTCTTTGGTTAAAGAATCTATTTTTTTTTCTGGCGCAATTTGTTTTTCTTGCACTTTTAATTCTACTTTCTGCTCAATAAAAGTCAAAAGATAATTATTTGCTTTAATAAGAATTTCTTTATCAAGACCCAGCTCATTCATTTCATTTATAATTTTAGGTATATTTGTCAACAAAAAATTTTTAGAAATTAATTTTGGCGGATTTAATTTAATAATTAATTCAGTAAAAGGGATTGAAGATAAGGCTTCATTAGAAATAATTTTAATTAAAGCTGGTTCAATTAAATGATTTTGTTTTAATAAATTTTTAATAATTTCTTTCATTTTTTGTTTTTTTATCTTTTGTTTTTTATCTTTTAATTTTAATTATTTTAACTATTATTTTTTAATTAAATTCTTTACAAATTTAGAGAATTTAATAGAAGATTATTAACTTTATCAATTAAATGGGAAGATAAGTCTATCCTTATTTCTCTACAACGGCCATAACGCCCTTTACTTATCACTCTTGCATTTATCACCCCCAACATATCAAATTCTGCAATAATATCAGAAATCCTTCGTTGAGTTAGGGCCTCTGTTCTTGTTTTATGACATAATTCTCTATAAGAATTATATATGTCTCCTGTAAAAAGAGGTTCTGTTTTATCTTTTAATTTTCTAAATAATTTAAGGATTGCCAAAAGAGTTATTTGAAATTGTTTTGGTTGTGTTTCAATTGCAATTAAAATTTTGTCTGATTCAATTCTTTGTTTAGCCTTATCTATATATTCTAATTTTATTTTCTTTTTATTATCTCTTTCAACAAGTTCTCCTGCTATTCGTAAAAGATCCAAGGCCCTTCTAGCATCACCGTGTTCGCGCGCAGCATAAGCAGAACATTTTTCAATAACACCATCCCCAACAACTTTTAATTTAAAAGCTTCTTTTGATCTTCTTTTTAAAATATCTTGTAATTGCAAGGCATTATAAGTTGGAAAAAGTATTTCTTCCTCACTTAAAGAACTTTTAACTCTAGGATCTAAAACATTAAGAAATTTTAAATCATTAGAAATTCCAATAAAACTTATCTGGGCTTTTCTAAGTTCTGAATTAAGTCTTGTAAAATTATATAAAAATTCGTCGCCTATTTTTTTAACAGCTTGATCAATTTCATCTAAAATTATAATAATTATTTGTTTTTTAGAATCAATAAGTTCAATAAATTTATTATAAAGTTTATCTGTTGGCAAACCGGTTATTGGCACTTTTTCACCTAATTTTTTAATAAGTTCTGCAAGAATTCTATATTCAGTATCTGCTACTTTTTTTAGCTTACAATTAACATAAGGAATAATTAAAGAAATTTTTTGATCAGAAGCTCTTTTAAGAAGTTCATTTTTAACATAATTTATAACAAGGGTCTTACCTGTTCCAGTAAGACCATAAATAAATAAATTACTTGGTTTTTCCATTCTTAAACTTGGGGCCACAATAGAAGCAACCTGGGCAATTTGGTTTTCTCTATGGGGGATGGTTTCTGGCGTGTAATTGGTTTGCAAAATTAATTTGTTTCGAAATATTGTTTGTTTAATAAAAGAATCAAATATTTGATTTATTTTGTTGTTTTTATTATCTTTTTTGTTGATATTGATTTTATTATTTATATTATCATTTTTGTCAACATACTTTCCTCTTTTTTTAATCATTTTGTTTTTTTTCCTTGACCTCAAAATAAAAGAACACAATAACATTTTATAAATATTTTTGTCCTAAAACAACCACATGGGGACCTATATTTCCTATGGAAACCATTTTTGTTCCTGCTTAAAAAATACGTGTCGTCACGAAATAAAAGTAACCCCTACATTTCCTATGGAAACGTATATTATATAATATATATTTTGTATTATTATAATATATAATATAAAAATTTAAAAATAACATTCAACAAACCGAAAAACGAATTCTTTTTTAAATCTTTTTCTTTTCTCCATAAGAAGACAAGGGGTGGGTCCCTTAAATAATCTTAAAGAGAAAAATTTATAAAGAATATATAGCTTTTTATTTAAGATTTAATTAAAAAATAATAGTTAAAATAATTAAAAATTTAAAAAATGAGTGAAAGAAAACCCTCTAGAGAAATTGTTGGTAAGCTTGTAGTAACAAAAGAAGGTAAAAGACTTGGTGTAGTAAGAGATATAACTTTTGAAACAAGAAGTGGAGAATTAATTCAATTAGTAATAACTTCAACAACTTCTTATGCTTCTTCATTAAATCTTGAAAAAGGCAAAGGTGGCGAACTTTTTATCCCATATTCTGCAATTTTAGCTATCGGTGACTTTGTTGTTGTGAATGAAGAAGATACAAGATAATTTTATTTATTTATTAATTATATTTTATTCTTATGAAAACCATTATAAAAAACTAAACAAAACTTTAAAAATACCAATTCATAAAGAACAATATGACAATAGTTGGATTTAACCTTAAAAAAATACTCATAGAAAGAAAAGGATTAGTTAGAGGAGAAGTTAAAGTAAATACTAATATGAATATTTTAAAAATTGAAAAACATGCTGTTGAGATTGCAAAAGCCAAAGACGTTCTTTCTTTTGAGTTTTCTTTTACTATTTCTTATGTTGGCGTTACAGACCATAAAGGGAATATAGCAGATCTTCTTTTTGAAGGGGATGTTCTTTATCTAACAGAGCCAAAAGAAGTTAAGGAAATTCTTGAAGGCTGGAAAAAAAAGGAAATCCCAGAAGATGTTAGAATTAGAATTCTTAATACCATTCTCACAAAATGTAATGCTAAAGCTCTTGTTTTTGAGGATGACTTAGGATTGCCACCCCATTTACCCTTGCCAAAATTTGGTAAACAACAAGAAAAGCAAGAAACAAAAACAAATAAAAAATAATTTTTGCAGATTTCTATATTTTTAAATTATAATTCTAAAAAAACGCTAGGGAAAGGATTCGAACCTTTAAGTCCAAAGGACGCTCGCTTTCGAGGCGAGTGCATTACCATTCTGCCACCCTAGCTTAAAAAAACTAAGGGAAAACTATTTAAATTATTTTTCCTAAGTGATTTTATGGCTAAGGGAAGGCAAACATTTAAATTTGTATTTATAGCAACGCTTTTTTTAACAGCTTTATTGGTCATTGGAGCCGGTTGTAATCAAAATCTTACAGGAGAAGTTTCAAAGACAGAACTACCAAAAATGGAAATGTTATTTTCAGATGATTTTGCTGGTTATAGTTTAGGATCGATTCCAAGCAAATGGCTACCAATATTTAAAGAAGAACCTTTTTTTTCAGTTGCAGCAATTCAACAGAAAAACAGCGATTTGGTTGCAAATTCCATAGAACTTGGTGGTTTGATGCTGCAAGTTAATGATGCAACAAGTTATCAATGGAAAGATTATACAATAGTATCTGATTTTAAAATAGAAAGCCTTTATCATGTAGGTCCTATTTTTATTTTTAGAATGCAAGATGAAAATAATTACTATTCTATTGAACCAGAACTTTCAGCAACAGGAGGAACCTACAAAATCTATAAAACAATTGATAACAAAAAAACAGAAATTTTTAGAAAATCATATACTTATAAATTGGCAGATAAAGAATGGCATAAAGTAGAAGTTAAAATAGAAGGGAATCAGATAAGTTTAAAGATAGATGATAAAACAGTTTTTTCTGGAATTGAAGACAACACATATAATGAAGGGTCTGTGGCTTTTGGAACAAACCCAAATAGCAGAATTTATTTTGATAATGTTGCTATTATTGGAACTAAGTTTTAATTTTTTTATTTTTTATTTTTCTTTTATTTTTCTTTTTATTATTGCATTTCATTTCATATTTCTTATTTTTTCAAATCTGTAAATTTTATTATTTTCTCCAACAATAAAAACTTCACAATTCCGAATATTCCTAGAATTAAGATAAGGTCCAAGAGGCTTTTCATTTTTCATATCATAACCAATACTAATTGTTAAAAAGGAAGGCATAACAATCATCTTTTTTCTTTTCCATCTACCCAATAAAAAACATTTGTATTTTTCAGATTTAATTCCTTCTTTAATACTTATAGCAGGATGTTCATGACCTATAATAAGAACTTTTGAATTATGAACTTTTTTATTAGAAAAGATTTTATGGCCGTGAGTTACACAAATATTGCTTTTATTAAAACAATAAAAATCTTTAATCTCAAGACCTTTTTTCTTTGCAATTGGCTCCAAAATCGTGTCGTGATTTCCTTTAATCAAAATAACCTTACATTTTTTTAATAAAATATCAAGGATTTCAAAACATTCGTGCCATTCTTGCTGAGAAATCTTGCCAAACCTGTGTTTTAAATCGCCATTGATGATAATTAACCTTGGTTTTAATTTTAATAATTCTTTAATTTCTTTTTTTGTTTGCTTAAACATTAATCTTGGAACTAATAATCCTTGCTCATTAAGAGATTCTTCATAACCTAAATGTAAATCAGCCACTATTAAAATTTTCTTTTTAGGAAACCATAAAGATTTTCCTTTAATTTCAATTCCTGGCAAGATTTTCATAAACACAAAAGACGAATTAAATTTAAATAGTTCACATAAAATATATTCTTATGCAATACTGTGTTATTTGTGAAACAGGCAGAGTTAGAAGTCATGCAGTGGCAAGAAGTTTAAAAGAAAAAATACCTGATTCTAAAATTATTGCAGTAGGATTTCGTAATCATAAAATTTATTCTCATTCAATATTTAAAACATTTTTTAAATTAATATATAATACTCGCACAATTAATGTAACATATAATCATCTTAACTTAGTAGATAAGATTATTACAGTAAAACCATGGATAAAAGACAAACTTAGGCAAGAATTTAAATTAGATGATAAAAAAATAATCGCCCTTAATATTGATGATGATTATATTTGTACTTATAGTTTAAAATTAAAAGAAAAAGCAAATCAAGAAATTTTAAATCATCTCGAGGAAATTACAGATAAAATGCAAAAAACTGATAAAGAGGTCAAAATATCTAAAAAAGATTATTATAATACCCCTAATTTATTTTTTCCAAAACCTTCTGATGCATCCTCTTAAGAAATTCAATCTTACTTTCTATTCTCATCAAGTCAGCCCTTCCTTGGGTTATTAAACTAAATGAAAAAGGGCTAGGGATGTCATTATGAATTATTTTTGTTTTAATCCTGCCACTTTTTATTTTTATTAAAATTTCAGTAGCATTTTTTATATCCATTAAATCTTCAAGAATTTCTCGTCTCGTCTCTTTTAATATAGGAAAATTTTGTGAGATTTTTTTAACAGCTGCAAGAAGAAAATGAGATTTAAGTTGCTGTTTACCTACAGTTTTTCCTCTTCCTTTATATCTTCTAAGTATCATTAGAGATCTTGTTGCACAATGCCTGAATCTTCTTTTAAAAACTTCTGTTCTTTCTACGGCTTTTTCAAGAACTTCTCGCAGAGTTTCTGGTTTTTCATATAAAAGTTTCAGGGCTTTTTCAACTTGCATAGGAAAATGGCTTGCTAGAAAAAAACCATTATCATTAATCCCAATTTCAACATCTCTTCTTCCGTGTTTTCCTACAAGATAAGCTAAAGCACGGGAAAGAGCATCATTAACTTTTCTACTATAAAGAGAATGAAAAATAATATATTGTTTTCCTGTTTCATCCCTCCATCTTTCAATTAAAAGTTTGAATTCATGAGGGATCTCAGCATAATTATATTGTTCATAAAAATAATTATAAATAGCATCAACAACATTCTTGTCAATATAAAGATAGGACCCAATAAAATCCTTAATTTCTTTTTCAGATTTTTTCTTCTTAAAAAGATCATCTATTAATCTTCTAAAATGTTGGATAGCCATAGCTAAATCAAAAGATAGGGGCAGCATTTCTGAAAACCATGAAGGAATTGTTGGTTGTTTTCTAACAGAAGCATTAACATAAACTTTCATTCCTCTACTATAAAGATATTCATATTTACAACCACCAAGAACAAAAACATCCCCTTTTTTCATTCGCTCTAAAAATGCTTCATCAATCTTTCCCACAGTTTCTTCTTTTCTTTCTCTAGGGTATGCTATAACAACATTAGCAAAACTCTCATCAGGAATTGTTCCAATGTTTGTCATATAAATCATTCTAGCAAACCTTCCTTTTTTTCCAAGCTCCCCTGTTTTAAGATCATACCATATTTTTCCATAAACATAGTTTGCTTCGAGCCCAGAATATTCGCCAGCTAAGTAACTTAACACAGAAAGAAAATCTTCTCTACTTAAATTATGATAACAATAACTTTTTTTAATTATATTGAAGAGCTCTTTAATATTCCATCTTTTATAGATGGCCATGCCATAAATCTGCTGGCTTAAAACATCAAGGCTATTTTTTGGAATCTGTATTTTATCAATTTTTTTCTCAATCGCTTGTTTTAACATAACAGAACATTCAACAAGATCATCTCTATCTAAAACAACCAAACGACCTTTACTAATATTATGAAGTTTATGTCCTGCTCTACCTGTTCTTTGTATGGCCCTAGCAACACTTTTAGGACTTCCAAGAAGAATAACAAGATCAACATAACCAATATCTATACCTAATTCTAAACTTGTACTGGTTACAACAGCTTTAAGCTTCCCTTCTCTAAGTTGCTGTTCAATTTTAAAACGAGAAGATTTGCTAAGTGAAGAATGGTGTGCCCCTATTGTTTGTTTAATAGTTTGATATTTTTTTGGGAACATTTCCTTAAGATGATTAATGACCCTTTCAGTTGCACTTCTAGTGTTTGTAAAAATAATAGAGGTTTTATGTTTCTGAATAAGTTTATCAAGAAGAGAATAAAGATTTTTTTGCATTTCCATCTGATTTGTATTAATAAAATCAGAAATAGGACTTAATGTCTTAAGATCCATTTTTTTAACAAAATTTACATCGGCTACCAAACATTCTCGCTCTTGCCATTTTCCATTTTGTTTATCAAAACCAACTAAATACTTAACAATTTCATTAATTGGGGCTATAGTTGCACTTAGACCAATACGAACCGGGGTGATACAAGATAATTCTTCTAATCTTTCAACAGATAAATTCAAATGAACCCCTCTTTTATTACAAGCAATTGCATGAATTTCATCTAAAATAATATATTCAACAGCCTCCAGTTTTTCAACAAATTTTTTAGAAGATAGAACTATAGCAAAACTTTCAGGAGTTGTAATTAAAATATGTGGCGGCTTTTTTAACATAGCGCTTTTTTCTTTGGTGGCGGTATCTCCTGTCCTGACAGAAACCTTAATATTTTGTAATTTAATGTCTTTCTTTTTAGCTAATTCTTTTATTTCTTTGAGTGGCTCCTCTAAATTAACATAAATATCATTATTCAAAGCTTTTAAGGGACTTATATAAATACAATAAACCTTTTCCTCTAATTCATTCTTCCTAGCTAAAAGAACAAGATAATTAAGTATACTCAAAAAAGCTGTAAGAGTTTTAGTTCCTCCTGTAGGTGCAGAAATCAAAATATTTCTTCGTTCATGTATAGGCATAACCCCATAAAGTTGAGGAAGAGAAAATTCCTTAAAATGAGAAAAGAACCATTCCTTGACAAGGGGATCTAAGGCTGATAGAATTTCTTTTTTATTTCTTAATTCTGCTTTAGTTTGGGTTTTCATTTCCTAAAGAATAAAGAAAAACTTATAAACCTTTTTTTAGCCAAATTTCAAATAACAAAATTTAAAAATATTAGCAAACAACATAGTATATGGAAAAGAGGAGATTAATTTTAACTATTTTTCTAGGAATATCAATTTTTTTGGCTAATTCCTTTTTAGTTACTGCTATTGCAATAAAGGAATTAACTAACTATGGCCAAAATATATTTACTTTTAGATTAATTAATATTTTTATATTAATGTTAATATTTTTTATAACAATTTCGCTCTTAAATAGAAATCATAAAAATAATAAAAAAAGAAAAAAATGAATAAAAGGCAGACTTTAATTTTATTATGGTTTTGTGGTGCAACAGCGGTATTATTTGTTATAAATTATATTTATTTATTTATGGCAATAAAAGGAATCCGTGAAATAGCCATATATGAGTTTGATAATATAATATTTTATATAGAAGCAATAATTATATCTTTTTTATCTATATTTAGTTTATGGATATTAATAAATTATATAATAAAATTAAAACACCTAGATTTAATTAAGAAATAAGAAAAAACTTATAAGTTTTTTTAAATTTTTACTAGAATGAAAAACATTCTCCAAGCAAAATCAATATCAGATGGAATTCAAATAAACTTTAGAAACAAAAAATATCAATTAAAATATCCAAGAAAAATATGGCAAAATTATTCAAACAAACAAGAACTTATGCAAAATTATATTCCTTTAGCAACAATTTCATTACCATTGATGTTAAATCTAAAGAAAATTCATTATAATCTACCAAAATCAGAATTTCAAGACAACTATAAAGACCTTTTTCTTAAAGATTTGCCTTCATCAACTTTTGATAATAAACAAAATGCTGTTAAGTTAACACAGAAATTCAACCAGATTAAGTTTATTTTTAAAAAAAGAGCAGAAGAAATAAAATATAATAAGAAACAATCAAAAAATACCAAACATAAAGCAATTATACCCTTATCTTTAGGAAAAGATAGTCTTCTTACATTTTCAGTTGCTAGAGAGATTGGTTTGAATCCAATCAGCATTTATGTAAATGATACTATAACACCAAAAGAAAATAATAAAAAAATTGAATTCGGAAAAAAATTTGCCAAAGAATTCAGACAAAAACACTATTTTATTGAAAATACAATTGAAAAGTTAAATGATTTTGAAACTTGGAACAAGCCAGAAACTAATTTTAATTATAGTCATATGATAACTGGTTTTTCTTTTATTGCCTTGCCTTTTGTTCAGAATTTTGGTTCAAGATATATTATTATGGGGAATGAACAAGATATGAATTTTTCTTTTGTCGGTTCTCAAGGGCTTAGGGCTTGGCCTGCTTATGATCAAACAGAAATGTGGCAAGAAGAACAGAATAAGATCATCAAAAAATTAACAAACAATAAAACACAAGTAACAAGCATAATCAGACCGCTCACTAATATTGCTATATTCAAAATTCTATATGGAAGATATTCCGAAAAAGCCAAATATGAATTTTCTTGCGACTGTCTTAATGCTAGTTTTAGAAGAAGATGGTGTCATGATTGCAGTAAATGTGCCAGGCATTTTCTTTTTATGAAAGCTTTTGGAGTAAATGCCAAAAAAATGGTTGGTCTTAGTGGGTTATTTCAAAAACAATATAAGAAATTTTATTCTCTTTTTGATGGAAAAGAAGTTGATAGATATGAACAAAATATAGAATCAAAAGAACAACAACTTCTAGCCTTTCTTCTAGCTATGCGAAATAAATCAAAAGGCCATCTTATAGAATTTTTTAAGAAAAATTATCTAAAAGAAGCACTTGCACAAGAAGATAATCTCAGAAAAAAATATTTTTCCTTATGGCCTGCAAAAATTCCACGAGAATTGAAAAACGATGTTCTTAGTATTTATAGAGAAGAACTCAGAAGTTTGGGATAATTATTCTTATTATTTTTCTATTCTTGTTCCTCTGTTCCTATTATTTTTTTATATCCTTTTTGCATTAACATTTCATTTAAAGAAAAATTCATAAAATGATCTGTTTGTCCTAATGCGGTTTTATATCCTATAATTTGTTTTCCACTATATTCTGGTTTAAAATCAACAAGAGTAATAATAAATCCTAAAGCCTCGAACCTATCTTCCCCTCTTCCAAATTCATATCTTACAACTAAAGGTTGTCTTAATGAACCAACAAAATTCCTTGAATCAAAAAAACCATAACCAAAAAAATCAAAAACATTAAAATCAACTGTTCCTCCCGTTATTCTCCTACCTTTATCAAGAATTTTTTGTTGTAATTTATGATCTTTAATATCTGATAGTATTTTACCTATTGCGAATATCTGATTCAAATCTTTTTTCTTTACTTTTGCTTTTTTAAGAAGAGCAAAAACAGGTTTTTTAAGTAATTCAGGAAAATAATCCCCCTCAATAACTCTGTGTTTGATTTCACAGTCATTTATATATTTATAATGATTATTTACATTAAGTTCAAATATTTTTTTTGAGGGTTTAGATGATCCGGCCCCAGACCCATATGTACTATAAGTTATTAATTTGACAAAAGCCAGTCCTTTTTTAGAAAACCAATCCTTTTTATCAAGATAGACATAAGCTCTTAAAGCCCCGCCATAATTCTTTCCAGCATTAAAATATTCAAATTTTAAATTTACATTAGCATCTTCTTCTCTTCTTTTAAATGTGCCATATTGATTATCTATCCAATTAAGTGTAACTGGAACTTTATGGCTAGCAAGAGGCTTACCAAAAGGTTCTGCTTTAAGAGCTGAGTTTGTTGCATTATTTATTTCATTTAACCATTCTTTTTCTTTTTTAGTAAATTCATCAGTTAATAACTTTTCTTCTAAAGGTATTTTGGGTTTTTCTTGCCCTAACAATAAATAAGGTTTTAGAAAAAACCCGGCAGCCACTCCTGCACCTAATTCTAAAAATTTTCTTCTAGTTATCCTCATTTTTAATTACAAAATAAAATATAGCAATCTTTATAAATATTTATTCGGTTTAGAATATATGCCAAAAATCTCTACAAGAAAAGAGGAGAAAATTAAAGAATCTATTCTTCATTTCCTTTTCCAAGAGTCTCCAAAAGCTCTTTTCACATGCAAGATAGCTCAAGAATTAGCTAGAGATGAAGAATATATGAAAAAACTTTTGATTGAACTAGAAATTAAGAATTTTATTATATCTGTAAAGAAGAATCCTAAAGGAAAAGACTATTCTAGACGTATAAGATGGAGGCTTCATTCTAAGGTCTATGAAGCTTATAAAAACTTTAATAGTGATGATAATATCAATCAAAAATTTATTATAGATTCTAGGATATTATAAACTAAAGTATAAGAATTTATTTAAAGAATTCCCATCTTTATTTAGATTGCATTAAAAATATGAAAATGGTAGATGAATATAAAATCAAAGAATCTTTCTCAAAAATAAAAGAAGATATTCTGTATTTAAAACAAGAAATGATAATTTTTAGACATGAATTTAATGCACAATTAGATGAAATTAAGCAGATTATTCAAATTATTCAATCCAGCACACCCTCAACACAAGACAGACATCCAGCACATAATCCAGCACATAATTTAATGAATTACCCCTTAGAAAGCCCAAATTTCCATAGTTCCATAGGAAATGAGGGGGTTCCAGCAGACAGACAACAGACAGACAACAGACAGATAATGCCATTAAAACGAACTTTTGAAAAGCTTCCTAAAATACAAGAGAAACTTCAAGAAAAAACCGTTTATCCTCGGGAATTTTCTGAATTATCTAAAATATCGACGATAATTAATGACATTAAACAAGATCTTGGAGAAAAATTCAAAAACCTAACACAAAAAGAATTTCTTATATTTTCTGTCTTATATACTTTAGAAGAAGAAAATCCAAATGTAACTTATAATGATATAGCCCAAAGAACCGGTCTAACAGAAAGCTCTATTAGGGATTATATATCTAAATTAATTCATAAAGGCCTTCCAATAATAAAGCAAAAACTCAATAATAAGATGGTCTTTCTAAAGATCCCAAAAGAGCTTAAAGATATAGCCACATTAGACAAGCTTTCTCGGCTCAAAGGTTTTTAATTATAATCTTAAACACAATTTCGCTTAGACGAATAACTCTTATATACCTTTATTTCAAGCTTTTTAAGACTTATCTTTACAATATGTTGTGTCTAGACCATTGAAAACATCCATATTTTGTGTCTTAGAAACAACCATAATTAAGTCTTACACTAAACTTAGGCTCACTTTTACCTCTTTTAAAATAACCTTTTTCTATGTTAATTTTAGATTATCTTTCTTCATCTCTCTTTGCTTTGAAATGTTCGTTTTAATCAATAAATTAACTCTCACTTTTCCTTATTTTCTAGTAGATTTTTACAAGAATTTAAGATTAAAAGTTCGTTTTAACCAACAATAACACTCACTTTTCCCTTTTAATTGATATATTTTAACTCTTATTTTTCTTTATTTTCCTTTAGTTTTGCCTTTTTTTAATCTTTTTACTTTGATTTTAATTGTTTTAAAAAGGGTGCTTTTTACTCTATCTGGAACATAATATCTTTTTTTTCCAGACCTCTCTAAAATTTCATTAATCAAACTATCACCACTTTTTTGTTTTATATTATTTAACTGGCCGCGCACTGTAGATTTTTCTTTTCCTAATAAAAGTGCAAGATCTTCATAACTTAATTTCATGTCTGTGTTAAGCAAAGTCCAGACAATTAATCTTTCGTTTCCTGTCAATCCTTTTAAAACAGCTGTTTGGACAGCTGTTTGGACAGGTGTTTGGACAGCTTGGACAGCTGTTTGTTTATGGACAGCTGTTTGTTTTTGCTTGAAAATACGGCTTGCTAGACGTGCATCAAAGAAAGAAATAAAATTTTTAATCCCGTCGATATCTTCTTTAATTTGTGAAATTTCCCCCCTAACAAAGCCAATTTCAGACTCTTGAACGTGATCTTTAGTGTCTAAATGTTTTATCCACTTGCTAATTTTAGACATATCATCCCTAACATCAACAAAAGAGGTCTTAATTTCTTCTTTTATTTTAGAAATTTCATTATTTTTTTTATTTCGACCAAACCATAAAAAACTCATAAAAAAATTAAAACCTTTACACTTTTAAACTTTTCTAAAAATCACAACCAACTGCAAAAAATTTAAAAAATTTTTTCAAAAGACTAAAATTTTTAAGCATTAGATTACAATATTTAAGCATGAAAAAAGAGCAAAAAATGACAAAAAACCAACCAAAAAGATCAAGAAAAGTACATGTTATAAATGCTGTTAAACATTTTGACAACCAATTTAAAAAATATTTGGTTACAGCAAGTACGGCAGCATTTGCCTTCCTTATCGCATTAGTCTGGAGAGATGCTATTCAAGAATCAGTTACTGCTTTTGTCACAAAAGTTAATATCCCTTTACAACAATCTTATCTTTACAAAACCTATATGGCCATAATAATCACATTTATTTGTGTTATTGCCCTTATAATTCTTTCAAGATGGGGTGCAAAAATGAACAAAAAAGCTAAGAAATAAAACCTTTAAGCATCGCTAAAATATATTTTCTAATATAATTAAGCATTTAAAGTTCGTTTTACTGCTAAAAACATGGCTTTAGAAGATATTAAATTCAAACTTGGAGATGAAATATTATTTGATATAGGTGACTATAAAGAGATAAGAAGAGGATCAAATTATATTAATTTCAAACAAGGCAAAATAATTGGGTTTTTTGAAAAAAGACAGCCAGATGATTCTAAGGATTTAATAGCTACAGTTGATTTCATTATAACAAAAATAGATATCCCTTATGATGTGCTTAAAAAGTATGCAAGACCTTATTCTCCTTAATGCTAAAACTTTTAAGCGTTGCTAAAAACCTGCAAAATAAGTGGTTTTCTCGTCGATAAATAGGTCAATAGTTCGTACAAGGTACGTTGTCCGCATCCCAAATATTTATATATTTGGTTCGTTTTAACAAATTCATGGAAAAAGAAGAGCTTAAATTAATAAGACAAAAAATGTTTAAATTAACACAAGACCTAGTTCCTATCCATCATTCTGGTTCTGGACTTGAAGGAGCTATTTTCATATGCCCATTACCAAAAAATTATGAAAATATTCTAGGAGATCGTGAATTAATTACAACCGAATCTAAAAGAATAAAAGAAGAGATAAATTATAAAGCAAGTAAATCTCTCACCCCGTTTGAGAATATATTGTCTGGATATGAAGAAAGAACAAAAGAAGAACAGATGAAATTACAACACCAGTTCAAGATTTCAAGAGTCAGTATAGATCAGCGAGGGGTATATGGTGTTTGGGCAGGGGCAGACGTTAATAGTGGTGATATTTATTTATCTAATAATGTTTCAAAAGGGTACGATTTTATAGTAGGAGAAGCTTTTAAGGATTTATTTGAAGAAAAAACAGCTTTTTGTTGCCATAATGTAGATTTTTACTGGCAAGCTCTTTTAACACGTGAATTTTGTATAGAATATTTTAATTTTCTTAATTCACTTATTTTTAAAGACAAATAAAATTTAAATAAAAGCAAGAATAAACAATAAAAGAAAAAGAGGTAAGAATCAAAAAATGAAAAAAGAGGAATTCCTGCAGAAACTAACAACTGAATTGAAGATAACAAAAGGAAGCAAGTATACAATTAAAAATTATTGTTTTTTTAATGAAAAACTTCTGAATTTTTGCAAGAAAGAACCAGAGCAGATAGAAGAGCAGGATGTTAAGAACTTTTTAGCAGAACATTTAAGTGATAAAGCTACGAGCTCAACTATTTTAGCTCTTGCATCAATAAGATATGCTTATTCCAAAATTCTTAGAAAAGATCCAACCTCAAACATATCCAGGCCAAAGAAAGAAAAGAAAATTCCTTCTGTTCTTACAAAAGATGAAGTTCTTAGACTTATAGAAGCAGCAAATACTAAAAAAAGCAAGTTAATGATATCTTTACTATATGCAACAGGTATGAGGGTAAGTGAATTAACAAATCTTAAGACAGAAGACTTACAGTTTGATGAACAAATAGGATATATAAGGAAAGCTAAAGGAAAAAAAGACAGAATTTTCAGAATCCCTAATTATTTGATAGAGGATCTTAAAAAAGCATTAGAAAAATCAGCAGAAAAATCAAATGAATATGTTTTTCCAGGAACAAAAGGCAAGATGACTAATAGAAATATACAAAGAATAGTTAAAATAACATTAAAAAGAGCCAATATACAAAAAAAAGTAACCCCACATACTTTAAGACATAGTTATGCAACACATCTTCTTGAATCTGGTGTTGATATAAGAAAGATCCAAGTCTTGCTAGGCCATGAAAATCTCTCTACAACAGAGATATATACACATGTTTCAAATGAGCAAATAAAGAAGATAGAAAGCCCTTTAGATACTTTAATGCAAGAAGAAAAAGAAGAAAAAACCGAGGAAAAAGAAGAAGAAAGCAAAGAACAAGAAGATAAAGAAGAAGTGAAATAATTAATATTTGAATTTTCTTTCATATTTTTTATGATCTGTAAACCATTCTAAAATAATAGCGAGAATTTCAATTTTATTAAAAGCTGTAACAGAATAGATTAATCTCCACTCTTTACTTAAAGCAACCCAGAATAAATTAGTAAATCCCTTTCTTTTATATACGTCTGGAATTAATTTTTTTGAAATTGGTTCTCCATAGAAAGCATTTTGTTTTATATTTTTAATGGTTTTGTCGATTCTTTTCTTTAGGGAATCCTTACTTGGCAAACTATTATAAGTTCTCTTTAATCTTTCATTTTCAAAAATTACTTTTGATGCTTTTAATATCTTTTTACTTTTTCTCATATCTTAATCCTCTTTTTTTAATATATTTTCTAGCAAGCGCAGGATTCCAGATATAAACAAGAATTCCTTTTTTTGAAATTCCAATCTTATTTATCTCTTGTAAATAATCTAAAATTACAAGATAAGTTTGCCACATTACTTTTCTTGGTAATTTCTGCCATACTTTTCTTTTTGTGAATTCCCCACTATATTTTTTTATAGTTTGCTCTACCATAAAGACAGTATCAAGTGTTGGTGATCTAAACAATTTTTTTGTTTTCTCAGCAAAATTAAACTTTTTATTAATTTGAATTGGCATAAGTATATCAATTGATACACATTTAAAAATCTTCTGGTCATTAAAAACTAAGAATTATATTTTTTCCTCAATTATTCTAGAAATTGGCTTGCCGGTTTTTTCTTTTAATCTTTTAAGCTTATCTATAGTCTCAACTGATAAGGTTATATCTATTCTCTTTCTTTGAAAAGGCAGTTCTCTGGTTTTATCATAATGTTTTAAAGACTCGAAAACATCTTTATATTTTTTTAATATTTTTTTAGTTTTATCTGATAGCATTTTTTAATCTCCATTCTATTTGTCTTATATTAATTATATTTTTCTTGGCTATGGAAATAATATGATGTAAAAGTAAATCCCTATCAACTTGTTTTTTATTTTCTTCTGCAAAAGCTAAAGCAAAAAAAGCAGCAGTTCTCTTATTTCCATCACTAAAAGGATGATCAACAAGTATTGCCCTAAATAAGTATGCCAATTTCTTGTAAGACCCTAATTTTTTATTTATTTGTTTATCAATAGCATAATCAATACTAGAGCTACTTCTAAGATTACCACCAAAGCCATGATTTATTCTCAACAAATCTTTCTTACTAATTTTCATACACATAAATAATGGTTACTTATTTATAAACCTTTTGGTAAGATGAACAATAAAAACAAGTATAGAAATTTATAAAAACCCCAACACATTAGTAAATAAGAGGTGATCAGAGCCTCAGCTGTTTCTGGGGGGAGAAGAATAAGATGAAAAAAATATATGATTATGAAGAATTTCGGGACTATATAAAAGAACAAAAACAAAATAAACCTTTTAACTGCCCATTATTAGGGGTCATGCCAGAGAAGATAAAATATCATAATGATGAATATGAAAAAGGAGCATTATTATGTTCTGAAAAACCAGGAAACCAAGAGGATGGAAATGTCAGATGTTCTTTATTAGAAATGGGTATTATTTTTAATGAAAGAGGAAACATAGAAGGAGAATGTGGTTGGACAGGAAACAAATTTGAATTAAAAATTATGGGTTTTAAAAAAATAAATAAAAGATAAAATGGAATTATCAGATAAAATAACAGAAGACGAAGTTATTGGATTGATGAATAAAGTAGAAGAATGGGAATCCAGTATTATTGATAATAAAGAGGTTTGTTTAGGTTCTCTACAAATTAGCGGGTTTCCAAAAAAACTAAGAATTACAATAGAAAGAGAAAATATCGGATTTTCCTTTACAAAACACAGTTATTTTGTCTCAGTTGATTATGGGGATGAAAATATAACAAAATATAATTCTGAAGGAGATGAAGAAAGTACAAATATTATTAAAGAAATTTATAATAATGCTCTAGCTGATCATAAAAAAAGAATTAAAAAAGAAAAAAAAGAACTTATTGATTATATTAAAAATTACATTAAAGAATAAAATGCCATTATTATCAACGCCAACACCAACACCAACATCAGAAGAAGACACAGATTTTGAAGAACCATCA
>Ga0315550_1000869_pt1 | contig 18653 bp, 11 predicted proteins | sample SalMarSW160190MG_2_FD_203100 | JGI IMG/M metagenome (GOLD analysis project Ga0315550, IMG submission 203100) | Salt marsh sediment microbial communities from the Plum Island Ecosystem LTER, Massachusetts, United States - Salt Marsh Sediment SW1601-90 ... | reverse complement strand
TTCTTCCGGTCTCTAATGTAGGGCAAATTGTAGCCATGGAGAATGATAACATTCTCTATCAGAACTCTTCATACCTTGTTCCCTCGGCGTGGTATCTGTTTAGCCCTGACAAGGAAATAACCAGCAGGACGGCTCTTGTTAGCCGGCCGCCTGTCGATTTTTCCGACTGTGAGGTTGTACGCGAATATGCCACTTCTAAAGATGGAACCCGGGTGCCCGTCAATATCATTCGCCGCAGGGGAGTAAAGCCGGATGGCTCGAATCCGGTTTTGCTTACGGGCTATGGCGGGTACGGGATCAGTATCAAACCCCGTTTCAGTTCTCTGCGCCGTGTGTGGATTGACCAGGGAGGTGTTTATGCACAAGCTAACCTTCGAGGCGGTGGTGAATTTGGCGAGCGATGGCACAGGGAAGGTATGCTTACCAGCAAGCAGAACGTTTTTGATGATTTTGCCGCTGTGATGCAATATATGATTGATGCCGGCTATACAACGACTGAGAAACTCGCGATAATTGGCGGGAGCAACGGTGGGTTGTTAATGGGCGCGATGATCACCCAACACCCAAAACTGTGTAAGGTCGTAATTTCTTCTGTTGGGATATACGACATGCTGCGGGTGGAGCTCGCGCCCAACGGGGAGTTTAACATCCCGGAATTTGGCACTGTTAAGGATGCTGAACAATTTCGCGCACTTTACGCATATTCGCCTTATCATAACGTCAAAGAAGCAGCAGCCTGTCCATCTGTATTGTTTATCACTGGTGCCAATGACCCTCGCGTTGATCCGATGCACTCTCGCAAGATGACTGCCCGGCTGCAGGAGGTGACTTCATCGGGCCGGCCCGTTCTATTGCGGACCAGCTCCCAAACCGGTCATGGCTTGGCCACTCCGCTGAGTGAGCAGATTGAGGAAAGTGTCCATTACCATGCTTTTTTGCTGAGCGAGCTTGGACTAAAGTACAGTCCGCCAAAATCTCAATCAGACTGAATAAATAGTTCCTGTTGTCGGAGCAGTACGCCTGTTAGTCCTAAGGACTCCTTATGGAGAAACGTATGTATCCATATTTGTCATTCCCGCCCCGCATCCCCGCATCGAAGTGCGGGGTAAACTGTGTGCGGGATAAACTCCAGCGGGAATCCGGTTTTTCGTTCTGGACCCCTGCTTTCGCAGGGGTGACATCGTCGATTTTCGTTTTCCGCAACAGATACTAATTAATGAAGGAAACCGAATTGAAGCTGATAAAAACAGTTTTGATTAGGAGAAAATAAACATGAGTCAACATAGTTACACGCGCCGTGATTTTCTGAAGGTTATGGGCTTTGGAGCGGCGGCACTGGCGATGCCCGGGTGCGGCGGTGCCTCTGGATTAACTTCTGGCAGGGCCAAACGGCCGAACATTATTCTGATGATGGCTGACGATATGGGATATTCGGATATCGGCTGTTACGGTGGTGAGATTCATACGCCTAATCTGGACGGGCTCGCCGCCGGTGGGGTGCGCTTTACGCAATTTTACAACACCGCCCGCTGCTGTCCCACCAGGGCCTCGTTGATGACCGGGCTTTACCAGCATCAGGCAGGTGTCGGACATATGATGAGTGATAGAGGTTATGAAAGTTATCGCGGCGACCTTAATAACCGCTGCGTTACTATCGCCGAGGTGCTCAAACAGGCCGGTTACAGCACATATATGTCCGGCAAGTGGCACGTGACAAGACACCGGGGACCGGACGGCCCGAAACACAATTGGCCGCGTCAGCGCGGGTACGACCGTTTCTTCGGAACTATTCACGGGGCCGGGAGTTTCTACGACCCGTGCTCGCTGACCCGTGACAATACGCAAATACCGCCCGGCAGTGATGACTTCTATTATACGAATGCCATAAGTGACAACGCTGCCGATTTCATTCGTGAGCACAACTCGGATAGTCCGTTCTTTATGTACGTTGCTTTTACTGCTCCGCACTGGCCGATGCACGCCCTGCCGCAGGACATTGCCAAATACAAAGGCCGCTACGCGCAGGGCTGGGATGCACTGAGAGCTGAGCGACACAAGCGAATGATTGAAATGGGGATTGTCAAGAGCGAGTGGAAGATTACCCCGCGTGATTCCGCCGTTCCGCCGTGGGAGCAGGCCGAGGATAAGCAGTGGTTCCAGCGCCGTATGGAAGTATATGCGGCGATGGTCGATTGCCTGGACCAGGGCGTCGGACGTATCGTTGCGGAATTAAAAAGAGTGGGCAAATTTGAGAACACACTGATTATCTTTTTAGCCGACAACGGCGGCTGCGCGGAGGAATATGGAAGCCGCGGTCCGGTCAAGCCGGACCCATCGGAAGATAATCCCATAAGGCCGATGGACAAAAACGCACTTCAGTACGATATGCAGCCAAAGGTTACTCGTGACGGCCGGCCGGTGCGTACCGGCCATGGCGTGATGCCCGGCCCGGCCGATACCTACATTGCCTACGGAAAACCCTGGGCCAACGCCAGTAACACTCCGTTTAGATTATACAAGCACTGGGTGCACGAGGGCGGTATCTCCACGCCGCTGATAGCTCACTGGCCGTCGCGTATAAAGGCGCGGGGCAAGCTGCGTGCACAGAGCGGACATCTTATCGATATTATGGCCACCTGTGTCGATGTTGCCGGCGCGAGGTATCCGTCTGAATACAAGGGCAACAAGATAATACCGATGGAGGGCAGGAGTCTGGTTCCGGCCTTTGAAAATAAGCCCATCGAACGCGAGGCGATCTACTGGGAGCACGAAGGCAACCGGGCCGTACGCCAGGGCAAGTGGAAGCTGGTCTCCAGACATCCGGGCAAATGGGAGCTGTATGACCTTGAGGCCGACCGTACAGAGTTAAATGACCTTACACAGGAGTATCCACAAAGAGTTGAACAGTTAAAGGCGATGTATAAAAGCTGGGCAGCCAGATGCGGCGTTCAACCCTGGCCTGTAAAAAAGCCCGGTCGAAAGAAGTAATACGGGTCATACAAGTATGTGCGCTTCATCAAACAGAGCCGCGACCGTAAGAGCGGTGATGGCCTTTGCGTTGGGTGGCACGCTCAAACTTGTTTGGGCGTGGTCTTACCGCACGTAATTTTTATGATTGGTATAGGACAAAGCGAGTATTATGGACAGGAATCTGAACAGGCGTGATTTCTTAAGGACAGCGGGCCTGACCGCAGCGGCGCTGACGATGCCGGGATGTGTTAGTGCTGGAAGCCGAGTTACCGGCAGGACTTTCAGGCCTCCGAACATTGTCTTCATTATGGCTGATGATATGGGTTACGGGGATGTGGGCTGCTACAATGCCGAATCGAAGATTCCCACGCCGAATATAGACAGGTTAGCTAAACAGGGTATCCGCTTGACGGATGCCCATTCGCCGTCGGCAGTTTGCACCCCCACCCGCTATGGTGTGCTGACTGGGAGATACTGTTGGAGGACCTGGCTGAAAAGCGGCGTCGTGGGCGGTTATACCAATCCGTTGATAGAGCCGGGTCGAACTACAGTCGGCTCGTTCCTGCAGAAACAGGATTACCGAACGGCCTGTATCGGGAAATGGCATCTGGGTTTAGGCTGGAGACGGCAAAACGGTTATGTGGGTAACGCCAAAGATGGGCCCAAGTATTTTGATGGTTCGTGGCAGGATGGAGACCCCGAGAAGGGGATGAATGTAGATTTCACCAAGCCGGTTAACGGCGGTCCGGTGGATTTGGGTTTTGATTATGCGTATTATACAGCTGCCTGTTCGACGATTGACGGCCCATTTTGCTACATTGAGAACAGGCATACAGTCGGGATACCGAATAAGATGATGCCGATAGACAAAAGCGTTCATGCCGACTACCGTCCGCGTCCCGGCTGGATGGCTGATGGGTTTGATGTCACGCAGGTCGATACGGTATTTACCGGCAAAGCCATTGAATTTATGGAGAACAATTGTAAACAGATCCCCGCTAAGCCATTCTTTTTATATCTGCCCCTTTCTTCGCCGCACGCCCCCTGGCTGCCGCCGGATTTTGTTAAAGGGCGCAGCGGGGACGGTGCGCGCGGCGATATGGTTGTCTGGACTGACTGGTGTGTAGGTCGAATTCTTGATGCGCTGGAGCGTTTGGGGCTGAGGGAAAATACGTTGTTAATTGTTACCAGTGATAACGGCCCCCGTCACGGCCGGGAGGGCCACAAGTCGTCGGGTAAGTTGCGGGGCTTTAAGTCGCATATCTGGGAAGGCGGACATCGTATTCCTTTCATCGCCCGCTGGCCCGGAAAGATTGAGCCGGGCAGCACCAGTGGTGAGGTTATCTGCCTGACCGACCTGATAGCAACCTGTGCAGCTATTGTTGAAGCTGAATTGCCTGATGATGCCGGGCCGGACAGCTTTAATATTCTTCCTGCCCTTTTAGGTAGAGAGCTTGACGAACCGATTCGGCCGGCTATCGTTCATCATTCTGTCTTTGGAGTATTTTCTATACGGCGGGGTAAGTGGAAATTGATACTCGATACGAAAACATCCGGCGGGTGGGTTCGTCCCAGCGGCAAAAAACCTGAACCTGGAACGCCGGGACAGCTTTATAACCTTCAAGAGGACCCGTATGAACGCAATGACTTGTGGAACGAATACCCTCAGGTCGTGGAGCGTCTGACGAAGCTGCTTGAAAAGTATAAAAGGCAGGGCCATAGCAAAGCTTGGTGGAAAGAGGTGAGAATTTAATGAATAGACGTGAGTTCCTGAAGGCGATGAGCCTGACAACGGCGGCGCTGGTGGTGCCGGGATGTATTAGTGCCGCACAGCAGTCTGGCGACAAAGATGGCAAGCGGCCGAATATCATTGTAGTCCTTGCAGACGACCTTGGTTATGGTGACCTGGGCTGTTACGGCAGTCCGGTTATTAAAACGCCCAACCTCGACAGGTTTGCATCCGAGGGCGTCAAATTAACTCAATGCTATGCCGCGTCACCGAATTGCTCTCCCGCCCGGGCGGGAATGCTGACAGGCCGAATGCCGTACCGCCTTGGGATGTATGACTTCATACGTGGTGGTGCGCCGCTGCATATATCCCCGGATGAAGTAACCGTGGCGACCATGCTCCAATCGGCCGGTTACAATACGATGTTTGCCGGTAAGTGGCACTTAAGCGGTTTTTTCAATGACCCCAGGCATACCCAGCCCGGTGACCACGGATTCGATTATTGGTTGGCCAATGCCGGGAATTTTGATAAAGACCCAAAGACGCTCATCCGTAATGGCCGGCCGGCGGGGCAGCTTAAAGGCTTTGCCTGTGAAGTTGTTGTCCGTGAAACAATATCGTGGCTGCAAAACCACCGCGACCGCAATAAACCCTTCTGTATTTTTATATGGCTCAGCGAGCCTCATAATCCCGTCAGGGCATCGGACTCTTTCAAGGAAATTTACAAGAACGTCGACGAGGCGGCGGAAAATATTCCTTATGGCGGCCCCGGCGTGAATCATTCGAGGCCGAACCCTGCTGAAAGGCCCACATACTTTGGTTGTGTCAGCCAGATGGACCATGAGCTCGGACGGTTGATGAAAGCTCTGGATGATATGGGATTAAGCGACGATACATTTGTCATGTTCACCAGCGACAACGGGCCGGAACACCGGTCACCGACCTCCTGGGGCTCACCCGGACCGTTTCGCGGGGCAAAGGGACATATGCACGAGGGGGGGATTCATGTGGCGGGTTTGATTCGCTGGCCCGGTAAAATCAAGCCGGGCGCTGTCTGCGATGTACCCGTCAATGGGACGGATGTGGCCCCTACGCTGTGTGCGGTCGCCGGAACAAAGCTGAAGACAAAAAAAGTGGTCGATGGCGTTAATATCCTGCCCGCTGTGCTTAAGGGCAGGGCCCTGAAACGGCCGAAGCCGCTTTTCTGGTGGCTGTTTCATGCCCGTGGTGACAAGCAGGTTTGTATGAGAGAGGGGGACTGGAAGATTCTCGCCCGCATGAAGCCGCAACTGGACCCGTCCATAGCTGACGCCCGGCCTCCGGAGGGCTGGTCTGTGATGGAATTCATCAAGAAAGCGTCTTTGGAAAACTTCGAGCTTTATAATCTTCGCAAAGACCCGGGCGAAACAACTAATCTTTCAGCGAGAGAGTCCAAACGCTTCGAGGTTATGAAAGAGAGGTTAATTGCGATTCATCGGGAGATTCAGGCCGAGGGTCCAACCTGGTCTTCGGTGACAGGAAAACCGAATCGATAGGTAGGCACCTTTTTACATTTGTTCTTTCAACAATATTGAAAAGGATAAGACAATGAAATCAGATTATTATGCACAAACGGATTTGCTCGAAAGATACAGGGAGACGAACGTTCGGTTGAATCGGCGGGGCTTTTTAGGGGTCATGGGTTTGGGTACGGCATCGTTATTGATTCCGGGGTGTTCGAATAATTCCGGGCAAATTACGGGTAAAGCTCCTTCTCAAAAGCGGCCTAATATTATTTTTATGATGTCTGACGACCAGCGGTGGGACTTAATGGGGTGTATGGGCAATCCTGTAATCAAGACGCCCAATATGGACCGGTTGGCCGCCGAGGGAGTCCTCTTCGAGAATGCTTTTCTGACCACCTCGATATGTATGGCCAGCCGGGCCAGCGTAATGTTGGGCCAATTCGAGAGCCGGCACCAATGCAATTTCGAGCGGCCTTCCAACAAAACGATATCTTACGCCGAATTTGATAACAGTTATCCCCGCCTTTTGCAAAAAGCAGGGTATAGAACGGGCTTTATCGGCAAGTTCGGCTTTGCGGTTAGCAAGGACAAAATCCGGAACTGCCCGCTTAATCCGGACGGCAGTCGAGATTCCAGGGGACATTTGTGGAAAAAGCAGGAATATATGCCCGCTGATAAATTTAACGCCTGGTATGGTTTTCCCGGACAGGGTGGATACTTCCCTAAAGACAAGGGAGGAAAGCATTTGACACAAATTATGGGCGAGCAGGCACGGGAATTTTTCGAGAGCTGTAAACCGGGCCGGCCCTTTTGCCTGTCGATTAGTTTTAAGGCCCCGCACGGCCCTACTCAGCCGGACCCGGCCTACAAGGATATGTATAAAGACGTGAAAATTCCCCGCCAGATAAACGATGGGGATGAATATTTCGAGAAGCTGCCGAAGGTGGTTCGCGAATACTGGCGCGGACGCAGGGTTTATAATAATGAAGCCGCCCCGGACAAGTACCAGCAATTTATGGAAAGACATTATCAATGTATCAGCGGAATCGATGTTGTGATTGGGCAGATACGCGATGAGTTAAAGCGTTTGAAGCTGGATGATAATACGGTCATTATCTATACCTCGGACAACGGCTATTTTTGCGGCTCCAAGGGATTAGGCGGCAAGTGCCTTTTATATGAGGAATCTATCCGCACGCCTCTGATTATTTTCGACCCCCGGCTCAATGCATCTAAACGAGGGATTCGCCGCCGGGAATTAGTGGTGAACATTGACTTTGCGCCAACTATGCTGGATATGGCGGGCGTGGAAATACCGAATACAATGCAGGGAAAAAGCATGCTCGGCCTTGTCAGAGGTGAACAAAAGAAATGGCGCGACTTGACTTTTCATGAAAATAATTTTACTTCGCACTTTATGCCGGCCCTGTCAAACGCCGGCAGTTGGCGCCAGAAGGTGCTTGAGAGAAGTGTACGGTGTAAAGCTGTCCGGACCAAACGCTGGAAGTATATTCGCTATTTCGAACAGCTTCCGATGATAGAAGAACTATTTGATATTCAAAACGACCCTATAGAAGCGTATAATCTTGTGGAAAAGCCGGAATATTCCGATGTCCTTGTCCGGCTGCGAAAACTGTGTGACGGCTGGATTCATAAGGCTAAGTGACATTTTCCGGAAAACTTGTAGAAACGAGAAATAGGAGATTTTACGATGAACGATAATCTTAACAGGCGGGATTTTTTAAAGAGTGTAGGTTTGGTAACAGCGGCGCTTACGGTGCCTGGTTGCGGCAGTGCTTTTGAGCAGACTTCTAAAGACGCGTCTGTGGACAGACCGAACGTTGTTATTGTATTCTGCGATGATGTGGGCTACGCTGACGTTGGTGTTTTCGGAGCTAAGGGATATAAGACGCCGAATATCGACAGGATGGCGGCCGAGGGTATGAAGTTCACGGATTTCTACGCCGCCGCGCCTTCCTGCACGCCGTCGCGTGCGGCCCTGATGACCGGCTGCTATCCGCAGCGGGTGAGCCTGCCGAATGTAATCGGCCCGAGTGCGAAAATCGGCATAAGCGATGAAGAGCAGACAATCGCCGAAGTCCTCAAGCCGCTCGGTTACGCTGCCGCCTGCTACGGCAAGTGGCACCTGGGACATCATACCAAATTCCTGCCGATGCGTCACGGTTTCGACGACTACTTCGGCCTGCCTTACTCGAACGATATGTGGCCGAAACACCCGACCAATAAAAGTTTTCCCGACCTGCCGCTTATCGAGGGCGAAAGAGTTATCGAATATAATCCCGACCAGACGCAGCTTACCACATGGTACACCGAGCACGCCGTAAAGTTCATTGAGAAGAATAAGGACCGGCCGTTCTTTCTATATCTGCCTCATTCGATGGCGCACGTCCCGTTGTTTGTCTCCGACAAATTCAAGGGCAAATCCGAGCAGGGCCTCTACGGTGACGTCATGATGGAAATCGACTGGTCGGTCGGGCAGATACTCTCGACACTGAAGCGATTAGGCATCGACAAAAAGACGTTGGTGATATTCAGCTCTGACAACGGCCCGTGGCTGAGCTACGGCGACCACGCCGGTTCGGCCAGACCTCTGCGCGAGGGCAAGGGCACAACGTTCGACGGCGGCCAGCGGGAGTCGACCATTATGCGCTGGCCGGGACAAATACCCGCCGGTACCGTCTGTAAGGAACCGGCTTCGACGATGGACATTTTACCTACAATTGCGAAACTCATCGGCGCACAATTGCCTGCTCATACCATCGACGGTAAGGACATCTGGCCGTTAATGTCGGGCCGGCCCGGTGCAAAGAGTCCGCACGAAGCGTTCTTCTACTATCGCAGCTTTGCCCTCGAAGCGGTCCGCAGTGGAAAGTGGAAGCTTCACCTGCCCCATAGTTACCGCTCACTTGGCGGACGCAAGGGCGGCACGGGCGGCCAACCGGTCAAATATGAACAGGCCAAAATCTCTCTGGCGTTGTTTGACTTAGACAAAGATATAGGCGAGCAGCACGATGTCTCTGCCCAATACCCGGATGTGGTCAAAAGGCTTTTAGGCTTCGCCGAGCGAATGCGTGAAGAGTTAGGCGATTCAGCCAAGAAAATGACCGGAAAAAACAGAAGACCGCCCGGACGTATATAACCGGTGTCAGGGATAAAATGCTGCTGCGCATCTGCGATTACGCGCTGATATTAAAGGTGCTGAGAGAATTGTGTAAAATTTCAAGAAAATAGGGGAAATTGACGAAATTTAAACAACAAAGAAACTGTTTTGTCGTATAAACATATAGAGACAGACGGGTTTGAAAGACGTTTTATTATTTAAGTCGTTATCATATTTGCCTTCTTAATTTCATATCACAAACCTGCCTGCCGGAAATGTTCTTTTGAAGTTTAATGTACGTTTTTGCGTGGAGAAGAATTTTGCGCGCGGGATTTGCGCCGACATGAAAAATTTGACCCAAAGGCAGGCTTGAAAGACTCATTATAATTTAAGTCGCTATCATATTCGCTTTCTTAAATTCATATTCTGAACCTGCCCTCCGGAGAAAAATGGCTTACGCGAGTGAGCCGGGGACATTCTTGAATGTCGGAAGGTGCGACTGCGCAGAGCTTCTCGGCGAAAAACCGGTTTTTTTGAGATTGTTTTGAACCGACCGTTTTTGGGCGAAAAAAAAGAACCATGGAGATTCGCAAAAAAACGGCGTTTAATGCTATACGTCGCTCCTTGGCAAGGAATGTCATAATGCGAGCCCGGCAGTAGGTTGTACTTATTGTTATTACAGAGATTATTGAAATGTGCCCAAAAACGGTCGGTTGTGCGAATCTCCGAAAAATTGAAGGAGAAAGAAAATGGAACGCAAAGGTTTTACATTAGTTGAGCTTCTGGTCGTAATTGCGATCATAGCTCTGTTGATGGGCATTTTAATGCCCGCCCTGGCCAGGGTAAGGCAGGTTGCCTTCCGAATGGTCTGCGGGACGAACCTGTCCGGCATCGGAAAGGCGATGCTGATTTATGCAAACGATTACGACGACGAGCTGCCGCGTGCCGGCGGCAGAAACAGCACATGGACCGGCACAATACCTCAGTGGCTGGCCGATAACCGATTCGCCGCTTATGGCTTAAGTGCTGACGGCGGCGGCGGCATGGCCACAATTACGTCCAGCTTTTATCTTCTGGTCAAGTATGCCGAGGTAACGCCCAAGTCGTTCGTTTGCAAGAGTGATTCCGGGACCACGGAGTTTAAGCCCGCCGAATACAACGCGGGCGACAGAGAGCTTATTGACCTCTGGGACTTCGGCCCCGAGGCGGTGAATCATTGCAGCTACTCATACCATATGCCTTATGGCCTGTACGCCCTGACCACGTCGAGCGAGCCCGGTATGGCGATTGCAGCCGACCGCAATCCGTGGATTACCTCTCCCGCTGCGGAAGGCAAGGATGCCGCCTTGTTGAGCTCATACAATCCCACCGGTGGCAAAGAAGCAATCAACATTGGAAACGCTATTGCTCACCAGGAAGATGGGCAAAACGTATTGTTTATGGACAGCCACGTAAGCTTCATGAAGCAACCGTTCTGTGCCGTCAATGACGATAATATCTACACCTGGTGGGACGGTGGAGATATACGACGGGGCGGCTATCCTATTCCTGGAGCCAGTGAGCCACAGGATAGATTGGATTCATTGCTGGTACACGATGGCGAAGGCAGCGAGCCCCCAATAAAAGGAAGAACATGTTTTCTTGCCGATACACCCGTGTGGATAGATGGGAAACTCGTGCAGATTTCAGAAGTTGTCCCGGGGCAGACGGTCGGCAAGTTTGGTTGTACTGTGGCATTGGCGTGCTTAAGGCAAATTGAGAAAGTCCAGGAGCATCAGGGAACCTTCGAATGCCGCGATATAACGCTCGAAAACGGCAACCGCATCAGCGTTGTGGCAGCACACTGCTTTATGCTTGATTCCGGACGATGGGTCGCTGCCCAAAATCTGCAAAGTGGTATGAAGTTGAAATCATTAAACGGCACAGTTGCTATCAAGAGCGTTGTAAAAAGAGCAATGCCTTATGTCGGCAAGGTGTACAATCTTAAGGTTAAAGATGGCGAGCAGTATTTAGTAGGCGAAGACGGCGTGGTTGTGCGCGATTGGTGAGGCATTGTGTTGACAGCACCTCATCGTTAGGTAGCCGGGGCGCGTAAAGACAGTTCCTGCGTTTGTTCTCTTTGGACGGCCTTGTGTGAATGAACACAAGGCCGTCTTATTATTTTTGCGAGTAAAGATTGTTCAACCGTTTGAGCGAACATAGAATTTGTCTTTATTCGGCGTTTATGTTAGACTTTGTTTTTTGGTTTTCAAGGAGTGCAAAATTGGGACAAACGCTTACTTACAAGATACTTGGCAACCACCTTGTCGAGGGCAGTCTTGCCGCCGGCGAGCAGATTGGGATTCGTATTGACCAGACGCTCACGCAGGACGCCACGGGGACGACGGCGTTTTTGCTGTACGAATCCATGGGAGCTGGTAAAGTTAAAACCGAGTTGGCGGTCAGCTACGTTGACCATAATATGGCAGGCTTCGGCCCGGAGAACCATAATGACCATTTGTATCTGCAAACGATAGCTGCAAAGTGCGGAGTTTATCATTCACGGGCAGGCAACGGCATCTGCCATCAGGTCCATTTAGAGCGGTTCGGCAAACCCGGAGCGACGCTGTTGGGCAGCGACTCGCATACGCCGACGGGCGGCGGAATCGGCATGTTAGCTATCGGGGCCGGCGGGCTGGACGTGGCGGTGGCGATGGCCGGCGGGCCGTTTTACCTGAAATGCCCAAAGGTCCTGGGGGTAAAACTCACCGGCGAATTGAACGACTGGGTGGCTGCAAAGGACGTCATTCTGAAGCTGCTGAGCATCCTAACAACAAAAGGCAATGTCGGCTGGGTGGTCGAATATCTCGGCCAAGGCGCAGAACGGCTCTCTGTGCCGCAGCGGGCGACAATAACTAATATGGGGGCGGAATTGGGCGTAACAACAAGTATCTTTGCCAGCGATGAGCAAACGAGAAAATTTCTCACCGCCCAGAAACGAGAGCAGGACTATCAGCCATTGATGGCTGATACGGATGCCGAATATGACCGTATCATCGAAATAAATCTGGCTGAGCTTGAGCCGATGGCGGCGTGTCCATCTTCACCGGATAACGTGAGAGCGGTCCGCGAAATTGCCGGTGCCAAAATTGGCCAGGTGGTGATAGGCAGCTGCACAAATTCGAGCTTTGCCGATTTGATGATGGTGGCGGAAGTATTAAAAGGACGGCGTATAAACAATATGGTCGAATTCGCAATCGCTCCCGGCAGCAGGGAAGTCTTGAATATGCTGGCCGAAAACAGGGCATTGGCGGATGTGATTTCAGCCGGCGCCCGGATTTTGGAATCGGGCTGCGGGCCTTGCATTGGGCAGGGCTTTTCACCGGCGGATGAGGTGGTGAGTCTGCGAACGTTTAACAGAAACTTTGCGGGGCGAAGCGGGACGAAAGGCGATAAAGTCTATCTGGTCAGTCCGGAGACCGCGGTTGCTTCGGCTCTGACAGGAAAGATTACAGACCCGTGTGATTTGCCGGAATTGTTCGGACTGAAATACCCGAAAATCGAATTGCTGGATGAATTTGTCATCGATGATAGTATGATAGAGAAACCCTTAAGCGAAAAGGAGGCAGCAAAGGCAGAGGTTTTGCGCCCCCCTACGATTGTGGTGCCGGAGCCGCCTGCACCATTGCCGCAGAAACTTACGGGTAAGGTGCTGATTAAGTGCGGCGATAAGATAACTACCGACCATATTATGCCGGCTGGGACTTTTCTGAAACTGCGCTCAAATGTGCCCGAATACGCAAAGGTGGTTTTCAACTGCTTCAACGAGGAAGGTAAGCCGACATTTGCCGAGCGGGCGCTTCAATTAAAAGAAAAAGCGATAGCCGGTGTCATCGTGGCAGGCGAAAGCTACGGCCAGGGCTCATCGAGAGAGCACGCTGCACTTTGCCCGATGTATCTGGGTGTGCGGGCGGTCCTCGCGAAAAGTATCGAGCGAATTCACAAGGCGAACTTGATAAATTTCTGCATAGTACCAGTCGAATTTGCCCGGGTGGCTGACTATGATAAAATCGAGTGCGATGATGAGCTTGTGATAGATAATCTGCTCGAAGCAATCAAGAGCAGCGACAAAGTTGAGATTATAAATGCGACCAGCTCGTTCGAATTTGTCGGCAGGCTTGAACTTTCCGAGCGTGAAAGGAAAATTTTGCTTTCGACCGGGCTTCTAAATTACACGTGCAAAAAGACGAATGAGTGAAAAGACTATAACTATCTTCGGAACAGGTAGAGCTAAACAGGGCGATGCAAATTTTCAACTGGCGTATGAGACAGGTAAGCTGTTAGCCCAGGCGGGTTTTACTATCGTCAACGGTGGATACGGCGGAACGATGTTGGCTGCGGCCAAAGGGGCAGCCGAGGCCGGCGGTGAAGTAATCGGCGTTACGTGCTCGGCTTTTAAGAACAGCACAGCGAACGAGTATGTTACCAGTGAGATTGTTACCGGTTCGCTCGATGAACGGCTGGATACGTTGATAAAATTGGGGCAGGGTTATGTTGTATTGCCCGGCGGGACGGGAACACTGCTGGAATTGGCAAAGGTCTGGGAATTAAAGAACAAGGGCTTTCTCAAAACAGATAAACCGATTATACTCTTAGGTGGATTCTGGAAGCCGTTGGTTGATTTGGTCGCAAGCGACGACCCTGACAGCAGCCGATATGTAAAGCAGGCAGATGAACCCGAACAGGTTATCAAATTGATTGGTGATTAAAGGTGGCTCGTAACTCAAGATTATTTGGTATGAATAAGAGACTGGTGTTCTTGACTTTGGTATTTCTTTTGAGTGTTGTTCCGGCAGCATTGGGATTCAGTGCGGAGACGGTACGCCAAACACTGCTGCGGGACGGCTTTATCCTGAGGGGCGTTGATGGTAAATTGAAACCCGCGGCCCTGATTGGCAAAAGCGAAGAGGTGGGGGATGGCGGCGCACCAATTCGGACTGACCCTAATCTGAATTGGTGTGGGAGCGGATGGTTCTTTGAATTTAGTACAGACGTGAACGATTATAGAGGTCGAGCCTCCGCAGGGACAAGGTTGGAGCTGCTGCCGTCCTCGGAGCTGGAAAAGATGATTGCTGATGTTAACGAGCGTTCTGCTGCGAGCTACAGGCTTTGGGGCTGGGTTACGAAATACAAAGGCAGTAATTTTATATTCCCGAATTATTTTTTCCCCCTCGGCAAACTAAGCAGGCCGCAGCCTCAAACGCCACCCAAAGCCTCACAAAAAGTGCAAAGGCCGACCGAGGGCCTATCTATAAAAGAGTCTAAGCAGCAGCCCGTCGTGGCTCGGCCACGCCGAGACAGGCCTGCTGTCAGTGAGCCGAACGATGTATTAGCCATACCACAGGAGATTATAGAAAAGCTCAAGGGCGGGAGAATTGTACGTCCTGAGGAGTTGGGCCGGACCCCAAAGGCAAAAAAAGGCGTGGTCGATTCGGCTTCGGAAAAGAAAGCCCAATTACAGCAGGATTCTATCTTAGCCGACCGGACCGCATTTTTAAGTAAGCAGGATGATGGCCAGCTTGTATTTGTCCTGGATGCTTTTGGCCGAAATGTCCGGCCGGTCTCATTGCGGCTGTTACCGTGCGAAGTGCTGGAGCTGGCCGAGCAGAGGCAATCTGCTGTTCCCGAGCCGGTGCGGTTTAAGATAGCAGGGATTGTGACTAAGTACAAAGGCGAAAACTACCTGCTGCTGCAGAAGTCAACACGCATTTACAGCCATCAAAACTTCGACAGATAAAGGAGCCAACCGTGCCCCACGAGCTCGACCAAATTCTGATTTTACATAGCCAACCAGATTTCAGTGAAAGATTAGTACAACTTCGCATGGCAATATGTCAGGCCCCGACGTTTAATCCCAGAAGTAAAGAAGGTATAAAAGTAGCTAAAATTATCGATGACTTTTTTGAACACGGTGATCAGGCTGTTACAAAATATACAAGGGAATTTGACAAAGTTGATTTGACTCCTCATGAGTTTCTGGTCTCAAAGAAAGATTTGAAAATAGCCCACACTGAAATTGACAAAGACCTTTTAACATCGATTCGCCAGGCGATTGAGAACGTACGGAAATACCAAGCCAAGATATTTATTGGGGACAAATCGAATCTTTCGGGAGAAACCGGCATCAAATATACTCCTATCAGGAGAATTGGTATTTGCGTTCCCGGAGCTTCAGCTTCGCTGCCTTCCACTGTGATAATGACGGTTGTACCCGCACAGGTCGCGGGCGTCAAAGAGATTGCCGTAGTCTCACCGCCGAGATACAACGGAAGTATCCACCCTGTTATCTTGGCCGCGTGTCACGAACTCGGAATCGATGAGGTATATCGTATTGGTGGTGTTCAAGCAGTAGCAGCTTTGGCAACGGGAACGGATACAATCAGAGGAGTTGATAAAATCGTTGGTCCAGGCAATATGTGGGTTCAGACCGCAAAAAGGTTGCTTTTTGGTGAGGTTGGAATTGACTCAATAGCCGGGCCAAGCGAAGTATTGATAATCGCAAATGATAAAGCTAACCCTGTCTGGGTGGCGGCAGATATGCTCAGCCAGGCTGAACACGCACCAGGTAGCGCTTTGGCATTTACAGATTCAGACGAAGTCGGCGAGAAAATCCTGGGTGAGCTTAAAAAGCAGGTCGGCCAACTAAGTAGAGCAGATGAAACAAGCGAATGCCTGAAACAATACAGCGGAATTGCCGTATTTAATAACTTAGATCATGCTATTGATAAGGCAAGCGAATTTGCAGTTGAGCATCTGCAGATTCAATGTGGAGACGAAAGCAGAGAAATCGCCGACAAAATCGAAAACGCAGGTGCGATATTCATAGGTGAATACTCGCCGGTAGCTGTTGGCGACTATTGGGCCGGGCCAAGTCATACATTACCAACGGGAGGGGGGGCGAGGTTCTCCAGTGCGCTTACAAGCAATGATTTTGTAAAGTCTATAAGTATAATTGAGTATGGTAAGGAGAAGCTTGCTGAAAGTGCGGAGGACATTATTCGGCTAGCAGAAATTGAAGGCCTCGATGCCCACGCAAAAAGTATAAGAATTCGACAGGAGGATTAGAGCGCCTCGCAAAAAGCTACACTTCCCAGTTGAGCCTTTCTTTGTATTGATAACAGAAATGCCCTAATACATGGGCCATCACTATTGTCAGGTAAATGCAAACCGCGCTTAGGATATAACTTATAATCCATGATTGCGGCATAATTACTATTATTATGGCTATCAGCCCACAAACCACGAAAAAGAGCAGAACCAGACCACAGTAAGGAAGAAAAACGTTAAGCATCGAAGCGATAATTAGTATTGGATTTAGTGCCCGAAGAGAATCGAACAAGACCACTGCCAGCAGCACCATTGGCAAAAAAAGGATTCCGTATGCTACCAGAATCCAAAAGATTGTATCTGTCTGTTTATTGATAATAAGATATGCCAATAATGGGCCGACGCAGAAGGCAATGCAAACAAACGTGCTAAATATTAGCCAGATGAGTTCCCATGCGTTCAGTAGTATGCTCAGCGATAATTCGATGTCTGGTGCACGTCGATTTCCGTCGGCACTGTCGCGAACATAATCTGAGACGCAGTAAATCAAATATCCTACTAAGATTACTACAATTGCCAGTGAAGGAGAAGGGTGGATCCAATAATTAAGATGGGCTAACGTCGGTAACATTCGAGGTAAAAAAGAAAGAATGACCAAATTAACCAGGCCTGAGGTGCTTATCGGATAAAGAAACATATCGACAAACCGCGGCAGCCTGTACAAGGTGGTGGTTTCTTCCGCCGATTCTTCTTCAGGCTCCTGATTATATTCGGCGCTGCTTCCGGATATCTCATTATGGTTGATGGGCAGGTCCTGAATTTTGTCTTTTTGCGGTATATCCAGCAGAGCCGAATCGTAAGAGGAGCTTTTCGAGCTGACTTCGGCAGCTCCGGCATTGGTTGGCTCTGTGACGGAGCTGGTGGTTTGTATTTTTGGCACAACAATTATATTCTTGCATTTTGGGCATTTGCCTTTTTTGCCCGCGTGTGTTTGGGGGACACTGAATTTCCGGCCGCAGTTGTTGCAGTGAAACTTAATTGTCGAATCCGCCTTAGCCACTTTTTAAGCCTCCCTTTTTAGGCCCTGCATTTGGTGGTGTTATAAAACCGCTCTATTGAACAGGACGCCTTACGGCCGATTTTATTCAATCCGAATTAGCTGCGACTACTTTTCAGCCTGCAGGTCCCAGTTGAATTTTTCCTGATTCCGCCAGTAGAACCGCCCTAAAATGTGAGCACCTACCAATGCTAAATAGGTAACGACAGAACGAATGATAAAACTCCAAAGCCGCGATTCCTGCACTTCCGTGTAGAGCATACCGATTAACACAACCGGTGTAACAAACAATAAAACAATCCCGCAGTATGGGAAAAACGTACAGGATATTGAGCGAATGAGCAGACGAGGGTTAAGGCCGATAGCCGAGTCGAACATAATAGTGGCCAACAAGCCCATCGGAAGAAGGAAGACCGCAACGATTAGTAACAGCCAGAAAATTATGTCGGCTCTCCCGGCGTACAGCATGTAAAGACCAAACGGCGCAAAGAAAATCGCAAGACAACCAATTACGTTCACCGCCTGCCAGAACATACCCATAAAACCGGGAGTCGAACCTAATCCCTCAGGCGCTCGCACCCCACCATCGGCACTATCGCGGACGCATTCGGTAAAATACCAATATATGTAAAGGAAAATAACGATATGAATAACTATAGTGACAAGGTAGAAAAGACAAGAAAGCTGGATAGGAAGAATCGTCCATAGAATATTGATTAACAGCGGTACTCCGATGAAAATCGCAAGATTCTTCAAGCCCGGTACGCTGAATGGATATAGAAATATGTCTATGAGCCACGGCAGCTTGCGCTCATCAAAGAGTTCGGTTCCTGCCTGAGATTCTTCTTCAAGTTCCTGCTCGTGTACACCAGTTTCCTCAGAGATGCCGGTTTGGCCTCTTTGAAAAGTGGCGATTTTGTCTTTTTCCTCGATGTCCAAAAGAGTTAAATCATAGTCGGAGTCTTTGGAGGTGGTTTTTATTTGCTCGCGGTCGTTTTGATTTGGTGTGGTCACTTTGGGCTGGGCTTTGGGGATGAGGATTATATAATAGCATTTAGGGCATCGAATATTTTTACCTGCGTAGCTTTCGGAGACGGTGGATTTGTAGCCGCAGTTGTCGCAGTAAAACCTGATAAAAGAGCCCGCTTCACCCACTTTCAATCCTGCCTGAATATTTTGCGGTTT
>Ga0315550_1000868_pt1 | contig 18656 bp, 13 predicted proteins | sample SalMarSW160190MG_2_FD_203100 | JGI IMG/M metagenome (GOLD analysis project Ga0315550, IMG submission 203100) | Salt marsh sediment microbial communities from the Plum Island Ecosystem LTER, Massachusetts, United States - Salt Marsh Sediment SW1601-90 ... | reverse complement strand
CCATTCCGGAAGGGTTATCGGTCTATAAAATAGCCGGGCTGGTTGCTGCCAGACTTGATATCGATTCGGCAGAATTTGTAGCGCGGGCCTTCGATACGGCTTTCGCAGAAAATCAATATAACATCGAAGGTTTTGAAGGTTATTTATTTCCGGAAACTTATCGATTATGGTACGGGATAAAAACCGATCAGATATTTGATATCCTGTTGACCGAATTCAGACACAAATCGAGCGGTCTCTTTGATTCGCTGCAGGACAGTCATTATTCGGCAAGAGAACTTCTGGTGCTGGCCTCGATAATCGAAGCCGAGGCGCGGGCGGATGATGAAAAGCCGCTGATTTCATCGGTGTATCACAATCGTCTGAAAAGAAAGATGAAACTGCAGGCCGATCCGACCGTCATTTATGCGCTGGGTGGGCTTGACCGGCCGCTTCTGTACAAAGACCTCGAGGTCGACTCGCCTTATAATACATATAAACACGAAGGTCTTCCCCCCGGGCCGATAAATTCACCGGGGCTGGCTTCGATTAAAGCCGCTATAAATCCGGCGGAGACGAATTATCTGTATTTTGTCGCCGATGGAAACGGTCGTCATATTTTTTCCCGGACCCTGGTCGAGCACAACCGGGCAAAGAGGAAAATCAAGCTAGATCTAAAGATGTCCGGACAATAACCGGTCAATATTTAACAACTTTCCTAATCTTTTTGGCCTGCTCAATAGTGCTGGCGATTTCTTTGGGGAGCGGAGCGATACCGTCAAACCCGGTCTTTTCGACGAATTTCTTCAGCTTTTTTAGCGACTTTTCAGGTTCGCTCGCGGCAAGTTTTTCAATGGTGTCAAAACCGGCATCATAATACAGCCGGGCGCGGATGCCTTTGACACCGCGAAGTCTTGATAGGTTGGATAATTTAACGATTTCCACGATTGTTTTTAATGGAACGTCAACTTCCCTGGCCAGTTTCTCTCTTTGTGAGGGTGACGATGCATGTTTTCTCATTTGTTCAGTGTTTCTGATGCCGAAATCGGCAAGCGCCCGCAGATATTCGGGATTCAAACCGGGAAATTCTTTCAAAGCGGTGCTGGTTCTGGTTTTTAAAATTCTTTGTTCCCGCAACCGAGAGGCTAAGCCAGCCAATTCGGAATTTCCGATAAGTCTGAAGTAAAGACTTATCGCTCTGAGTCTGTTTTTAATATTTATTCCTGGATGGGACTGAATAAGGTTGATGTACTTATTCAATATTTCAGGTGTTGTCGCGTTTAAGGCATTATTTTTTTTCTTAAGATATTCTTCAAATTCTCTTACGTAATCGACCAGACCCTGAATGACATGCTCTTTTTTCCCTTTTTTCTTTAGGAATTTAATAAAATTATCAAATTGCATGATATTGCTTTTTTGCCAAAATAGCCTTAAATGATTTAATCACAAATTGCACTATGGTCACAAGACTGATCGAGCACAGGATAGCCCAGCTGATCTGGCCCGGATAAAAATATCGGGAGCCCTGCCAGGGACCGAAACCGCCAAGTAAACCGTAATAAAGAAAGATTAAACCGAGGATCAAAGCGACATAGTACTGACGCCTGAATAGCAGGACGATAAAACCGATTAAGCTCAGTATTAGCGATAAGTTGCTCATTTGATAGCGTCGGAGGAATTTCGCTTCGATATACATAACCCGGCCTTTATAATGGGAGAACTGACTGCGGGGAAGATAATTGATATCATGGATATTGGCCCAAACAAACCGCAGGTATGTTTTCCCGAATTCTATGGGATGAGAGGTAATGACATTCATTATTCCGGTCTTAAAAGCCTGATAACTATCTTTAAAGCTTGTCGGCGGTCGTCCTTCGGTTTCTTCGAATTCTTTATGCCATTCGCCCATGACTTCGCCCCACGGGCGGTTTTCCAAACGTTCCACCGTAATTGACGCCAGCTTGCCGACACCAATAACGGCGGCTGACGCCGTGATCGGGACGCCGACGATAATCCAATTGCGCACAATCCAAAGTAACACAATGCCGGTCGCGATGACTATACTGATAAGCGGTCCCTTAAAATAGCGTCGGAAGGTTATTAATAATTGTTTATCGGTTGCCTTTTTATGCAAATAAGCTGCGACGGCGATGACGATCATGGCGATTATCCAGAGCTGACCGATACTTCGCGTCAAAATACAATATCCGACAAGCAATCCCGAAAGAACGAAGTCCGTTGCGTTGTTTTTTTCCAGAGCCCGCAGATATAAAATCAGTGACAGCAGAAAAAAGAAAAAATAGACTGTATCGGAGAGCATGATATTTGACAGTGAAATCGATGTATAGGACAGGGCGGCAATTATACCCGCTATTATCGAGACCGCATACGAGCCGGAAAGCATCCGGGCCACCTTATACATCATCACACATGACAGGCTGCTTAATATTATTTGTGTTATTAAAACCGGAATTCCGCTCTGCCCGAAAATTAAAAAGAAAACGGAAAGAAAGAAGCCATAACCGGGGCCGAAAGTATAAAGCATCCGATCCGGTTGAACAAGTATCGACGGGAAACCTCTGGCGATGTTGACATAATTGATACAATCGGGGGCGACTTCAAACAGACCGGCTGATCCGATCTGAGTCAGCATCAAAGCGAAATATATCGACCTTAAAAAAAACGCGAATAAAAACAGATATATAAGGTCATGCCGGATTTCGATATCTTTTAATACCTCCCCTGTTTTCGAAAGCAATTGTTTCATAACAAACACACAAACGGCCGCGCAGATTCTTTGCCAGCTAATGTAAGGGAGATAAACGGTTTATGTCAATGGGTAAGAATTTAATCGAATTTTAATCAATAGAATAATATTTTACTCTACCGGAATCCCTTCGGTTTTGCGCAGGTCGTATTTTTTGATTTTACGCCAGAGGGTTGTGCGGCCAATGCCGAGTTTTATCGCGGTCTGTGTCAGATTCCAATTGTTGGCATAAAGCGTTTTTTCGATGCGCTGCTTAAGACTTTCTTCGAGAGTTCCGGTTTCAACATTACCAATATTTAAATCATCCGCTTTCGAAGCGTTCGATTTGTCGGATGTAATAAACAAAATGTCATCGGCAGTTATTTTGGCCTGGTGGGATAAGGTAATTGCACGCTTGATTGTATTTTCCAGTTCCCGGACATTACCCGGCCATTTGTGGGCAATCAGTTTCTCCAAAGCGGCGGCAGAGATAAATGTTTCCCTGTTCTGCCTCCGGGCGTTTTCCGACTTTAGAAAATGATCGACCAGAGCCGGAATATCATCCGCTCGTTCGCGTAGCGGCGGCATGGCAATCGACACAGCATTCAGATGATTGAACAAGTCCTCCCGAAATCCCCCCTCCAGTACAAGAGCGGGCAGATCCCGATTGGTGGCAGCAATAATGCGGACATCGATCTTTTTCGACTTGGGCGCTCCGACCGGTCTGATTTCCGATTCCTGCAGGACTCGTTGCAATTTGGCCTGAAGGCTTAGCGGCAAATCACTGATTTCATCCAGAAATAGGGTGCCCTTATCGGCCATTTCAAACAAACCCATACGGTTATCGCAAGCATTGATATGTGAACCATCGATGCAGCCAAAAAGCTCCAATTCGAGAAGATTTTCAGGAATGGAAGAACACTGAATCGGTACGAATTTCTTTTTGCGCCGTCCGGAATGATAATGAATCGCTCTGGCCAGCAGTTCTTTGCCGGTGCCGGATTCTCCGGAAATCAAAATATCGATATCACTGTCAGCCGCCCGCGCGGCGAGACCTTTTAATTGATTCATTATTTTGGAATCACCAACAAGGCTGTCAAAACTGTATTTCCAGGCGATTTCTTCTCTGAGGATCGAAAGCTCCCGGCGTATTTTCCGATATTCCAACGCCTTTTTGACCAGGATCAGCAGCTCTTCATCTTTAAACGGTTTAACGATATAATCAAAAGCGCCCTGCCTTACAACCTCTATGGCCTTTCCGACTGAATCACGGGAGGTCAGGATGATAACTTCGACTTCATTGTATAGTTTTTTCATAGTGGAGAGTAATTCCGAATCGGTTCCGCCATTTGATTCCAAATCAGTTATTACCAGATCGACCTGACAGCTTTTTATAATTTCCGGTGCGGCTTGGAAGTTATCGGCGGTGATGACGTTATAACTGCTTTTTCTGAGAATGATTTCGACCGTTTTACAAAATTCCGGGTCATTATCGGCCAGAAAAATTGAAGCGCCTATCGAGTTTTTATCATTCTCCAACACAAGCGAGCTTTTCCTTATCGGGTGTAGATAAATCGACTTCTATCAAGACGTCATTTTTCGAACCGGCGGGGTAGCGAGTTTCGGGCGAGGAATCCGATTCCATATTTTTCCCGGAAATAATATTTTCGCCTACTCTATTATTATCAACTGACGATTCTTCTGAAGCGGCACCGCGACTAAAGTAATTGAGACGCTCGATCAATTGGTTAAGGCTATCGCTCGATGATCGTATAATGCCGGCCAGCGCGATATCATTTTCATCGATCAGTCTTCCCTTTTGAAGACTAAGCTGGCCGACGGCATTTTGAATTGCATTAAGTTCGCCGCGTATTTTGCCGGTAACGTCCTCGATTAATAGACCGTCCTTTTCGGCACTTTTTGCCGCGCGGTGCGTCAAACCCAGAGATATGATTATATAATCGTTACCCATAATTGTGCAGTTCGAGATACTGATATTTCCCCGCCGCTTATCAGAGCTCATTTGTTTAATCCGCTTGATCTCGGCGTCGGATAGTCGTACCTGAAATTCATTAAACAGCTGTGGGGTCGTCAGTTTTGGATCGATTGTCAGATTGCCGTCCGAGGGAGACATCGTGGCAATGATTTCATTTGTCGCGGCATTGACGACATACCGGAGAGCAGATTTATTACGTATGAAATTGTTTAAAGAAGGGGATATGGAAAACTCTGAGTAATATCTTTTAAGACAGCCGAGAAAACCGTAAAGACAATGTTCACGGTCGGGGGAAAGTGCTCTATTTGATACCTGCAAAATTCCGGCCGCCATTTCATTATCGGCGGAATTCTTTCCCAGATAGATAGTGAACAGAATCGACTCGGATTCATGATTGCCGTCTAAAATTTTGATTTTCTGTCGAAAAATTCCGGATGTATCAATCCTGGCCGTTTCCCATATTTTTTCGGCGGCAATCGGCGAGGGACCTTTTGGATAAAGATAATGATTACCATTTAAGATCAATAACTGGCCGGCGGCGGAAAGAGTTTGTTCAATCGGCTTCAACAGGTCTTCATGCGGCGGATTATTCATATATAAATCACAGGTGAGGTTGAATAGTTGGTCGCTATTCAAAATAGATAAAGGGATTTTTCGAGAATTCAAAAGGTCTTCAGATGCAATTTTCGATGCGCTCATAGGCCTTAAACCCATACCTGTTTCAAATTGATACAGCTATTGTTTACATCGGCCGTAACCGGCAGAGCTTTAATACAGATGGGGGTCGAAAATATCCCGCTAAATACTTGCTATTTACATCTATATTTGAATATATTATAACTTGTTGACCTGTTTCGGGATGCGGGAGTATAAATTAATTTTGCAAAAAACTTGACAGCTTGTTTATGAACCTGTATTTTCATACATGCCTGTACTAACAAGCAATCTTCGGACGAAAAACCGGCTTTTATGCGGCGATACCGGCGCGTTTCTGCATAATAATAACTTAATCTCATCGTCTGATAAACAGGCTGCAGTTGACATTCAAAATAAGGAATATTGTGTTTTCAGGGTGATCGAGTGAAAAAGGGTCCGCAAATTCTCGCTGTTATTCCCGCCCGTTTTCAATCCAGAAGATTACCCGGCAAAATCCTGACTCCTATCGCCGGTAAACCACTGATTCAGCGTCTATATGAAGAAGTCTCACTGTCAAAATTAATCGACCGGATTGTCGTTGCGACCGACTCCAAAAAGGTCGTCGACGTTGTCGAAAATTTCGGCGGCGAGGCGATTATGACATCCTCCAGACACCGCACCGGTTCGGATCGAACGGCCGAAGTTGCGGATAAATTGGGCGGACAGATAATAATAAATATTCAGGCGGATCATCTGGGCGTCGGCGGTGCTGCCTATGATAGAATTTTAAGCCGGATTCTAACAGGCAAAAGTATAAAGTATGCCACGATCGCCAGAAAAATTGAACGGGATGAAATGCTTTTTAATCCGGACCGTGTAAAATTGATATTTGACTCGTTAGACGATGCCATCTGGTTTTCCCGTTATCCCTTACCCTTCCTTCGGGGAGTCAACGGCCATAGAGTTAATAAATTCGATTTTTATTATCATATCGGCGTATACTTTTTCAGAAAAACGGCCTTGAAAAAATTCGCCTCCTGGCCACGGACGCCGTTGGAGAAGGCCGAATCTCTGGAGCAATTGCGGATATTGGAACATCGGGAAAAAATCAGAGTGTTTAGGACAAAACGAAATATTTTATCGATCGATGCTCCCGACGATTTGAAAAAAATAAAAAAATATTTTATGTTACATAAAAGAGGAAAGTAAGGTGTCTGCCAAAAAAACCAAATACATCTTTATTACCGGCGGCGTTGTCTCGGCGCTGGGTAAGGGGATTGCCTCGGCCTCGCTGGGTGTGTTGCTGAAAAAACGAGGTTTCAATGTCGATATAATCAAATGTGACCCGTACATAAATGTCGATCCGGGGACGATGAATCCGTTCCAGCATGGCGAAGTGTTTGTTCTCGATGATCGCTCGGAGACTGATCTCGATCTGGGACATTACGAACGTTTTCTCGATAAAAACATGACCCGGGACAACAATGTCACCACCGGCCAGGTTTATCAGGAAGTCATCAGGCGCGAGCGTCGCGGTGATTATCTGGGCGCGACGGTCCAGGTCATTCCGCATATTACTGAAGAAATTAAAGATTGTATCAAGCGTCCTGCCAAAAATAATCCCGAGCTTGACGTCGTCATCGTGGAAATCGGCGGTACTGTCGGCGATATCGAGTCGCAGCCGTTTCTTGAAGCGATTCGTCAGATGGCGCTCGAATCGGAACCGGAAGATACTATATTTTTACATCTTACTCTGGTACCGTATATCTCGACGGCCGGAGAGATGAAAACCAAACCGACCCAGCATTCGGTCAAAGCACTGCGTGAGATAGGTATTCAGCCTAAGGCATTGATGTGCCGCTCGGCCAAAGCGCTCGATGATTCGATTCGCAAAAAAATCGGGCTGTTTTGTAATGTCCCGGCGTCGCATGTAATTTCCGCGGTCGATGTCGAAACCATATATGAAGTCCCGTTGAAGTTTCATCAGGAAGGGCTCGATCAGATTGTCTGCAAGCATCTAAATCTCTTGAACGGCGAGCCGGATTTGACCGAATGGGAAGATATGGTCGACAAGATCAAACACCCCAGACAAAGAGTAAAAATAGCGATCTGCGGCAAGTACGTTTATCTGAAAGATGCTTACAAGTCAATTATCGAGTCATTCGTGCATGCCGGGCAGGAAAATGATGCCCGCGTCGATTTGATCTGGGTCTCGTCGGAAGATATCAAAAAAGGCGGACCGGATAAGTTTTTGTCGGATATCGACGGTCTGCTCATTCCAGGTGGTTTCGGCGAGCGCGGCGTCGAAGGCAAAATCGAGTCGATTCATTATGTTCGCACGAATAAGATACCGTTTCTCGGTATTTGTCTCGGGATGCAGTGCGCCGTGATCGAGTATGCGCGAAATGTCTGCGGTTTGAAAGATGCCCATAGTTACGAATTTTATGCCGACCTGAAACACCCGGTCATACATCTGATGGCCGATCAGGAAGGGGTCACCGATCTCGGCGGCACCATGCGGCTCGGCGCCTACCCGGCCAAACTGGATAAAGATTCCAAGTCTTACATGGCTTACGGCACCGACGAAATCTCCGAGCGGCACCGGCATCGATATGAATTCAACAACAGCTATCGCGAACTGTTTGAAAATAGTGATTTCCAATTAGTTGGCTTATCGCCCGACGGGCGTCTGGTCGAGATTATCGAAGTGAAAAATCATCCCTGGTTTGTCGGGGTGCAATTTCATCCGGAACTGAAATCCCGTCCGACCCGGGCGCATCCGCTGTTCCGCGATTTTATTGCAGCCGCAGTCAGGTACCACCAACAGCGCACCGAGTCAAACTCCGCTGCTACGGAAAATCCAACGCGGCAGGGCGTGGGATAAACTAACATTTAATAAGTCCTTTGCTGTTTCAAAATCAGACGTAGATTGGAATGCCTGAAGGGCTTCCGACATTTTAAGAAAGTCGAAACCCGAAGCGGGATTTCGACCCACTTTATTAGCTTAACAAATTTACACCGTTTTCCTTACTAAATAAATGCACGCTTTCAATCCTGATATCGAAATGTAACGTGTCGCCCTTTTGATATTTGTCCGGGGCAGCAAGTAATGTAAGTTTTGTATCCAGATAGGTAATTGTCAGAATAGAACGATCGCCCAGATACTCGATATTTTGAACGGTGCCGTTGTATCTACCATCATTGATCGGGATAATATCTTCCGGGCGAAGACCAATTGTCACCTCCTTAGCGATATATCCAACCGGTGCTTTTACCAGTTGCGCCTCGAAGGGTTTAATAACATTGTTTTCCAGCCAGCCGTCGAGCAGATTAATCTTCGGTGTCCCGATAAACGATGCGACAAACAGGTCGGCCGGATGGTTATAAATTTCGTCAACTGTCCCGACCTGTCGAATTTTCCCCGAATCCATCACCACCATCCGATCGGCCATTGTCAGCGCCTCGGTCTGGTCATGGGTGACATGTACGGTCGTGGTGCCCAGTTTTTTCTGAAGTTCAACAATTTCGCGCCGCATCCGCAGACGCAGGTCGGCATCAAGATTGGAAAGTGGCTCGTCGAGCAGAAACAGATCCGGCTGCCTGATTATTGCCCGTCCCAGCGCCACCCGCTGCCGCTGACCGCCGGACAGCTCCGACGGACGTGATGTCAGTCGCTCCGATAATCCCAGCAGACCGGCGGTGTTTTGAACCTTTTCTTTAATCCCTTTTTTGGATTCGCCGGCGATTTTTAACGGAAAAGCCAGATTTTGCTCGACCGTCATATGCGGATAAAGTGCATAATTTTGAAAAACCAGCGCGACATTTCTTTTCCGCGGGGGATATTTATCGACCCGTTTATTGCCAATCCAGATTTCGCCCAAATCCGCGTCCTCCAGCCCGGCAATCAGCCGCAATAAAGTCGATTTGCCACATCCGGACGGACCAAGGATAACCATCAATTCACCATCATTGGTCTCGATCGAGATATTTTGAAGGACTTTATTCTGGCCGAACGATTTGTTCAGATCGGTGATTCTCAGATGTGCCATAATGACAATATAGTCTTTCTATTGGGGAAAAACAGCCGCATTTTCAATTTTGAAAGCCCGTGAAGTTTGCAGTAATTTTTCCGGAATTTGCGACGCGGTCGTCAGAAATAATTGTCCGAATTGCCCGAAAAGCTCGACCAAAATTTCTTTGCGATTATCATCCAGCTCGGCAAAAATTTCATCCAGTAAAAGAATCGGAGTTTCTTTGCGGATTTTTTTAAGATAATCGAACACGGCCAGTTTTAACGATATCGCTGCCGTCCGAAGTTCACCCTGCGAGCCGTGGGTACGCGCCGGTAAATCACCAATACAAAATTCGATATCGTCGCGATGCGGCCCGACCAGGGCGGTCTGCAGGATTTTCTCTTTTTCTTTATACCTGTCTAATTTTTCTCTGAACGCATTTTCAATAATCTCAGATTTATCTTGGTTCAAATCAAATGATACTGACGGCTTGTAATTTATTGAGAACGTCTGTCCGCCGGCGATCTTTTTATAATAATCTGTTGCCGTTGCAGAAATCGTTTTTAAAAAGTGATTTCGCGCCAGCATGATGATGCTACCGTATTTTATGAGTAAATCATCGTACGGGGTTTCACTGTGATTATTTCCCTGTTTCAAAAAGGCATTTTTCTGGGCCAAGACTTTCTGATAATCCGACATATCGGCGATATATCTGCCCGAGGCCTGGGACAGATAAATATTGATAAAGTCCCGTCTCCTGGCCGGCGGTCCGGCTAATAGTTCAACATCCTCCGGTGCTGCCGAAACCGCTCCACATTTTTCGAACAAATCACTGGTTCGGGATGTAACCTTGTCTATCGTTATTTTTTTTCGGCCACCCTTTTGATAGGCAATCGCAAATTCGTGAGACTTATCTTCAATATTGATATCACCTTGAACCCGATAAAAATCGGCTGAGTTTTTCAGCATCACCTGGTCGGCGGCACCACGCGGCGAACGTCCCAGCAGCAGAACAAATACAGCCTCGAGAATATTGGTTTTCCCCGAACCATTTTTGCCATAAAGGACATTTATATCATCGCCGAATTGAAGTTGACAGGAATCAAAATTTCTAAAAGAAGTTATATTAAGATTATCGACAAACAAACCGGCACTCCGTCATTTTAATTTAAGCAGGCCGGATTTATTCAAAAAGAAAGTCACGATGCATGGATATATTTAATCGGCCAGCCGAAGCGGCATAATCAGGCACAAAAACTGATCTTTGGGCACATTCGGCGAATACATGACGCCGGCCGAGACAGGATTGAGAAGCTCCATGACAATCTCTTCATCTTCGAATTTACCCAGAATGTCGCTGATATAATTGGCATTGTAGCCCAATTCGATGGCGTCGCCGACATAATCGCATGAAATCGCCTCGACACCCTCGCCGCCGACATCGGCATTTGTGGTGGAAATCGATAGAGTATTATTTTTGAGCGAAAATTTCACCTGGTGGGTCAAAGAATTGGAAAGAATCGAAACCCGCCTGACCGCACCGCTTAACTCGTTTTTGGAGATTGTCATTTTCTTATTACTTTCAGCCGGAATAACCTGTTCATAGTTGGGATACGGACCTTCAATAAGCCGCGAAGTAAGAATTATATCGTCCAGATTGAAAATGATGTTATTTTCTCCGAAAATGATACCGATTTCGCCATTGGATTCGCTTATAAATTTGGGAATGATATTCAAAACTTTCGGTGGAATAATTATATCATCCGAAACACCTTTCAGCTTCTTATTCTCAAGTGAAACCTTGGCCAGGCGATGTCCGTCGGTAGCTACCATATTCATCATCTCACCCTTGGTGGACCAGAGAACACCGTTCAGGGCCGGGCGGGTTTCATCGAATGAGCAGGCGAACGTCGTCCGTTTTATCATTTGCACCAAATCGGCGCCGTCCATTTTGATTTGCTTTTTTAGATTCACGGTCGGCAGCTTGGGAAAATCATCCGACGAAGCACAGGCTATTTTATAAGAACCATTGGGAACCTTTATCTCCATTCGAGTCGGTGTTCCCTCGAAGGAGACTTCCGATTCCGGCAATTCTTTGATAATGTCAAACAGAATTCGCGCCGGTAAAACCGCCACTCCCTTTTTGGAAACGTTACAATCAAATGTGGCTGTTATTGAAACTTCGAGATCGGTGGCCGAAATTTTTAATTTTTCTTCCAGCGCCTCAAAGAGAATATTCGATAAAATGGGTAAAGTTGATTTAGAGGGAACAACCTGCAAGACCGATTGAAGGTATCCGGCCAGTCTCGATTTTGAGAGGTTGAACTTCATTCTGTTATTCCTCCAAAGATATTATTCACATCTTATAAGATTTATATTCTTTATATATATATTTAAATAATATTAATAACTTCGTTAATTTGTTAACAAACCACCCTGATTATTATGTAACTCGTTTTCACCAAACACCCAATATTCCGCCGGACAATAACATTTTTATAATTCAAATGTCAACAAATGTTTTTAATCTATGACCCTGTCCACCGCCTTTATTTATTAATATTTTGTCTACCGGGGAACCCACACGAAATACACAAAATCAATTTTGAAGAGCGGCGGCTAAATTATCGATTTTATCGCGAAAATTCATATCCGAGCCGGACTTTTTCTCGACAAGGTCGCAGGCATGAATAACGGTGGAGTGATCGCGCCCGCCGAAAGCATCGCCGATACTTTTAAGCGAGTGTGCGGTGTATTTGCGAGAAAGGTACATTGCCACCTGGCGGGCCAGCGCGATTCGGGTTGTCTTTTTTCGGGCCGTCATCATTTCGGATTCGACATTAAAAAATTCGGCTGTTTTTTTCTGGATGAATGATATGGTAAGCTCTTTCCTGCGTCGAGAAACTTCTTTTCCTAATACTTTTATGGCGAATTCAGTATCGATTTCTCGGTTTTCCAGAGAGGCATGGGCCAGAAGCCGGGTTAATGAGCCTTCAAGTTCGCGGATGTTGCTGGTGACATTATCAGCAATATAAAATAAGACGTCTTCGGGGATGCGCACGTTTTCGTTTTCCATCCGCATGCGCAAAATAGCGATACGTGTTTCAAGTTCCGGCGGCTGAAGATCGGCCACCAGACCGGATGAAAATCTTGATAAGAGCCTTTCCTCCAGACCTTTAATATCTTTGGGATGGCGATCCGATGTCAAGACTATCTGTTTTCCGGAATGATATAGATCATTGAAGGTATGGAAAAACTGTTCCTGGGTCGATTCTTTACCGGAGAAAAACTGGATATCATCGATCAACAGAATATCCGCCGATCGATATAGGGCCGTGAAATTGCCAATCGTGCCGTTTGGTATCGAATTGATAAAATCGGACGTAAACTTTTCCGAGGTGGCGTAGATGGGCCGCTTCTGCGGGAATTTATCATAAACAAAATGGCCGATAGCTTGAATAAGATGAGTTTTACCCAGCCCGGTCCCGCCGTAAAGGAGCAATGGATTGTAGCTGGTCTGACCGGGAGCCTCGGCGACGGCCTTGGCGGCAGCGTGGGCAAATTGGTTGAATTTACCAACTATGAAATTGTCGAATCGGTATCGACCGTTAAAGAGATTATCATTTCGAACGCGGTCGGATATCGGCGTCGGTCGTTTATAAAATTCGATTTCGGTCTGTCCCTGGACATCACGCGGTTCTCTGATTTCGAAATTATATTCAAGGCTTCGGCCGGAAACCTCTTTAATGGCTTCACATATAAGGTCGGAATATTTGTTTTTTAACCAGTCGGCCACGAATTGATTGGGAACAACAATCAGTAGTTCATCCTCCTTATAACAAGACCCCCTGGTGTGCCTGAACCAGGTGCTGAACGAGTGTTTTTTAATTCGTAACGACATATATTCCAGGCAATTATTCCATAATTTCTGGCCTTCAGTCGCTTGTATTGCTGGCATAGCAACCCCCCGTTGTATGAAATTGCAAAGTTTCCTTTTTCAGAGTCGGTGAGCAAAACTGACGTGTCTATCACAGCAGTATAAATTGGTTCACCGCTCACCCACAAATAATAAACAATCAGGTATTAATTTATGACAATATTTGTGCTTTAATATCACTTAAATGTTAATACCAACTCTTAACTTATTCACAAAATACACTTAACAAAAATTAACGCCGAATAACCGAAAAAAAAGCGGAAACCGGCCCCGGGTCAAGTCTTTCGACGGTATTATAATAAAATAATGGAAGCTCTTTACAATACACAGATTAGGGGTACAAATATTCATGGCCGAACAGCGAACAGGACTATCAACACACGTAAATTATATTATTAAAAATTGTAAGACATAGTACAACAAGCAGTACAACCCGCCAATCAGTCCGACAGGACCGTCGAATACAGAATAAGCCCCGGTCCCACGCCCTGTCGTTTACTGTAAGAATTTCATCGTGCATTATATAGTACAAAAATACTTAAAAAAAATTTTTCACCATGTGTGCCTGATGTCATAAGAATCTGTTTCTGTTTTTTCAAAATATTTTCGTGAATGCCGAATGCGGGAAATTTTGATATTTCATTTAGCAGTAAATGTAATACTTGAAAAATCAATCGTAATTATCCGGCGCCGAAGAAATTATTAAGATCGGTCCAAAAGCGGTGAGCATGATACAGCACTTCTTTGGGATAATATTTGATTATATAGACGATAATGGCCGCCATAAGGAGATAGGCCGCACCCCGGATAATATTCATAAACAATCGTATCAACGGCTGGCGGCCGATTACATATAGGATGAAAAACAGGCCCAGAATTAAAACCAGGGTTTTTGTATCGCCGTTGACTATGTGCCCGAAGAATCCGGCTATAAAGTTGTCCACATCAATACTCACATTTCTCGACGGTTCAAAACCTCTAAGCAGTTGAACAGCAATAGAAGAAACAGCGACAGAGACAGATACCCACAGACTGTCAACATACCGTCGGCATAAGGAAATTTCCTTTAATATTTTTACAAAACAGACGATAGAAAGTCAATATCGTCGCCGGAAAAAAAGTAAAAAAATTAAATTGCCTGTCCGACAGGCAATTGTGGGCGCAGCTTCTATATGACGATACTGTATTCTTTGAAGCTTGAAATAAAAAAATTATTGAATTTTATAAGCCTCACCGTTTCAAGCGATAAACATCATTTTTCGCAGTCGATTATTTGTCTAATGACACGATTATAATATTCGACGATCTCTTTGTTTTCGGAAAGCGCTCTGGTATCGCCGGAATCAGCCGCCTGACGGATTTCGGTTTTTATCGGAATTTCGCCAAGAAAGGGAACTTTAAGCGCTTCGGCAAGTTCACGGCCGCCGTTCTTGCCGAAAATATAATCCCGATGTCCATCGGTTTCATAGTACGACATATTTTCCACAACACCGAGTACTGCCAGATTGGTCTGTCTGGCCATTCCGGCTACTCGTCCGGCCGTATGCGAAGCCATTGGTTGCGGCGTCGTTACCACTAACATCTCGGCTTTGGGTAAAGCCTGCGCAATCGATATGGTGACATCACCTGTTCCGGGCGGAAGGTCGATCAGAAAATAATCAAGCTTATCCCAGTAGACATCATTGATAAATTGATTTACCGTCTTATGCAGAAGCGGCCCGCGCCAGATAACCGGTGTGTTCTCATCGACAAAAAAGCCGATTGACATTACCTGGATATTGTCTTTTCGATGGGGAATGATATGATCGTCTATCACGGTCGGCTGACCATTGATACCCAGTATCCGCGGGATCGAAAAACCATAAACGTCGGCATCGAGTATACCGACTTTCTTCCCGAGGCGACTGAACGCGAGTGCCAGATTGGCGGTAATAGTCGATTTGCCGACACCGCCCTTACCGGAGGCGACGCCGATAACTCTTTTGGCGAAATCACCCGCTATCGGGGTTGGCTTATCGCTAACGGGGGCTGCGCGACGATGATCTTTACCGTACACTTTTGCCGTCAGATTTTTCCGCTGCTCGTCACTCATAACGCCCAAGTTGACTTCGACCTTTTTGACACCTTTGAGCTGGCCGACTTTTTCAGTTATGTCGTCAGTGATTTTCTTTTTCAAGGGGCAACCGGGTACGGTTAAAAGAACATCGACGCTAACCTGACCGTCATTAATCTCCACCGATTTAATCATGTCCAGGTCGGTCAGCGGTTTTCGTAACTCCGGGTCTTCGATCTGCCGAAGCACCTCCATTACATCTTCTTTATTCGCCATCGTGGAACCTCATCTTTAATGGGCTTATCATTAATATAACACGATACATCTTACGAATGTTTCCGGGGATTTTATAAGTAGTTTATGCATACACCTATGTATCTTTATGGATTGACTTCTATTGTTCCCTGATTATCGGATTCGCTGGATTTGGAGAGAAAGATTATATATATAAGCAATCCGATAACGCCGAGCGTTATAGCACTGTCGGCCAGATTAAAGGTCCACCATCTTTCGACATGCAATCCCATGATATCGAAATCGAAAAAATCGAAATCGAGGAAATCGACAACCTTACCGAGACGGATGCGATCGATAATATTGCCGACCGCCCCGCCGGCGATAGCCCCCAGAGGAATCGTTATCAATTTTACATTTTGGTTGGCAATTATGAAGTAAATAACGAAGCCGAGAATCAAAATTGAGGTAATCATATAAAACCAGCCGCCGCCCAGATCGGTACCTAATGCACCGCCCCGGTTAAATACCAGTTTTAGCTGAAAAAATTGCCCGAGAACTTGGGTTGTGCCGCGGTTATCCAGATAGCCAATCATCCAGAGTTTGGATAGTTGATCGAAGCCGGCGACAGCAACAAAGACCAGAAACGGAAGAATCAAGGGACGATTATGCACGCCGGCTTGCCTTGGCCTCCTCTTCCTGCTCCTTGCAGTCAATACACAATCGGGCATGGGGGACGGCCTCCAGTCGCGCCTTTTGAATCTGTTTGCCGCAGATCTGGCATTTACCGTACTCGCCTTTGCGAATTCGTCTCAAGGCTTCGTTTACATGATAAAGCAATCGTCCCGATTTGGAGGCGAACAGGAAAGCTTTTTCGCGCTCAATCGCGTCGGTTCCCAGGTCGGCCATGTGATAAGAATAACTCGAAAGATCGCCGGAGGATTCCTTAACGGTAGAATCTACCAATCCCTTACGTATCTGCAGTTGTTCCGAGAGCTGCTCTCTCTTCTTCAAAAGGAGCTTTTCGTATTTTTCCAATTCCGATTTTTTCATTTTAGCTCCTGACTATTTTTTTATAACGGCGATATTCGCCTTTACCCCGTTTATATTCCAATTTTTGGATGTGCTGCCTTTGGGCACGGAATTTACCTGTTCGATTTTGTCGGCCAAAGTTTCCCTGCAGATGAAATCATTATGTTTGCTGACGGCCGATGAAAGTGGGTCAGCCGTTGCGACTAAAACATCGATTCGGTCGGTAACCTCAAAGCCGGATGATTTTCTCATATTTTGAATCTTATTCACCATCTCTCGCGCAAATCCTTCGTCGCGCAAAGTATCATCAATTTCCGTCAATAAAGCAATAGTTATTCCATTATCGCTTTCAACCGCATAATCTTTTATTTCCAATTTCTCGATCTCAATTTCATTCTCTGCTAATACGTATTCGAAGTCATTAAGAGACAGCTTGATTTGGCCATTTTTCAGAAAAGCCTTGATTTCTTCATCATCAAGCGACGCGACTTTGGCCGAAACCGCTTTAACCGCCGACCCCAGGCGCGGTCCGGCCTTGGCGAAATTAAGTCTGGCCTTGTAGCCGACGACCGCCGAGACATCTTTCAGCTCCTTAATCGATTTTACGTTCAGCTCTTCTTTAATCGTCATCGTTTCGGGACTGATTTTCTCGAATCGACTTAAACCCGGGATATTAACCAGAATTTCCGAAAGTGGTTGACGGACTTTCAGGTTTTTGCGACTTCGCGCGGCTCGTCCAAGCGAGACAATTTCCTGGGCCAGTGACATTGATTCTTCGAGCGCGGAATCGATCGCGCTATCTTCACAGACCGGGTAACTTTCCATATGGATCGATTTTTTATCCGAACTGTCATCCGGGGCGGCCAGTTGACGCCAGAGATATTCAGAGACAAATGGTATATACGGCGCGACAAGTTTACAAAGGCCGATTAAAGTTCGATATAACGTCAAGAAGGCGCGCATCTTGGAAGGGTCATCGCCGCCCGCCCAAAAACGTCTTCGATTCAATCTGATATACCAGTTGGATAAATCGTTTATAACAAAATCGCTTATTAACCGGGCCGCTGGTGTCAAATCGTAATCATCAAGCCGCTCGCCGACTTTTTTCACCAGCGTATTATATTTCGAGCTAATCCACCGGTCGGTCCGTTCCGGTTCGCCGGCAAATTCCGCCAGGAAATCTTCAATCGATTTCTTTTCCTTCAAGGCTCGATCGGCGAAATTATCGACATTGGCATAAAGGGCGAAAAAGCCATAGCAGTTTTTAAGCGTATCGAAAAATTTCCGGATGACCTCAGTAAGTGCGTCTTCGTTAAATCGGGTCGGCAGCCAGGGATTGGAATTAATCAGCATATACAGGCGCAGCGGGTCGGCTCCGTACTTATAGATGATTTCGAACGGATCGACGACGTTGCCTTTGCTTTTCGACATTTTTTTGCCGTCCTTATCCAGAATCATCTCGATAACAATGACATTTTTGAAGGCCGGTTTATCGAAAAGCATGGTCGATATGGCCAGAAGCGTGTAAAACCAGCCGCGTGTCTGATCGACCGCTTCGGAGATAAATTCGGCCGGGTATTTCGATTCGAATTCCTGTTTGTTTTCAAACGGATAATGCCACTGGGCATAAGGCATCGAACCGGAATCGAACCAGGTGTCGATCACTTCGGGAACACGCGTCATCTTTCCGCCGCATTTTTCGCAGTGGAGTTTGATATCGTCGATTTTCGGCTTGTGCAAATCGAGGTTATCGGGGACATCAAAGCCGTCCCTGTGCAACTGTTCGACCGACCCGACGGCGGTTAAATGCGCGCACGAATCGTTGTCACAAATCCATATCGGAAGCGGGGTTCCCCAGAAGCGCTCGCGTGAAAGAGCCCAATCGATATTGTTTTCCAGCCAATCGCGCATACGGCCGGTTCTGATTTCGTCGGGATACCAATGGGTGATATTGCTGTTTTTCAGAAGTTGCTCTTTAAACTGCGTCGTCCTGATGTACCAGCATTGTCGAGCGATATAAATTAGCGGCG
>Ga0315550_1000865_pt1 | contig 18726 bp, 18 predicted proteins | sample SalMarSW160190MG_2_FD_203100 | JGI IMG/M metagenome (GOLD analysis project Ga0315550, IMG submission 203100) | Salt marsh sediment microbial communities from the Plum Island Ecosystem LTER, Massachusetts, United States - Salt Marsh Sediment SW1601-90 ... | reverse complement strand
CGGATGAAGATCGAGCGAGACAAGGTCGAGATTCTCGGCGGTGTGCTCTACGGCAAGACGACGGGCGCGCCCCTCAGCCTGCGCATCGAGAACCGCGACTGGGCCAATTGGCGCGATCGTTGGGCCGCGGGTGATTTGCCCAAATTGACCGTGCCCCGACCTGGTCACGCCGACTATGCCGGGATGGTCAAGTACGGCCTGGACGACGCCCGGCCCATTTTGGAGCGAGCCAGCGCCCGGGAGACGGCGGCGCGGGTGGCGGTGGGGGCGGTGGCCAAGCTGCTCCTCGCCGAGTTTGACGTCGTCGTGGGTAGCTATGTGGCCGAGATTGGCGGCGTGGTGGGTCAGATCCCCGACCTGGGGTGGCCCGAGCTGTGGGCGCTGACCGAGGGGAACGACGTACGCTGCCCCGACACGGAGGCAGCAAACAGGATGCGCGTGGCCATCGACGCGGCGCGCGAGGCGGGCGATTCCCTGGGCGGCGTGTTCGCCGTCGTGGCGACCGGCGTGCCGGTGGGGTTGGGCAGCCACGTTCAGTGGGACCGCCGGCTCGACGCGCGGCTGGCCCAAGCGGTGATGTCCATCCCGGCAATCAAGGGGGTCGAGATCGGCCCGGCGTTCGAGAACGCGCGGCGGCCCGGCACGCAGGTCCACGACGAACTAGGAATCTCCAATCTCCAGTCTCCAAAGGTGATCCGTACTTCCAACCGTGCCGGCGGCATCGAGGGAGGGATGACCAACGGCGAGCCCGTCGTGGTCCGCGCGGCGATGAAGCCCATCCCGACCACCGTCACGCCGCTGCGCTCGGTCGATCTGACCACGGGTGAGGAGGCTGCTACGCAGTACCAGCGCTCCGACGTGTGCGCTGTGCCCGCCGCATCCGTCGTCGGTGAGGCGATGGTGGCCTGGGTGCTGGCCGATGCACTGATCGAGAAATTGGGTGGGGATAGCATGGGTGAGATGAAGGGACATCAATCGTAGAGTAATAAGGAGAGTGCCATGTTCAAGAAACTTTTCGGAGCGGTCACTGGCGGTCGTTATGGGGGAAGGCTCCCTATCCTTCCTGGGGCTTTGATGCAGGAACAGATTGCCTTTCAATTTGGCATCTACTATCTTCCCGTACCAGTAGGCGATCCTATTGCGGCTTTGCATGCGCTTCTCCGGGATAGGTTCATGAGATTCCGGAGGGTTGACGCGATAGAACTCGTGGAAAAGGAAATGTCAGTCGCGCCTCAAATGATGGCAGATGTCAAGACGCATTATACGCCACCTGACACGAGCTTCCTTCAGCATTTCGGGCGTGGGCTAACCAGGGCTCAAGCGCTTGCTTTGCAGGATTCGCAGCAAGCCCTGGTGTTAGACTTTGGTTATTCCAAGTATTATGTAAGTGATGGGTTGCGTGCCGCGATTGAGTTGACCGGCGCTCTTGCCCGTGAGACCGGCGGGTTGGTTTGGGATGATGAAACCAACGAGGTGTTCACTCCAGACGCATGGGAAGAACAGCGTCTCGATGCCTGGACAGAGGGAGTTCCTAATATTTTGAGGCACAAGGTGGTCCATGCGTACAACAAAGGCAAGCATGTGAGGGCGATCACTCTGGGTATGATCAAGTTTGGTCTCCCCGATATAGTCGTAGATGGTTTCTCACGGGCACGCAGCCAGGATATGGGGTATTTGATCAACCTGTTTGCTCAGGCCATCGCCGAGGGTGCCATCATCGAGAGAGCGGGCGAGTTTGATCTCGATCTCAACGCGATCAAGCATCCCAAAGTGCGAGACTCCCAAGTGGAGTCGTTAAAGTCGAATGCGGCGGCCGTCGCATTGCTCTCGCTGTATGAGGGTACATGGGAGCGGGGTGATCCGAACAACCGGTTAGTTGAGATAGCCTTCGACAGATACCCAGGAGTCGACATCTACGCGCAGCAAGAGAAAATGTTGTCTAGCTTCTTTGGTTGGGAAGATTCATTGAAGCTCGTCAAGTACGACGAGGAACTGCTGGCAGCAAGTCAGCAGGCAAAGGAGAAACTCCCCTCTCTACGAGTGGCGTTCAACGCAGGGTTGACGCCTAGTGAGTTTATCCAGGTGAAAGCTCCATTTGCTACCCCAGATGGGGGCAACGAGTGGATGTGGGTTGAGGTCATCTCGTGGGAGGGAGAGAGGATCACAGGCCTGTTGAGAAACAAACCTTTCAATATTCCTGACTTGCACGCCGGACAGATCGTCGAGGTGTCTGAGGGTACCGTGTTTGATTACATCCGCAAATTTTCCGACGGGACTCAAGAGGGGAACGAGACCAGCAAGATAATCGAGCGACCGTGAAAACATCTGTCATCCTGAGCCATCCCCGCCAGGGCAGCTTTAACCACGCGATTGCGGAAACGGTCGTCCAGATGCTACAATGCAACGGCCACAGCAATTCCCGTTTTGTAGCCGCGATTTCCAAATCGCGCGCATCTTGCCACGAAAAACACCCTGCGCGATTGCGAAATCGCGGCTACAGCCCGGCGTTTTTTCCCATAACGGGAATTGCTGCAACGGCCATACGGTCAGGTATCACGATCTCTACGCCGAGGGGTTTGATCCCATCACCACGCACGAGGAGATTCCCAGGGGCGCGCCGCTCGACCCCGTCATCCAACACCACTGCGACGAGATCGCCGAGGCGGACGGCATTGTCGTCGTGCATCCCACCTGGTGGGGACAGCCACCGGCAATTCTCAAGGGGTGGATTGACCGCGTCCTTCGTCCCGGCGTGGCTTATGAGTTTGCGGAGGGGGATAGCGGTGAAGGGATACCCATCGGGCTGCTGAAGGCGAAAGTGGCGCTGGTTTTCAACACGTCCAACACGCCGGAACGGCGGGAGGTGGAGGTCTTTGGCGATCCGTTGGAGGCGCTGTGGAGGACGTGCATCTTTGACCTATGTGGCGTCGAGGATTTTTTCCGCCGGATGTACCGTGTGATTGTTACCAGCACGCCGGGACAGCGACAGGCGTGGCTTGAAGATGTCCGTCAGATCGTCGCCCGGCACTTTTGATTTGCTATTGGGAGATTTGGGCAATGACCAACATTGTTCTCAACGGGTTTATGGGCACGGGCAAGTCTGCCGTGGGGCGGGAAGTGGCGCGGCGACTGGGCTGGCAGTTCGTGGATATGGACGACGCGATCGTGTTGCGGGTGGGCAAGCCGATCCCCCGCATCTTTGCCGAGTACGGCGAGCCAGCGTTTCGTGCGATGGAGTCGGACGTGTGCGCTGATCTGAGCGTGCAGGAGGATCTAGTGATCGCCACTGGCGGCGGCGCGTTGGTCAACCCCGATAACCGCCGGGTGATGATGGACGGCGGCACCGTCGTTTGCCTCACCGCCGACCCAGACGAGATCCTGCGTCGGGTGGGCGACGACGACAACCGCCCGCTGCTCAACGTGCCCGATCCGCGCGCGCGAATCGCAGAGTTGCTTGCGGCGCGCCGTGCGGCCTACCAGGCCATTCCCTGGCAGATCGATACCACCGGCCTCTCGGTCGAGGAGGTCGCCGAGCGGGTGATCGCGCTGGCGGACGTCATCACGTTGCCCGTTCGATATCCGGGCGGTGAGTATCCGATCCACATTGGTGCTGGCATTCTCTCGCGCATGGGCGACGCGTTGCGGGCGGCGAGTGCGCCATCGGGCACCCCCGTCGCCGTTGTCTCCAACACCGTCGTCGCGCCGCTCTACGCGGAGCAGGTCGTGACGTCGCTGCAGGCGGCGGGGTTCGCGCCCTTTACCTGCGTCATCCCCGATGGCGAGCAGCACAAGACGCTGGACACGATCCGCGCGCTTTACGACCAGTTCCTGGCGAGCGACCTCGACCGTAGTGGGGCGGTGCTGGCACTGGGCGGCGGCGTCACCGGCGACATTGCCGGATTTGCGGCGGCTTCCTTCATGCGCGGCGTGCGCTTCGCCCAGGTGCCCACCACGCTTCTGGCGATGACGGATGCCAGCGTGGGGGGCAAGACGGGGGTCGATCTACCCCAGGGCAAGAACCTGATCGGCGCGTTCAAGCAGCCGGAGCTGGTGTTCATCGATCTGGCCGTGCTGGACACGCTGCCTGCAGAAGAGGTACGTGCCGGGATGGCGGAGGTGATCAAGCACGGCGTCATCGGCGCGCCCGATTTGTTCGCTGAACTGGAAATGCCCAATCTCCAATCTCCAATCTCCATTTCCCAACTCGCGCGCTCCATCCGGGTCAAGATCGACGTGGTGGAGGAGGACCCCTTCGAGGGCGGCCGCCGGGTGGTGCTCAACCTGGGCCACACCACGGCCCATGGCCTAGAGCGGCTAAGTGGATTTGGAATGCGCCACGGTGACGCGGTCAGCATCGGCATGGTTGCGGCGGCGCGAATTGCGACTAAAATAGGGCTGGCGCAGCCCGCTCTCGCGGATCGCATCGAGGCGGCGCTGGCGGCGTGGGGGCTGCCTACGGCGTGTCCGCCACACGATGCGGATGCGATCTACAAAGCGATGGCCCACGACAAGAAAAAGCGCGGCAACACGCTGCGCTGGGTGCTGCCGCGCCAGATCGGCGCGGTGGACATTGTCGAGGACATGCCGCGAGGGATCGTCTTGACCACCCTGCGAGACTTGGGAGCAAGCTAAGGAGTTTTTCGAAACCAACCTTGGTTTGCTCTACTACTGATCCGAGCACAGATCGCTAAAGTGCCAGGTTAATCTTGAACGAGTACCAACCAAACAAAGGGAGGAATCCATCATGCGTGTATTAGTTTCCGATCCACTGGCCCAGGATGGGATCGACGTCCTGAGTAAAGAACTGGAGGTAGACGTCAAGCCCAAGTTGAGCGAGGACGAACTGGTCGACATCATCGGCGATTACGACGCCCTGGTCGTGCGCAGCGGCACAAAAGTGACTGCCCGCGTGATCAAGGCGGCGGAGCGCCTGCAGATCATCGGGCGGGCCGGCGTGGGCGTGGATAACATCGACGTGGAAAAGGCCACCGAGCGGGGCATCCTGGTGGTCAATGCACCCGATGGCAACAGCATCGCCGCTGCCGAGCACGCCATTGCCCTGATGTTTGCCATGGCCCGTAACATTCCCCAGGCCAACGCGTCCCTATCCAGCGGCAAGTGGGAGCGGAAAAAGTTCATGGGGGTCGAGACGACGGGCAAGACGTTGGGTGTGGTGGGGATGGGGCGCATTGGCCAGCACGTAGCCCGCCGGGCGCGCGGGCTGGAGATGTGCGTCATCGCGTATGACCCCTACGTCGCCACCGACCTGGCCGAGCAGATAGGAGTGGAGATGTGCGACCTGGACGATCTCTTGGCCCAGGCCGATTTCGTCACCGTCCACGTCCCCAAGGCGCCGTCCACCATCGGCCTGATCGGCGAACGGGAGCTGGCGCTGATGAAGCCCACCGCCCGGCTGATCAACTGCGCCCGCGGCGGTATTGTTGATGAAGAAGCGTTGCTCGAGGCCTTGGACGCCGGGCAGTTGGCCGAGGCGGCCCTGGACGTCTTTTCGGCTGAACCACTGCCGTCCGATAGCCCCCTGCTCGGGCATCCCAAGCTGGTGGTCACGCCCCATCTGGGCGCATCCACCCAAGAGGCGCAGGTGGCCGTGGCCTCCGACGTGGCCCGGCAGGTGGTCGACGTCCTGGCCGGGCGTCCGGCGGCACACCCCGTCAATGCCCCCATGATCCCGCCAGAGACCCAGGCGCAGTTGCTGCCGTTCTGCGATCTGGCAGAAAAGCTCGGCCGCGCCGCCAGGCAGTTGACGGAGGCGCACATCGACCAAGTGCACTTTACCTACGCCGGCCACCTGGCCGACATGGATACCGGCTTGCTGCGCGCGCTGCTGATCAAGGGGCTGTTTGGCGTCACCGACCCACCGATCACGCTGGTCAACGCCAACCTAGTCGCCCGCGAGCACGGGCTGCGCGTGGTGGAGGAAAAGACCGAGGATTCTGGCCCCTTTGCCGACCTGATAACCGTCTCCTTCGAGGAGAACGACGAGGAGCGCGCATTGTCTGGAACGATCATGCGCGGCGAGCCCTTCATCGTGCGCGTCGATCGGTATTGGATGGACGTCGTCATGGAGGGGTACCAGTTACTGGCCTTCCACCGCGACCGGCCCGGTCTCATTGGCGAAGTGGGGCAGGTGACGGGGCGGCACGACATCAACATCGCCTTCATGGGCGTGGGACGCTTGGAGCCTCGTGGCGAAGCCCTGATGGCGCTCACGCTGGATGAACCCGCTTCACCCGAGGTACAGGCCGAAATCGAAGCGCTCAAGGACATCCACAGCGTGCGGCTGTTGGAACTCTAGTAGTCCTTACCCAGCGATGAATTCGACAGGATTAACAGGATGAAATAGAAATCCTGTAAATCTTGTTAATCCTGTCTACAAGCGGATTGTAGATCATGCCCAATCTCCAATCTCCAATCTCCAATCTCAAAATCCTCGTCCTCCACGGCCCCAACCTAAACCTACTGGGCCAGCGGGAGCCGGAGGTCTATGGCCGTGTGACGCTGGACGAGATCGACGCGGCGCTGCAAGAGTCCGCCGCCGCGCACGGTGCAGATCTGCGCATCCTGCAATCGAACCACGAGGGCGCGCTGGTCGACGCCATCCAGGAGGCGTTGGGTTGGGCCGATGGCGTGCTGATCAACCCCGCCGCCTACACCCACACCAGCGTCGCTATCCGCGACGCCATTGCCGCGACCGGGCTGCCGGCAGTCGAGGTGCATCTCTCCAACATCCACGCCCGCGAGGAGTTCCGCCGCAGGTCGCTCGTCGCCCCGGTGTGCGTGGGGCAGATCAGCGGGTTCGGCTGGCGGAGCTATGTGCTGGGGCTGGAGGCGCTGTTGGATTATCTTGAGTCAGCGAGCCAGCGAATGAGTAAGTAGGCGAATCAGCGAGTCAGCGAATAAGCGAGAGGAGGGAAGTATGACCTATGAGGAGTGGGAGAAGGACCTCCACGAGCGAGTTAGGGCGGAGCCGATTTGGCAGTTCTTGGGCTATCGCAAAGCATTGTTTTTCTACGAGCTGGCTTGGCAAGATTGTGAGAAACTCGTGCGCGATAGGCGCGGGCGCGCGCGCGATAGCGGAGCAGTTGGTTCGCAGTGCTGGCTCGGTCAGTGCCAACGTCGAAGAGGGGCACGGACGTGGTTATGGCAAACAGCGAAATTTGTTCTTTATGGTGTCCATTGGCTCCGCGCGCGAGAGTAAGGGCTGGTATTGGCGTGCCAGACATCTTGTATCATCGGAGGTATTGGACCACCGCCTGGCCCTAGCCGATGAGGTCATTGCCTTACTGGTCACCGAACTCCGTCGCCAAAAGTCTCGCTGACTCGCTCTGTCGCTGATTCATTTGGTGCTCTTTTCAGGAGATGCTTGAGAGATGAAACGTGCTGAGCGATTGCAGACACTTCCCCCTTACCCGTTCGCCCGCTGGGCCGCGCGGGTGAACGCAGCGCGGAATCAAGGACTGGACGTGGTCAGCATGGATATCGGCAGTCCAGATCTGCCACCGGAGGAAGACGTCGTTGAGGCGCTGTACCAGTCGGCGCGCCGGCCCGATAGCCATGGCTATCCCGGCTATCGCGGCATCCCCGAACTGCGGCGGGCCGTGGCCGACTATTACGGGCGGCGGTTCGGCGTGGAGCTAGACGCCGACACACAGGTTGTGCCCCTCATCGGCTCCAAGGAGGGCATCGTCAACCTGGCGCTGGCCTGCCTCGATCCCGGCGATCTGGTCCTGGTGCCCGATCCCGGCTACGCGCCTTATACGATGGGCACGCTCCTGGCGGGTGGGGAGGTGGCCGCCTTCCCCCTGCTGGCGGAGAACGACTTTTTGCCTGACCTTGACGCTATCCCCGCCGAAGCGGCTGACCGGGCGGTGCTGATGTGGCTCAACTATCCCAACAATCCCACCGGTGCGGTCGCCGGTCTCGATTTCTTTGCGCGCACTGTCAGCTTTGCGCGTGAGCACTCGATTCTCCTCTGTCACGACGCGCCCTACTGCGACGTGACCTACGGCGGCTACGTGGCGCCCAGCCTGCTGCAGGTCCCTGGCGCCGAGGATGTGGCGGTCGAGTTCAACTCGCTCTCCAAGACGGCCAACATGGCCGGGTGGCGCATCGGGATGGCGGTGGGTAACGCTGAGGCATTAGCCGCGCTGGCCCGCGTCAAGTCGAACGTCGATTCGGGTATCTTTCGCCCGCTGCAGGAAGCCGCCATCCGTGCCCTGGCCGCCGACCCGGAGTGGCTGGCCGTGCGCAACGCGACGTATGCGGAGCGAATAGACGTCATCTTGGAGACGCTCGTGGAGGTGGGGATGGAGACGGTTCGCCCGCACGCCACGCTGTACGTTTGGGCGCGGGTTCCGACGGGGTGGGCATCGGAGGAGTTCGCACGGGAATTGCTGGAGCAGACGGGCGTCGCCGTCGCGCCGGGGCCGTTCTTTGGCCCGGCAGGCGAGGGGTACGTGCGGCTCTCTGTCACCGCGCCGACGGAACGGGTGCGCGAGGCGATGGCGCGGCTGCGCGAGTTTGTAGGTTCGACCGGTTAGTGGGAGGGACGATGTCAATCAGGGCCGCGATCTTTGATGCTGACGGTGTCACGATATTCCCCTGGCGGGCCGTTCAGCTCTTTGAGCAGGAGTACGGTATCACGCGCGAGATGGCGAGCGAGTTTTTCGGTGGTGTCTTTGCGGACTGCTTGATTGGCAAGGCGGATCTGAAGGAAGCGTTGCCGCCGTACCTGGAGCGGTGGGGGTGGCAGGCGTCGGTGGACGATTTCATCTGCGTCTGGTTCGAGGCGGAGAACGCCCCTGATGAAAGGGTAATTGATGTGGTTCGCGCGCTCCAGGAATCAGGGTACATCTGCTGCCTGGCCTCGAATCAGGAAAAGTATCGCGCCGAGTATATCCGAACCCAGATGGGGTTTGGCGAGATTTTCGATCAGTTGTTCTTTTCCGGCGAGCTGGGCTGCAAAAAGCCCAATCGCGCCTACTACGAGCGCATTACAGAGACCCTGGGGCTGGAAGGCTTGGGCATCCTCTTCTGGGACGATTCTCCATCGGCGGTGGAGGGGGCGCGAGCGTGTGGCTGGAACGCCGAGGTATATAGCGATTTCGAGGAATTCGAGGTCAAACTCGTTTCGTATTTGGGCCACGGGTGGCGATGATGAAACCTCACATGCTGGTCACCGGCGGCAGCGGCTACCTGGGCGGCTGGATCGTGCGGCTGGCCCGCGACGAGTGGGACGTGACCGCCACGTATCTTTCCCGCGCCGTGGACGAGCCCGGTGCCGACTGGCGCCAACTCGACGTGCGGGACGCGGTGGCGGTGGAAGCACTGGTGGACGAGGTGCGCCCGCAGGTGATCGTCCACACCGCCTCGCTCAACCCCGGCCGGGGGAGCGACTTTGACGCCGTGAACGCCGGCGGCAGCGGAAACATCGCCCGCGCTGCGGCGGGCATCGGCGCGCAGTTGGTCCACATCTCCACCGATGTAGTCTTTGATGGCCAAAAGGGCAGCTACGTCGAGGACGATCCCCCCAATCCGATCACGCCCTACGGGCGCAGCAAGGCGCTGGCCGAGGAAGCTGTGCTTGCGTCCGGCGCGGAAGCCGTCATCGTGCGCACGTCCCTTATCTACGGCTGGCGACCGACCGTGGCCCGCGCCGTGCAGTGGATGATAGACGACCTACAGGCGGGAAAATCGGTGCGCTTGTGGACCGACGAGTTGCGCTGTCCCATCTGGGTGGAGAGCCTGGCGGCGGCGGTGGTCGAGTTGGCCGAGTCTGATTATGTGGGTATATTGCACATCGCCGGGGCACAACCGCTCTCCCGCTACGAGTTTGGCGTGCGAATGCTGCGCTTTCACGGTGTTGATCCCAGTCCAGTGCTGCCTACGCCTAGCCCCAAGGACAAGCTCCGTCCGCTTGACTGTACCCTCGATTGCTCCCGTGCCCGCGCGCTCCTGCGCACGCGGACTCGTGGAGTCCGCCCGCTGCTGGGCGTGGACGAGGTGCTCGATCAGGCAAGGAATGCCGTGCGATGAGGTGCCGCAAGTGCAATCACATCTATAAACCAACCAGGAAGGACCGCTCCTGCCCTCAGTGCGGGTATGAGCTTCCTTCGGATGAAGCTCGACGCTATGCCCTGGCTTCTGTTCGTCGAGTCAAGATCGAGAACCGCGTCGCTATCGCTTTTTTGATCGCGTGCCCCGTCATCGGCATCGCCGCTATGGTCACCGGCCAGTTGCTGATTTTCGGTGGCCTGCTGGCGGTGATCGCGGGGCTATACCTGACGCTTTTCGGCATCTTTGGCTATTTCGGCAACCTACCCAACGGCTGGCTGACCCGCGGTCTGTGCATCTGTTTCGGGCTCCCGATACTGGCAGGAGGCATCGGCAGTTGGATCTGGGCCCTCAACGGCGGGCCGGTGCCGCCTTTTCCCCCTCGGATCGAGTTCAAGAGGATTGACATCGGCGACCTCTCGCCGTTCATCACGATTGGCATTGTCGTGCTGGCTTCGGGAGTAGGTTACCTAATCAACCGCTGGTTGGCCCGTCTCGAAGACCGCCGCCGCCGGAGGAGCGCGGAGGAAGGCTCCGTCTTTGCGATTCCTCCCATGGCACACGGACCTATAATGATGGTGTTGGTGCTGCTTGTACCGACGATGCTGTTCCTCATGCTCTCTGCGTTGAATGGGGCCAACACGGGCGTCACACCGGCGATGGGGTTTGGCGTGCCCCTCGTTCTCTCGCCGATCCTGATTTTCGCCCTCTGCATGCTGCAACACAACAGCGGTCACGTCGTGCTGACACAAGATGCCGTTTCGCTGCGCCGCCTGGGGTGGGAGCGGCGCATGCGGTACAAGGAAATTCTGGCGGTCAAGGATTTCGCGTTTGCGCTGCCGCCGGACCTGGTGCTGAGAGGGCGTGGCAAGCGCCTGCGTATTCCCCGCTCGGTGGAGAATTTTCCCCGGCTGTACCAGATCATCCGCCAAAGGAGGGATGCGCAGCGCCATGCCGAACCTCCACGTTTTCCATACAAGCTGACTGTGACAAAAAGCGCGTGGGTGTTCGCCATTTCCGCCCTCGTGATGTCTATGGCGCTGTATCTGGGCATTGGCCTGCTGCCCGCTTGGGACGCGCTTCTGAAGGGGTACGGACTGCCTCTTGCCCCCGAGGTCGTCAGAAGTACGATCATCTTGTTCTCTATCGTGAGCCTGGTGTTCGTCCCGGCGATGGCGCTCTTTATCGTCGGATCGTTCAAGCTGAAGCAGCCGAGCGCGCTCGTGTTTACAGAAGAAGAGATTCGCTTCCGATTCCCCTTCCAGGGCTGGCGGACGCGGGAGGCGGGCGAGTTGAAGAGCGTCTATCTGGACCCGGTCCACAGGACCGTCAGCGCGCGCCACGAGGGCGTCGCCGTGTCTGTGGAAACGACGCATTACACTGTGGTGCTGCGCTTTGAGGACGGGTTGGAGCTGTGGATCGACATGGACCGCGCCCTGCAATTCGGCTCCTCGCCGGAGCGGCTGCACGGGGTGCTCAGCCAGCTTTACGGGCTCTAGTTTCGGTGATCGTTCTCCTCGGGCGCGCTGTTCCGGCGCTCAGCTCTATGGACTGGGCCGTCTGGATAGAGCTTGGTCGGCTCGGCGTCGTGTAGACCGGGCACCACCAGCCAGAACCACTGGCGGCACTTGAACAGCCGCAGCGGGAGCAGTTCTTTGGGGATCCGCGCACCGTTCCGCAGCCAGTGGCCCAGGTGGGCCAGTTGCTGCTTGGCGCAAGGGGGGCACAGGTCGCCGGGTTGGCCTTTATCGACGGTATAGGCCGGATCATCGGGGGAGAGAGGTACCGGCTCGGGCATGCGGCCCGCTTGGGCGTAGGGGCAGGGCCTGCCGCCCAGTTCGGCGGGGAGCACGCCCGAGCAGATCAGATCGTCGGGGTAGATGCCGCCATCGCGAGAGATAAAAAGCGCCCTGGCGCTGTTGGTGTGGTCCCCCATCTTGACACTCCCTCCTTGCGCGTCTATACACGTCCATCCTATAGCGTGTATTTCGTAAACATTATACACGATAAAGAGTGGTTTGTCAAGGAGTTGGATCCGCAGGTCTATGCATTCTCCCCGTAGGTGAACCCGGCATCCTCGGCCACCCGCGAAAGGTACTTGCACATCGCCCGCCGCGGCTCGTAGGCGCCCGTCTCCCACTCGCTGATGGTCTGCTGGCGCACGCCCAGCTCCTCCGCCAGCTCGGCCTGGCTCAGGTTCAAGTGGCGCCGCAGCGCCTTGACCAGGTCGCCGTCCCACAGCACCGTGTCCCCGTCGCGCCGCACCTCGTACAGGCCGGGCTTGCGGAAGGTGACCCGATCCCTTGCCAGGTCCACGTCCTCCACGCGGTACCCGGCCTCCGTCCAGGCGGCGGACTGGGGGGAGCCGGCGGCGCGGTTGCTCCACCAGCCGCGCCGCGCGCGGGCCGAAGCGGGCAGGGGAACCCCCATCAGCGCCTCGACCTGGGCAAAGGTCAAGGTGAGCGTGTCCTCGTCACCTTCGCGCAGGTGGGCGTACAGTGGATGGTATTTGCTGCTGCGTTTCACGCGGCCTCCTTCTCTCCTAGGATCATGCGCTCCACGCGGGCCTTGGCCTCGGCGCGGCGGCGCTGGACTTCTTCCCCGATTCCGGTTTGTTTTCCCAGGTCCTTTGGGATTGGCAGTTTGACGCTTAGCACATCTGAGGCTGAAACCCGAGGAAGCGATGTGCCGGTTTGGAGTGGAACGACTTGATAGAGGGTGATTCGGCTCAACAGCAATGCATGGAGGAATCGGGCGGCGACTCTCTTTGTATCCGGTCGGAATACGAGTGCTTCACCAGAACAACTTCCGTCAAATTCGGCGATCCATACTTTGTTCAGATAGGGCCGCATGCGTCCAAACAGAATGTCACCACGCTTGAAGGTTGGCGACGAGCTCAGGATGGATGAGCCCTTGACTGGCGCAAATTCGGCCAATTCTCCTGTGTTTGCGGCAATATTGCCTAGCCCGATATAATTCACGTCTTCGTCAGGCGAGTCGGCAGCAGGAGTTATGCGATCGTTAATTCGTTGCACGACTTGCCGCAACAAGGTTGGTTGGATATCGTCAAAGTGAATTTCCGGCACGGTTACCACAGCCTCGAAATCAAAGCGTCCCCCTGCAATGGAGTTAATGGGTTTTAGTGCTATGCGGTGGCTTTCTAGTTCTAAAAAATCTATTCCGAGTTCTTTGAGTACATACTCGTCAATTCCACCCAGCAACTCCTCCGCCTGCGCCAACATCTCCCGCCGGGCAGCGTAGGCCGCCTGCATCACCCCTGCGATGCGGTCCTGCACGGGGCGGGGGGGAAGGGGAACCTCGATTCGCCCCACCTCACCCAGGTTCAGCTCCGGCCTCGTCGTCCGGTGTCCCCATCGCTCGACCTGGAATTCCCCGAAGCAGGAGTTGATGAACGTGGCGACGTAGTGCGGATTCGCGCCCTTTGGAAGTTCTATGCCCACGATGTGGCCGGTGATGTTGCCTTCTTTCAAGTGTTTGGGGAACACGGCTGCCGTTCCGAGCCTGCCGGCGATGGTCATCAGCACGTTGCCGGGTACCACGCGGCTTCGCCCGAGCTTCTCGTGCTTTTCCTCAGAGATGTAGGTCAGGCCATCCGTGATTATTCCCTCGGGCAAAACGTCCTTGACACGGATGTAGGGGATGCCGTGATCCCGGTACATATCGACGGTTCGATTGCTCCCAAAGGGGCCGTCAAACATGCGCGGGCTCAACTTGGCCAGAGGTTTCAGTGGATAGGGACCGCTGCGCAGTTTGTGGAGAAGGGCCTGATACTTGGGAAGATAGAACTCGACAAAGAGCTTGAGCGTCGTTAGCTCGCTGCGGTTGATGAGAAAGCTTTTTTCGTCTGTTTGCTGTGTGGTTAGCTCCATCCCAGCTTCCTCGTGAACTCGGCGACCGATTCAGCCACGTCCGGCGGAAACGGCGCGTCTTCCTCGGATACGTTGAGCCGTCCCGTCGCGTCGTGCCCAATATCGTCGATGCGCGCCATATAGACCGGATAATCCTTCTCCTCCTCTACCTCCTCGGTCACCTCCTGCCCCAGCGCGAGCTGCTGCCCCTCGGCGGCCAGCGGCCGCTCCCGCTTTTCCAGGAACACCACGCTGGTCTTGACCCCCGCCCCGTAGGGGGCAAAGGTCTCCTGCGGCAGGCTGACCACCGCCTTGAGCCGCGCCCGGCGCAGGATCCAATCGCGCACGTACTGCATGGAGCTGTTGGCCAGCACGCCGTCGGGCAGCACGATACCCAGCCTCCCCTTTGGCGCCAGGAACTCCAGGCAGCGGTTGACAAAGGCCACCTCCTGGGGGATGCTGCGCACCACCTTGCCATTCCTGCGCGTCACCCCGCCGCGGGCGGCGAAATCCTCCAGCACCCGCTTGCTGGTCACCTTGGAGCCAAAGGGCGGGTTGGTCAGGATCATGGTCAGGCCGCCGGGGTAAAAGCCGGGGCGCTGCGGCAACCCCTCGGCGATCCCCCCGGTGATGCTGGCCAGGCGGGCCAAGCTGTCCAGCACCTTCAGGTCGGCGTACTGGGCGCCGTTCATCAGCGTGTTCACCCGCGCCACGTGCATCACGTTGCGCGAGATCTCGGCCCCAAAGAGGTGGTTGTCGCGAAATTCGACGAAGCGTTCCGTCGGCTCCTCGGGGTCGATTCCATCCCCGTTGGCCGCCGCCGCTGCCTCGTACTCCCGTTGCCGCACGTACTCCAGCGCGTGGGTCAGCATGCGGGCCGAGCCGCAGGCCGGGTCGCCGATGGAATCGTCCGCCGTGGGCTGCAGGATGCCCACCATCAGGTTGATCACCGGCGTGGGGGTGAAATACTGCCCCAGGTCGTCGCGGAAGGTCTTACCCAGGAAGTCCTCGAACACGCCCCCCTTGACGTCGGCGGTGGAGCGGCGCAGGCTCCACGGCTGCAAGCGCTGCGCGATCTCGCGGGTGGTGTGGGGCTTGAACTGCAGCACGTCCGCCTCGCCAAAGGCCAGCCGCACCCCCAGGTCCTCCCCGAACTTGACCGCCAGCGTCTCCCGCTCCCACTGCTTGGCCTTTTCGAAGGTGGCGCGCACCTGCACCATCAGCCGCTCGGGATCGGTGTCGTTTGTCACGCTAAAGACGTAGGCCCGTTTCTCCCCCGTTTTCTTGACCAGGTCTATCGTCGCCTGCTCGTCGTACCACTTGGCGAACAGGAACTTGACCATGGCGTCCACCGCCTCCTGGGGCTGGAGGCCCTCGTTATCCCGCAGGATGGCGTGGCAGCCGGAGCGGGTGTCGCCCAGCACCTCGCGAAACTTGTCGCGGCTCAGGGGCTGCAGGCCGGTTTCGACGCCGTCCGGCTCGCTAGGGTTGAGCACCACGACGTAGGCGCTGCGCTCGGCGGCCTCGCGGGCGCTCTCGTAGCGGGGCAACCGGCCGATGGGCTCCAACTGGCGCGGGTACTCCAGGTCGCGGCGGTAGAGGGCCGTGTGCTCGCCGCTGGTGAGCACGGCGTAGCGGATGGAGGGCGAGTTGCTGCAATAGGCGTTGAGGCGCTGGAGGTGATCCATCCAACCCTCCGGCTCGGTGCCCTCGAACTTTTTGCCCGGCTCCATCGCCTCCACGGCGATAAAGGCCACGTCCAGGCCGCCGCCCGCGTCGATGTAGCGGTCGTCGTAGATCACCATGTCCGCATACCCCAGCCAGCGCCGGCCCTGCCGGTGCGTGCCCTCGGAGGCATCCACCGCCAGCTCGAGCTCCATCGCCTCCAGCGGCACGTTGTACTCCCGGTGCAGCACGTCGATGACCCACAGCGTCACCGGGTCCTCGGCCGGGCGGACGTAGCTGCCGTCGGTCTTGAAGAGCTTGGCCAGGTTGGGGTGTCGGCGGTATTTCTCCTCCACTTGGGTGGGGTCTTGGAAGGGGTTGGTGAACTGGTCAAAGGGCATACGTTTCTGCTCCTGAATGTGTTGACGAATCACACGGTAGCGGTATTGTACACCATGGCGCGCATGTTTTCAACTCTTGACGCCTGATTGGAATGCTGTAGAATGTAGGTAGAGGGTACCATGAAAATCACGGGATTCATCTGGCTCGAGGAGTTTGAAGACAAAATCCTGCGCAAGCACGGGGGTGACGCCAGAAGAGGCGGAGCAGGTCTTTTTTAACGAGCCATACTTTCGATTTATGGAACGTGGAAACAGAGCAGGGGAAGATGTATACGCGGCTTTCGGGCAGACCGGAGTTGGACGATATTTATCCGTGTTTTTTATCCACAAGCAAGGTGGAGAAGCGTTGATTGTCAGCGCTCGTCCGATGACTGAGCGGGAGCGTAGAGCGTATGGAAGACGATAAATTGACATCTATTTCAAAAGCACGCACGTTGCGAGAAATCGGCGACTTCTGGGACAGCCACGACGCGACAGACTTTGAGGGTGAGACTTACCCGGTGGAGTTTGATGTGGATGTTCAAACTCGGCGGCATTACGTGGCCGTGGATCCCGATCTCTTGGAACGCCTGCGCCAAGAGGCACACGCTCGTGGTGTCAGTGCAGAGAGCCTGATTAACCTCTGGTTACAGGAGCACTTGACCCTTCGGCATGCCTGAACCTCTCCCTCCCTCTCGATCGTGAAGCCTCTGTGAAATACTACCTCTCTACTATTGGCTGTCAGATGAACGAAGCCGACTCGCGACGGCTGGCCTCAGCATTGGAGCGGTTGGGCTATGCGCCTGCGGAGCGCGCCGAAGAAGCTGACGTGGTCGTGCTCAACACCTGCGTCGTGCGCCAGTCGGCGGAGGACAAGGCCGTCGGGCGGCTGGGCGCACTCAAGTCGCTGAAGGTGCGCCGTCCGGAGATGATCCTCGGCGTGATGGGCTGTCTAGTAGGTGTGCGTGACCCCGCCCCGCTGCGCAAACGCTTCCCGTGGGTAGACGTCTTTATGCCTCCCTCCGAGCCGGAGCCACTGCTGGTGCTTCTGGCCGAGCGAGGATTGGTGGACGAGGGCCGCGCGCTGGAGGCGCAGGCTACTGCCCGGCGCTACCACCTGCCGGATGGAGGGCTGCTCCTCCCGGCCCGCGAGCAGGGCGCGCTCGTCTCGGCCTATATCCCTATCGTGCTCGGTTGCTCCACGGGCTGCACCTACTGCATCATCCCCTACCGCCGCGGCCCGGAGCGCAGCCGTCCGCTAGAGGAGATCGTGGCTGAGGCGCAGGCGCTGGCGGCGCAGGGAGTGAAAGAGATCACGCTGCTGGGGCAGATCGTGGATCGCTACGGACTCGATCTGCAAGATGCAAGATGCAAGAAGCAAGAGAGCCTGCCTCCTGCCTCCTGCCTCCTGCCTCTTGTATCTTTGCTGCGGCGCGTTCACCAAGTGGAGGGGCTTGAGCGCATCCGCTTCCTCACCAGCCACCCAGCGTGGATGACGGACGAGTTGCTCGACGCGGTGGCCGATCTACCCAAGGTGTGCGAGCATATGGAGGTGCCGGTGCAGGCGGGCGACGACGGGGTGCTGCTGCGTATGCAGCGCGGCTACACTGTTGATGACTATCGCCATTTGGTCGCTCGTATTCGAGAGAGAATCCCCAACGTCTCCATCGCCACCGACGTCATCGTCGGCTTCCCCGGCGAGACCGCCGAGCAGTTCCAGCGCACATACGATCTGCTGGCCGAACTGCGGCTGGACAAGGCCCACATCGCCCGCTACTCCCCCCGCCCGCAGACGCTGGCCGCCCGCAGGTATCCCGACGACGTCCCGCCAGAGGAGAAGGAGCGCCGCCGAAAGGCGCTCGACGAATTGCAGGCCGAGATCGTGGGCCAGATCAACGCGCGCCTGCTGGGACAGACGGTCGAGGTGCTGGTCGAGGGGCGGGACGAGAGGAAGGGACGCTGGTATGGCCGCACGCGCACCGACAAGCTGGTTTTCTTCGAGGATGCCGATGACTGGCGGGGTAAGCTGGCGAACGTGCGCGTGACCTGGGCCGGGCCGTGGTCGCTGATTGGGGAGGTTGGGTAGCCTGTTACAACTCTGCCCCGCAGCGTTCGCAAAAGCCATAGTCGGGCGGGTTCTCCGCGCCGCAAACGGAGCAGACTCTCCCTGAAACGGTCGTTGGTTCAGGGCTGGCATCTATTGGAGAGCCTGTCTTGGCCTTTTCCATGTTGCGGGTAACGAGGTGTATGAGGGTGCCACCCAGAGCAACCAGGAAACCTACGAATTGCACTCCGCACCCGATAGGGAGAAATATCGAGATATCGAGGACGCCGGTTACGGATAGAACCAGCAGCGTAACGGGCATGATGATGATGGCTCCACCGGCGACGTTCAGAGTCCGGCTCAACCAATGTCCACGGGTGGGAGCGATGGCTCCAAGAACGAGGATCAGGGCCATCGGAAAGCACGGCACGACGGCGCATATGACGGTGATCGGGGATTCAAAGCCGATGTCGCTCAGGTTTAGTACGATCACGGCAACCCAGCCAAGTAAGGATAGAATGAAAAGTATCCCGGCTGTGATTCTAAGCGCTACGGTGGTCTCTTTTTTCATAGCGGCATCTCCTTGCTTAGTAGTTGTCCAAAAATAAGTTCGTAGTCTATAATACCCTCAAGATCAAATAGAGGGAGATAGAATGTCGCAAGAGACTGTTCATCAATGTGAATGTCAAAACTG
>Ga0315550_1000862_pt1 | contig 18744 bp, 15 predicted proteins | sample SalMarSW160190MG_2_FD_203100 | JGI IMG/M metagenome (GOLD analysis project Ga0315550, IMG submission 203100) | Salt marsh sediment microbial communities from the Plum Island Ecosystem LTER, Massachusetts, United States - Salt Marsh Sediment SW1601-90 ... | reverse complement strand
ATCCCGGCCCTGAGCCATTTCCGGATAAGACGGAGCATCCGGGGGTCGGCTACGCGACGCTCCACAAACTTCATCAGCCACGTATGATCTATCGTATCGAAGAAGCTGCGGATGTCCGCATCCAGCATCCAACTAACTTTTCGTTGTGTGATCCCGACCCATATTGCATCCAGTGCATTATGCTGGCTGCGCTCCGGCCGGAATCCGTAGCTGAAACCATGGAAGTCCTCCTCGTAAATCCGGTCCAGTTCCCACACCACTGCTTGTTGGACTATCTTGTCCCCAAGAGCGGTTATGCCGATCGGTCTTTGACGTCCGTCCGGCTTCGGTATCCAGACCCTCTTAGAAGGCTTCGCCCGGTAGCTGCCACTTTGCACGCGTCCATGGAGGTCGATTATCCTTTCCTCCAGACCCTCACCATACTCGTGCCACGTCACTTCGTCTACCCCGTATGCAGCGTCGTGCCTCAGCGCGTAATATGCAGTCAGAAGCAAATCCGCCGTGACATGGTGCATCAAATTGGTGAAACGAAGATTCTTGTCCTTCTTCGCTGCCTCACGTATTCTGTCGAGTCCGTGCAATGCTTCCCCCTGCCTCTGAGTACAGGTCGCAGACGACTTTTCAGAATTTCCCTTGGTCATCGGCCTTCCCTCCGGGGCCTCCGCTGCACCGTGGGAAAACGCCGCTTTGTTCGGCCCCTTCTCAGGTACTATGCCGATGTCAGACTTCTCAGAGGCGTACATGCTGGAATTGCGACCACAGGTCTTCTCCAGCCGTCCCGCCGCACATCCTGCAACAGGAACCTCTGAGGTCTCCCGGTTCTCGAACATAGAGTGTCCACGCATGCCGGGTTCTGTGACTCCGCGGGGCCGGAATGCGACTCGCTGTATAACGCCGCTGTCCGTATTGCCTTCCCTGTCACAGGCACGTGGTCGGCACCCCGGAAGGGTGATTTCGGAGTTCAATGTCCGGCCTGCGTTTCCCCCTGTCAACGCTTCACGTGCAAGCTCGCGCCTGCCCGTGCATGACTCGGGGCCATGATGTTCAGCTTTCACTTTCATGTAAGGCTCTTTCATCCTCTACTCTATGCCGGTTTATCCCGGCGCTTCGCCTGTCCCCTTTTTCCTTCCTGAACGATATATTATAATTCTTGCCAGGAATTTATCCTCTCTTGCATGCTATCGGGGTTTATTCACGATCTTATTTTACCAACCAGGAGAGAAATTCTTTATATTACACACGATTCTGGCGGGACTGTGTGGAAATCGAACCTGTGCCCTATAATCCACCTCCACTCTAATTACAAGTGGCACATTTTTTCGGGGACAGGTCCATGCCGGACCGCCACCATATGGACTTGGCTTCGTCGGAATGGGGGATGTGGTTCTCCCGATATTGTGCTGTATGCCTCAATGCCCTTGTCATCAGCCACTTTAACGTCTGGGTTGCTGTCAACGAGAGAATTGGACAACATAACTTATGTACCAAACAGGAAAGACGGTTTGTTTCTTATTGACAATTTGGTATGTTTTGTAACCATGTTCTAGTTTGAACTTTTCAATGGCTTTCTTGGCAGCAGCGTCCGCTTGTTCCCACGTTGCCCCCCTGCCGTAACCGATTTTAAACGTATACAAATCTGGAACTGCGGGATCAGCAACCGGCACCCCCATAGTTGCAACACACCCGCCAATTAGGACTAACAATGATAATAGAAATGCCGTGCCCCAAAGGGAAATCGCACATGTTCCTTGCTTCATAACAATTCACTCCTTCCATGTCCATTTGATGGTTTATCACATCTATGAGCTAGGACTATATCCTGTTTCCTCTTGAATAATGACTTTATCCTTTTCTCTGCTCACAAAGGACAAATGGTATAACTACTGTTTATCTGGATGTCTCTCAGCGAGAATTTCCTCTACCGCATCCCTGGCAGCTTGACGAACAGCTTCGTGTGGGTCGCCTTGGGAAAGTTGCTCTAACCTTTCTATGCCTTTTTCATTAACGATCGGCCCCATTTTCCCTAGGGCTTCCGCAGCGTGAAATCGGACTCCCCAGTCGCTGTCGTCTAATACGTCAACGAGAACTCCGAGCGCACTCGCATCCAGTTTTGCCGGCAAAGATCTCCCAATGTGAGCCTCGATATGGCCATAAACAACGGGGTTTTCTATAAGACCAAGCCTTTTCGTCACTATTATCTTGACCTCAACGGGCGTGACCGTTTGGTTGTATACGATAACGTGAATCGTTTTTGAAGCTTTACCATACTTCAGGACAAAATCATACTCCCCCGGCGCTTTGCTTATTCGGACCCGGTGCATAACAAAACCTTGTCCTGCCCAATCAACTTGGCTCACCTCCTTATCTTCTTTAGAGCCTTGGATTGAATAAATGTCGGGCTCATTAGATGCGACTGTCCCTAGTCTTGCATCCTTTGTCCAGTGGTAGAACATGACGTATCCTTTAGGCACTTCATGAGGAAGAGAGTCCTTTGTTTTCATTGCGTAAAAAGAGCATCCCAGTGAAAATAATAAGACACATATACCAATTAAATTCCAGAGGGATACCGACATAATAATGCGATTTGTTTTGAATTCTTTTACTCTCATAATGTCTTCTCCTCCCTGTGCCGATTTCGCCACAACAAAAAACCGAACTCACCAAAGGCATTATTCCCTTCGGCAGCTCCGCCATCTTACTTCTTAGATCCGCCGCTATCCGAACCGCCCTCACGGACGGCGTGGCATTGTAGGGAATGTGTTTTTTTCAGGTTCTCGTCTAATTCAGTGACTAGTCAGAGGAAGGAGGCGAACAATCAACTCCCCAGTATTGTAGACGCATAAAAAACCGATCCAGCTGAGCCATCCCCTCTTGCAACTCCCTCACAGATTGTTCCCCCTCTTTTTAATATCCTAGGAATACTCTCCTGTCAATCTTGTATACGTTACAAGTATCCTCTGCAATTTAATCCGTCACATAAAGTAAAATATCTGCATCTCTCATTGAATAATGAGGTTTTCTATAGTCAGCGACGCGCCACCACCTATCGTAAGACCGCGCAAAGTGGTCATGGAAGTCTGGTTCGCGAAGCCATCATCCCAACCTCCACTGAATTTCACGGCGGTTGCAGCGACAGGGCTGAACCTAATGGAGGGGTCGTTAAACTGAAGCCCCCATGCCTCAATGGTATCACCGTCAATGGCATTTGCGAATGCGTTTGCAATAGTCGATTCTATAATTGGAGAACCAAGATGCCATCTCCGCACCGACCCCGTCGGTGGGAGCGCAGAATCTGTCATTAATTCGACATCATCAATATGGAATTCGGTCGGGAACGAATAATCCGTTGTTGCGTAGAACCTTAATCGAATCGCTTCACCTTTAAAAGGCGAGAGATCATAAGAAGGGCTTTGCTGCCATCCGCTGGTATGATCCAGATTGCTGAAAACGTCAATAGTGGACAACAATGCGTTATCAGTCGGTCTTCTTACCTCGACCGACATAGTATCCCATGCATTTATTGTTGAAGTTTCCTCGGTTGCAATGTTGTACCAGAACTGAAGTTCAGCCTGGGTTATATCGGGGGGAACCGTTACATCCTGATAAATGTATTCGGTTGCATTATCATAACCTCCCATCCGAGCAAACCAGTTGCCGTCATGGGCCTCCGAAGCGTCCTCCCATATGATGTCATAACCTCCACTGCTGTATTGAGTCCAGTTCTCCTGCCCATTCTCGAACCCGGCGTTGATTAGAAGATTTGATGCACCGCCTCCCGAAGGAATTGCATCAACTGCCCTGCCAAGGTTTATTCGGGGCGTGGTAATGCCGGATTTGCTATCTGTGACATCATCACCATTGTCGACCAGATAGGCTTTTACTTGGGCAGGGGTCAGATAGAAGCCGCTTTTAGCCTTGGCGGCCTGTTGGAGGACTGCGGCTGCACCGGCTGCATAGGGACAGGCAGCCGAAGTTCCGCCAAATGTCGCAAAATAATCACCTGATGGATTATATCCTCCCGGTCCCACAATGTCGGTTGTATAGGCCTGATTTGAGGGGGCAAGAAGGGTCAGGATGGAGGCGCTGTTTGAATAAGAAGGGACCATGTCGGGTGCTGAAAAATCTATAAATAAATAATGTGTGGGACAGTCCAGAAATAGTATCTTTGGAGCGCATGATGAGTAACTGATGCACCCTCTGTTGATGCCAAAATCGTCATCATAAACCGAGCCGACCGAGTTGACATAGCTGATACAGGCCGGCAAATTTATGGAATCACAGTAGCCGTTATTGCCAGACGAGGCAAAAATCGTAATACCGGCAGATACGGCTCTTCCTGCAGCTGTTGTCATAGATATATTCGATGAGTCGCATGACGAAGAAAATGGGCCGCCAACGCTTGCGCTTGTGCTGATCACCGTGATAGGATTGTTCGGATCATCATTCTGGTGGTCAACACACCAGTTCCAGGCGTTTATTAACGCTGACTCGACGGGAAAACCCGGATTGGCATCCGTTGAAATTTTCAGGGCATAGAGTTTGGCGTCAGGAGCAACACCGCCGATGTAATCGCCAACTGTCCCAATGTTGCCGGCAGCTATACCTGCACAGGCTGAGCCGTGAGCTTCACCGTTCATGCTGTCTGGCCTTGGATCTGAATCATTGTCGGCAATATCATAACCGCCTAGCACTTTCGAGTTGGGAAACCCACCACCACCCAGCCTGGGATGGGACGTATCGATCCCACTATCACATAAGGCGATGCTCACGCCTGCCCCGGTATAGGTGCTTCTCACCGTGGCTGCATTAATCAGCGGGATACCCTGTGCGAGGTCCCAATGCCCGATGTGGTCCTTTTCAACAGCAACGACATCCGGAGAACTGACAATCCTCTCCAGTGCCTCTGGCGTTACCTTTGCCGCAAAGCCAAACTGATAAGAGAATTTCTGCGTTACCGTTATCCCCGATGAACCGAGTTGTACAAGTACGCGCTTGATGGTTTCAGTGACTGTGGCCCGCAGTCGGATCCTGACATACTCATCCCTCAGATTGTAATAAGCGGGCGCCCCAGCTCTCAAGAATTCGGAAGGTATCCTTCCTGAAAGCCGCGATCTTGCGGCCAGGTCATCTGCTGCTGCCGAAGGCTTAAGAACAACGATAACCCTGGTCTCGGGCTTGCCGGTTGTAAAATCGGCGAGAATGTCGTCAGGGGCGCGGAGTTTTGGGTTGGCCCGTAGATCGACCAGCAGGGCATCATTATACTCTTGCGCGGCTGCTGGGACGCCAACAAAGAACGTTATCACGGACGCTACTAAGAGCATAATGCCGAATATCGCAGAAAAGAACTTGTTCTCGTTTGACTTCATTACGAACCCCCCTCTTTTAATACTTCAGTGAAGCCTCATTGCAAACGTACGGTTACCCCATCTTGCGCCCATAAATTGGCCGCCAACGTACTTTGTATCGCGAATATGCCCATCATTCCATACAACGTTTGACCTCGATGAGACGTATGGACAGGTTACATTAACGGTGTGACAGCTAACCTTCGCGTTCATGCCGCTTCCTGTTTCCTTCTCACCACTGCCACCACAAACTCCAGAACATTGTGAACATTCGCTCAGCACCACCTGTCCCCCGCAGGAAAAAAAACCCGCCATTAACCTCACTTCTTATGGATGCCGACAAGAGTATCATCCAAGACGAATTATTGCGGTGGCACCGCAGGTAAAGTCTCGCCAGCCTTCACGATATCAACCGCCTCTGCGAAACGCTTATGAAAAGTTTCTTCAGTCAAAGTCGTCGCGAGACTCGTGGCTATCCTTCGCTTCGTTACCACGGTCACTTTTGTATTATCGTCGTCCACCGGCTCAATCCATGCACCCATGACCGCACCATAAGACACCAAATTTATTCCGCTGCTTGTGAGCATATAGCCTTGATCCTTGTGCTCTTCTATAGCGTCACAGCCTTCCCAGCGGAATACCGTCATGGCAATCTTCCACGCCTGGTCTGATGTTACGGGATATACTTTGCTTGTGCCCTCGTCCTTCGACTTGATAACATCACTCATCGTAGCGCATCCCCCGAGAACGACCAGCAAGAAGATGGTTCCGAAAAGAAAAATAATATTTTTTCTCATGTCATCATCTCCTTTTCATTTAGCAGCTGTCCAGTTGCCAGAGCAAGTCGTGCCATTCACATTAGTGGTGAACGTGCCCGTCGCAGTGGTTGATGACGTAAAATTGCCTGTTAAGGTGAGCTCGCCATCTATATCATTAAGCGCCAATGTGTTGTTCGTAATAGGCACAGCACTTGAGTATGAACGACTGAAAGTGAGATTTGACACGACGATACCGCAATGGTAATTCGAGTAGCTAATGGTTACTTTCGTAATGCCGGTGCCCGCACTGTTAACATCAAATGTAAAAGTGCCGAAATCTGCCGAGCCGCTCCATGGCCCAGACACAGGGAGGCCAGGTGTGGGCGTCAACGTAGTGGCAGAAGCCTCGTTGGAATAGCTTGATTCCGACGTGGCGTTAAATGAGCTCACCTCGTAATAGTAGGTCGTACCCTGGGATAAACCGTAATCACTGAATGAGGTGACGCCGGGTCCAGCGGTGGCTATCTGCGAATATGTGCCGGCTTGTCCCGTTTTTCTGTAAATCCTGAACCCGTCTTCATTGGTAGAATTGTCCTGCCAGGAAAGGTTGATCTGCGAAGACGAAACAGCTGCGGCTGTGAGGTTGGACGGAGGATTGACAGAAGGCGGTTGGCCTACTTCAAAGTCAGTAACCCAAAAATAATAGGCACTGAGATTACTTAGACCAGCGGGTGTAACCAGAAGCCCGAGATAATAGATCCCTGGTGGAAGACCTAATCCGGAAACGGATAACTCTCCGAACAATGGCTCATCTATAGGGCCTGTAATATTCTGTTTCCATGGTACAATGCCGGAAGATAACGGCTGCAACGAGTCTTCGGTTAACAGATAGATATCGGGTGTTATTGCCGGAAAGTACAATGCGAGATATACGTCAACAGGTCCGGCAAATTGATTGAGCCCAATTTTGATACTCAGGGTATCGCCCCCGGAGGCGACAGAACCGACTCCGGTAGGCTTTGTATCGGCCGGTGTCCAGCTCAGAACAGGCGACAGAATTCCAGCATACTCGAATGCCTGCTGGACTGGCGGATTTTGAATTACCAGCGGCCAGAATGCGTCCGATTGAAGTATGATGTTGGTGGGAGTGCCTCCGCCGAATGGGTTGGACGGGTCGTCGGGTATGTAACCGTAACCAACTACTACGAACGTATTGTAACCAAAGGCTATTCCGCTCATAGACTCCGATGTTCCCAAAGCTCTTGATACCCAGTGCTCCCCATTAGTCGAGGTCAATATAGTCCCGGCACTCCCGACCGCGACAAAGGTCTTAGCCGCATATGCAATTCCATTCAGATTCTCCGATCCTCTTTCACTGGTAGGAGTCCAACTGGCTCCGTCCGAGGACACAAAAAATGTGCCGTCGGAGTCCACTGCGACAAATTCATTACTTCCGTATGCGACGGCTTCCATTATGCTGCCTGAACTTGAATAAGTTTGCGACCAGTTAGTGCCGTCAGGTGAGTTCACAATTGTCCTGTTCCAGGATGAAGACAAGGAAGCTTTCCCTCCGACGGCTACAAAAGTATTTTTTCCGAATGTTACAGAGATAAGACTATCGGTAGTTCCTGAATTCGCGTTCATCCAATTTATACCGTCTGAAGAGGAAAGAATCGTACCGTCACCTCCAACTGCCACAAAAATGCTGCCGGCATACGTCACGTCGTTTAGAGCTGATGAAACTCCCGAAGTTCTACTTGTCCATGTCGTCCCATCCGGAGAAGTGAGGATTAACCCCTCCCATCCTACAGCAACAAATATGTTATTTCCGTAAACAATCCCTTCGATATTCGAAACCCCGGAAACTGATCTATCAATCCATGTAATGCCATCCGTCGAAGTCAGGATGGCTCCGTTGTTGCCGACAGCAACGAAAGCATTGTTGCCGTAAGCTACGTCGTAAAGCTGCTTTTGAATTGGACTGTTTCTTATGTGCCAGTTGTCAAGGGGGGCGGCAATCGCGACCGGAGCCGTCAGCAGTAAGAGGAGAAAAATGCCGGCGAGAACCTCGATGAAGTCTCGGAAGAGTGCCGCGACCATCTCTCCACATGTCTTTCCAGATGCTTGAATAAGTGACGCATTGCTTTTAGTTGTTCTTTTGTCGCGATCAGCTGAGAACTTAAACATTTCCGCCCTCCTATATGCAGTAATACTTCGTGTTTTCTTCTACCGCCGCCAAGAACTCCTGAGGTGCTGAACCGTCGCGCACCGTCTGGCCCCTCGCAGGAATAATTGGTTGAACGTACCCCTCCGGTTAACTGCCCGTAAGATGATCTTCATCTCCCATCCGAGACAAAAAAAAGGCCGAACTCACCAAAGGGTTTCCTTCGGCAGCTCGGCCATCTTATATCTGAAGATCCGTCGCTTTCCGAACCGTCCTCACGGACGGCGTGGCTTTTGTCGGGAGCGTACTTTTCGGTTTCTTATTTTAATCTCATCCTAACGAGCGGAAGGAGGCGAAGAATCAAATCCCCAGTATTTTAAAAGGATAGATTTCAAATCCAGACGAACTATCCCCCCCTGTAACTCTTTCATGGATTGGTCCCCTACTTCCTCTATATCACGGAAATCCTTACTCGTCAATCTTTAAAAAATGATCGATCCATAAGATTGTCTAATGACCGTCTCCTTGCCCAAGATAGAGGAGGCTGTCAATGTACAGCGGGAAACCTTAAAGATAAGGGAAAAGGCTTCAAACAGGCAAAACCAGCTGTCTGTAAGAACTGCGGCCGGGTGTGGAAGAAGGCTGGAGGCAAGAACGGCGGGATACTTAGGACCTGCCCGGAATGCGAAATGAAGAAGAAATTAGCTTCAAAGATCAAGATTCATATTCTCTAGAAGAATGCATCAAGAGCATCATGCCTTGACAAGCATCATGCCTTCGCTTGACATCCTGATATCGATATGTCATATCTAGATTGAGCGGTAAGCCCGCTGTAGGTTTCTCTGGTGTTCCCTTCCGTAGGTTGGCCAAGCCAGGGGGCACGCACCTGCAGGGCTTGCTCTTTTTTATGGCAAATACAGGTCGTCGTATTTTATTTTCCTCTTAAAAACGTCAAACCATTCCATGTCATTCTTTTCATATTTCCGGAAGATTCCCCATGAGAACAAATCAACGGCCTGAAGTGGCAGGTCCTCATGGGAAAGATGGTGGTCTATATCAAGGGTATTCTCGGCCTTTAAAGAAGAAAATTACTTTCCTCTTTTCGATCCTCTATCCCCTATTCTCCCCTAATTCTGTCAAGAAATAGCGTTGTCTGTCACAATTCCCATACAAAGATGAATCCCCTGGCTAACGCGACTGCACTGCAATGGAGTAAGATGCCCTTGCAACGGACACTCGCAGCAGCATGCGCTCATTACAGAAAAAATACGGACAGTTTATGTGCTCGCTACACCGCAGAAGATAATTTTTGACATCTCCCCGGGAAGGGCATATAAATGAACTGAAGGCAAGGGTGGAAAGTAGTGGCCTCGCTTTTCTCAGGCCTGATGCAGGTTTTATTAGAAGAAGTCAGTGCCTTGGAATGGGTTAAGGTTTAGAACTAAGTCACTGAGTCAGGAAGCGGGAGTGAGATGTGGTGAGCAAGCCCCCGGCAGCAGGGGGGAAGCCTAAAGCATCTGCCGAAGCATCCACTACAGAAACGTCTAAGCATACCCATAATCCAAGGCATTGTACTTCTTTTTTATTCTCGTCCCCTAAGCTGCAAAGTCGCAATAGTTAAAATGTCAGTGTCTTGAATAAACCCTTTTTGAGTAACCGGAACAGGTGCAGAAACGTTATTGATGAGGTAAAAGCGGGTGTTTATAGCTTTAGTGAATTGAGAGAAATGCACAGGCTGTGGCGATTGCATAGGTGCCTGCCCTGTCCAGTGTTTTAAGATGCAGGATGGTAAAAGTTTGCCTCATCGGGCTTCTTATTGCATTAACTGCGGTACCTGCCTGGATGTCTGTCCGGTCGATGCAATAACTATCAGCATTGGCTGGGGTGGATAGCTGGATGACCGAGCTTAATACCTAAAAAAGTCTTACCCGCCGGAAGTCTCACCCGAAGTCGCTGACCATGGGAGGGCAAACACCATTGGGACCGCTCTGTCTGTTCTGGCAAGAATTTTCGCACTTTTGCCTGTTTCAACTCCTCTCCCGTTACCCTCCGTGCAGGAGTACGCATCGTCCCCGGCTGACTGCAGAAGAAGGTTGATTTTCTCCGAAAAAAAATATAAAAAAGGAATTATGCACCGGAGCTTGAGAGTCGTTGCACTTTCGTTGTCGCTGGCTGCATTCACAGTGTTTGCCGTGGGACGCGCCGATGCCTCCTGTCAGTCACACCGGCCTGATGCGGGCCGGACCGTTTCGGATGTGCTGAAAACAATAGGCCCCAGGGCAGAGGCACGGCTGAAGCCTGACTTCGCAAAAGCCGGTGTCGCCTACCCTCCCCGTCAGATCGCGCTCATCGGGCTCAAGGACGAAATGGAGCTTGAGCTGTGGGCAAAGGATAACGCACGTTGGGTACACATCCATACTTACGGGATCCTTGCTGCAAGCGGCCTGACGGGACCGAAGGAGAAAGTGGGCGATTACCAGGTCCCCGAAGGCATTTATCACATCACCGAGCTGAACCCGAACAGCAGATTTCATCTCTCCATGAAGATCGACTATCCGAACGACTTCGATCTGGAAAAGGCACGGGAGGACAACCGGACAAGGCTCGGAGGAAATATTTTCATCCATGGCAAGGCAAAGTCCGTGGGCTGTATCGCAATCGGCGATAAGGCCATCGAAGAGCTCTTTGTCCTGGTCGCCAAAACGGGCATCGATAATACTACTGTCGTTATAGCACCCAATGATCTGCGCAGGTGGAAGCCGTGGCTCAACGCCGCGCGGCAGTACCCGCCCTGGCTGCCCGAACTCTACAACTCAATCAGACAGGAACTGGCACAGTTTACGGAAAAACCCGGCGTTTAGGGCCGGCTATATCTGCCACCGATTCCGGAATGTCTTGCGCGAGACTGGAAACATTCTGTTCGCTTTCCTGCACTGCGGCGAACATGAAGGGGCGGGATATTTCCCGCCCTTCACTTACTGCCGCACTTCAGCTACTTGACGTGCTTCATTTCCATACCACAAGGGCACTTACCCGGGTTCTGGCTGATGGCTTCGCACTTGCAGTCGGGCCCGCAGGCGCAGGCATACTTGCCCGTGGTCTTGAAAGAACGTTCTTTCTCCCATGAATCGGCCTTCAACATCACCATGTCCCCTTCGACCTTCATTACCCTGGCCTTCACCATTTCTTTGCCGCAGGTGCATTTACCCGGCATTTTTGCCATGGCCTGGCAGCGACAGCTTTCCCCGCAGTTGCATGCGTAAACCTCGTCGCCCACCTTCAGGTCCATCTTGCCGAAGGCACCTGCCAGCGCCACTGCAGAGCAAAACAGGACGATTACTGTAAAGACGATGGTTCTCCTCATGTTTCACCTCCTTGGATTTTCCAGTTCACGACAGGGGGCGGCCTTTCAAAAAGGCTGCTGCCCGCCGGTTTTGAAACCAGTTTACGACACAATGGTCACGAAATTATCACGGAAGAATAAAATATTGCTAACATATCGCACGGCATCCTGATATTTCCTGTAATCCCGCGCATATTGCAGGACCCGGTAGCACCCTTCGACAGTTTTGGCCTGCAAGCCGATCTCCATTGAAACTCAATTCCGCGATGAAATTGTTACTCTTCCGTGACAATTCCGTGATTTTCTGCTGCTAACGTGGAAGCAGGACAGTCCCTGCACGTCCTTCGGCTGTGCTGCATGCATTGGCGCGCTGAACATTACGGGTATTGCACAATCTCCGGAAACAGGGCGCCGCGGCATTCACTTCGCGTGGAAAGAAGAGGGAAAAGGAGGTGATCAAGAAATGACTGATTGCTGAATATGCGAATACAGGCCATGCACGAATGATTTCAGCATGATCAAATCAAGCTGAAACAACTCACTGAACGACTTCAAGTCGGGCGCCCGCAAGGGGCGTATAAAAGCGAAAGGAGAGGGAGAATGGGTACGGGTAAGATAAAGATCGCCTTAAACATTTCGGCATTACTGGCAGTGGTCATATTACTTTTTATTTCTGCCGGTTGCGGGGGAAGTTCGAGAAGTGGGAAAAAGTTTACCGGCGTCGAACTTCCGCTGGTCAGTTGCTGGTACAAAGGCCAGGTCGCGTATTACATACAGACAGAGGCGTCCGACCAGGGGGTCGCCCGGCAGCAGAACGTGCACTTTGTGGCAAGGCTCGCCGATGCCATCACCGCCGACGCCGTTGACGACATTTACGCAGTCACCAATTTCTCGCAGGGCAATGTGATACCGTCCGCGCCGATACCTGCCGGACCCGACAACTCAGACCCCGAGTACACTCCGCTCTGGCGGGTCAGCAAGGTGACATGGAACCCGGGCACAACTCCGCATACGCTGACCTCGGAAGAAGAGGTCCTGGCGGCCCAGTCGGACGGCCTCGTGACCATCGAGCAGACTGATATCGTTGTGAACTGTCCCGTGATTTTCACCCCCGCAGGAGGTCAGCTGCCCACTGCAAAGATTACGACGGGAAAAACCGTTGCTACCGTCGAACTTCCGCTGGTCAGTTGCTGGTACAAGGGCCAGGTCGCGTATTACATACAGACAGAGGCGTCCGACCAGGGGGTCGCCCGGCAGCAGAACGTGCACTTTGTGGCAAGGCTCGCCGATGCCATCACCGCCGACGCCGTTGACGACATTTACGCAGTCACCAATTTCTCGCAGGGCAATGTGATACCGTCCGCGCCGATACCTGCCGGACCCGACAACTCAGACCCCGAGTACACTCCGCTCTGGCGGGTCAGCAAGGTGACATGGAACCCGGGCACAACTCCGCATACGCTGACCTCGGAAGAAGAGGTCCTGGCGGCCCAGTCGGACGGCCTCGTGACCATCGAGCAGACTGATATCGTTGTGAACTGTCCCGTGATTTTCACCCCCGCAGGAGGTCAGCTGCCCACTGCAAGACTTTTATGATAGAATTTGAACGCAGTTTCCATGGGGACGTGTCCTGCGATGACACGTCCCCATCCCGCTACAACAGGTTTTGGAGTATTTACGATATCCCCGTGTGTCTTCAGGGAGGAAGAAGGGAGAATAAATGAAAATCAAACAGTTGTCGTTTGGAGTTCTTATCGTCTCTTTGATAATATTAGCCGCATCGATCAGTGACGTGGTGCTTGCCCGGGACGCTCACCGCGATCAAAGCGGTAATGAGGAAAAGATGCTGTCTGAAGGGACTTTTAAGGCGACCAGGGAGAAGTCCTTTCCTGTTCTCATGGACGAATCCATGGCCGTCATGCGCAGGGGCATGCAGCAGGCGTCGAGGACCGGCGATCCTGATCACGACTTTGTCACCATGATGATTCCGCACCACCAGGGCGCCGTCGACATGGCCAAGGTGTTGCTGCTGTATGGCAAAGACAGGAAACTCCGCAAGCTGGCCCACAGGATTATCAGGAATCAGCGGCACGAAATACTTCTCATGAAGGCGTGGCTGAAGTCCCACCCGCCTGTCAACAAGGGCGATTAACCGTCACCATCAAATGAGAAGGGAGGTGAAGAGAGGTACGACGAAGGGAAAGTGATAACATCAACTCCATGGGGAACGGGGTCATGAATCATTTGACCTTTGTCGGCCTGACTGTTTTACTCGATATTCTCCGGATACAGGGACCGGATGAAGAAGGCAGCCCCGCGATTCCAATTTGGTCATTCGTACAGCATAATATAAACGTGCATGAAACAGGATGACGAAACAGGACCCGATCTTTGTATTCCCTTTCCGGACCAGGAGACCGGCAGGACAGTCACCATGTCCGGCCTGACGCGGGAGTTCTTCCATACGCTGCCGCGCAATATCCTCCGGTCCTTTTGGGGGCGCAACCTGCTGTGGCATCTTCTTGCGATCATTACTACAGTTATAATCGTCACTTCCGGTTTTGACTGGCTCTATTTCAAGACTACAAGGCCGTTTGCCCGCTATCTCTTTCCGGCGGTCTTCCTGGGCTGGCTCGTACCGGTAGTGTTTCCAATCGCCTCGTTTGCATTCGGCATCGTCCGCAAGGACCGTCGCGCCGTCCGCAGCGCCTATGCAGCGGCGCAGGCGGCCGTCATCGGCCTGCTCATCGCTTCTTTCTATAAGGCCCTCACGGGAAGGCCCGGCCTGAGACACGCCGTCCGCAGTATGGTCGATACCAGCAGGGAGTTCCGCTTCGGATTTCTGAAGGGAGGGGTCTTTTTCGGCTGGCCTTCTTCACATACCACCGTCGCATTCGCGATGGCGGCAGCGGTATGGACGCTGTATCCGGACAGCAGGGTAACGCGATGCGCGGCAGCTCTCTATGCCCTGTACGTAGGCATAGGCGTTTCGATGACGATCCACTGGTTTTCGGACTTCTTTGCGGGCGCGATCATCGGAACAGTGATCGGACTGACAGTCGGGAAGGTCTTCATGAAAAGTCTGCACCACGGGTCGAGGAAGTGACGCTTCGTCTTACATAATTCAGTATTCAGGCGTCAGGACTACTCCGGCTCTCCCGTTCCCCACACGACGGTCCTGTTCTTACCGCTTACCTTTGCCCTGTAAAGGGCCTTGTCGGAACTTCTTATCAGCGTCGCGGCGTCTTTACCGTCCCAGGGGAAGGATGCGATACCTATGCTTACCGTGATGTCCTTATGCGGGAACTTCTCCCAATGGCCGGACATGAGTTCCTCGATATTCTTTCTCGTCCTCTCGGCCACGAGAAAGGCCTCGTCTTTCCTTGTCTCAGGCATTATGATGGCGAATTCTTCGCCGCCATACCGGGCAATGACATCGATAGACCTCAGAGATTCCCTGGCTATATGCGTGATTGCCTTGAGCACTCCGTCTCCCGCAAGGTGGCCCTCCGTATCATTGAAGAGTTTGAAATCGTCTATGTCGAGAATAGCGAGCGAGAAAAAGGAATTGTAGCGTGTACCCCTGTGCAGTTCTTCGTGGAGGCGCTCATCGAAATACCTTCTGTTAAAGAGTCCTGTCAGACTGTCCGTCAAAGAAAGTGTTTTCAACTCCTCCAGCCTGCTGCAACAATGTGCTCCCCTGATCGCTATGGAGGCGAAGTATGCGAGGTTCCGGATAAATTTGACATCATCTTCGGAAAAAGCCCGACCGTCAATCCTGTCTGAAATGTTGAGAACCCCGACTGTCTCCTCGCCCAGTTTCAGAGGCACGATGACAAAGGACCCTGTCCGGTAATTCGGTTTCTTCTGGGCCGGAAGGCTCTTGCCGACATCGGCGACTACCATCGGTTCTCCTTCCTTGAACACTTTGCCCGAAATCCCGGCGCCGGGCTTTATTCTGATTTTTCTGGCGACATCTTTGTCGATACCTTTCGCGCCCTTTATGCGAAGCACTCCGTGCTCGGGTAGCATAAGGGACACCCTGGCCGTGTTCGTGAGGATGGAGGCAATCTCTACAATGGAGTCATACAGCCTGCCGGGGTCCTCAAGTGACGGCAATCCGACAACAGGAAACTTCTGGAAGGAAATATGGCCCATCAATTCCGTACCTGACTTACCTGATTGCCCCGGCTGCATTTTCATGCGCGTACGCCCTCCGGAGGCCCTCATATTTCCATGTTCGACCGTCCTGATAGGCATTCTTCAGTTCCTCCACCACGTATCAGACCGCGCAGGATGACCTTTCAGAAGATAGCGCAGTTATCTCAAGTCCCCTTGTCATTCAACGGTCACACTCTTCGCAAGGTTTCTCGGTTGATCAACATCGCACCCCCTCATCACCGCGATATGATACGCAAGCAACTGCAGAGGGATGATATTGACAAAGGGGAAAAGCGCATGATGGGTGGTCGGGACCTCCACCAGATCATCCACTTTCCCGTCAAGACTTTCAGGGCTGTCGGTCACCGCTATCACCCTGCCGGCCCGGGCCTTCACTTCCTCTATGTTGGAAAATATCTTTTCAAAGAGGTTGTCTTTGGGGACCACGACAACTACCGGTAATCCCTCTTCGATGAGGGCTATAGGACCGTGCTTCATCTCGCCGGCGGCATATCCTTCCGCGTGAATATAGGATATTTCCTTAAGCTTCAGCGCCCCTTCGAGGGCCACGGGATAATTGATCCCTCTTCCCATAAAGAGAAAATTCTTCGCGTGGACAAGGGTCCTGGCGATCTCCCGGATTTCGCGGTCCTTCTTCAGCGTTTCTTTCAGGAGCTCGGGTATTTTCAGAAGATAGGATATCAGGACGCTCTCCTCTTTATGATGAAGCTTGCCGCGCCCGGCAGCGAGGGCGACGGCGAACAGATAGAGAACGGTCATCTGGGCGGTAAATGCCTTTGTCGATGCAACCCCTATCTCGGGACCTGCCCGGGTATAAAGGACAAAATCGGCCTCCCTCGACGAAGTGCTCCCCAGGACGTTGCAGATAGTGAGAGTCGTCGCGCCTATCTGCTTGACCTCTCTCTGTGCCGCGAGGGTGTCGGCCGTCTCTCCCGACTGGGTGATGGAGATAAAAAAAGTACCTCTCTCATTAATCGGCTTCTTATACCTGTATTCCGAGGCTATCTCAACAGTGACCGGTATCCTGGCGATCTCTTCTATGAGATATTTCCCGATCAGTCCCGCGTGGTACGAAGTACCGCAGGCCACAATGTGCACCCGTCTCAGACCAAGTATGACCTCCGGCGAGAAACCCGATTCATCGAGAAGTTTCCGCGGATCTTTGACCCACTCGGCGAAAGTATCCGATACCGTCCGGGGCTGCTCATAAATCTCCTTCAGCATGAAATGATCGAAACCGCCTTTTTCCGCCAGGGAGGGGTTCCATGAAATCTCGGTGATCCTTTCACTTACGGGCACCTTGCTCCCAGTCTCCATGCAACGGAGATCCAGGCCTTCGGGGGACAGCCTGCATATCTGTCCATCCTCGAGAAAGATGAACTTTCTTGAGTAGGGAAGAACCGCGGGGATATCCGAGGCAAAGAAGAATTCCTCGTCACCCATAGAGACCACCAGGGGGCTTCCCTTTCTCACGGCAAACAGCGTATAAGGATGGGCCTCACTCATGATCCCAAGGGCGTACGTGCCCCTCAGCTGGGCAAGCGCCTCTTCAATAGCTTTCTCGATAGACAGCCCCCGTTCCAGGTTAGCTGAAATCATGTGGGGGATCACTTCCGTATCGGTGTCCGAAGAAAGCCGGCATCCTTCCCTGACGAGTCGAGATTTCAGGTCACGATAATTTTCGATGATCCCGTTGTGCACCACCGCGACGCCTCCCGCAACGTGAGGATGGGCGTTCCTCGTCGAAGGCTCTCCGTGAGTGGCCCACCTGGTATGTCCCAGCCCCGCCCTGATCCCGGAGCAGCTGCCGGGAAGAATCTGCTGAAGGTCCCTGATCTTGCCCCTGGTTTTGAATACTTCCAGGCCCTTTCCGTTCTGGCAGGCAATTCCAGCGGAGTCGTAGCCCCTGTATTCAAGCCTCTTCAGACTGTCAACAAGCAGGGAGATGGCATCCTTCCTGCCTACGTAACCCACTATGCCGCACATGGTATCCTCCCGCGCGTTCAGCGCTCGATTGAGTGCACTCCGCCTGCCAGGAATGTAGCAAGACATATGCCAATCATGCTTTTTTGAACGAATCTCGAGTGTGGTAAACTTGACATTGGCGGCTCTCCGGTTAAACTTAAAATTAGGAAGCACCAAAATGGCATATATTTTTTCTACTGATAAAGAATTAAGGATTACTTTCTGGAGTGAGGACCTTGTCAGACTTACGGGCAAGGAAGCCGCTCAAGTCCGGGGGAGGAAATACTTTGAAGTCCTGCAGCCGATTTTCTCCGATGGCAAAGACGCCCTGTCGCTTGTCCTGGAAGAAAAGAAGGGCCGCATACTGAAGGGATATGTCTTTTGCTGCCTGCTCGATCACTCAACTGCGGATATCCGCATCAGTCCCGCGAAGGGCGGTGCCGTAAGGGCGGTCAAGGTGACGATTTCGAACCTTTCACCCTGCTCTTTTGCCGTCAGTTTCCGCCACTCACAGCGGTTTATTGATATCGGGAAGAACGCCTCGACGCTTGCTCACGGGGTAAGAAATCCTCTCAACGCCATCAAGGGCGCGGTGGTGTATCTCAGCGAAAGATATGCAGCCGAGCCGTCCTTCGTCGAGTTCGCAAAGATAATGAACGAAGAGATAGCACGTCTTGACAGCTTTATCTCGAAATTTCTCAGCACCTCGATTTCAGACGAGGGATTTTCTCCGACGGACTTGAATTCGCTGATGAAGAAGCTCCAGTCGTTCACATCACTCCAGGCCCATGTCCGCAACATAAAACCGGCCTATGAGTACGGAGACATTCCGCCGGTAATGGCAAACGCCTTTCAGATCGAGCAGGCAGTCCTGAGTGTCTTGAACAACGCCATGGACGCCATGCCCTCGGGCGGCAGGCTCACCGTGAAGACGCAGAGGGAAACCCATTCCGGAGACTTTGTAACGATAGAGATTTCCGATACGGG
>Ga0315550_1000860_pt1 | contig 18758 bp, 17 predicted proteins | sample SalMarSW160190MG_2_FD_203100 | JGI IMG/M metagenome (GOLD analysis project Ga0315550, IMG submission 203100) | Salt marsh sediment microbial communities from the Plum Island Ecosystem LTER, Massachusetts, United States - Salt Marsh Sediment SW1601-90 ... | reverse complement strand
CCCACCGACGGCAAGATCGTCCTGCGCGATGGCGAGACGGTGCCGGAGAGCGTGGCCATCATCCACTGCGCGGGCAGCCGCGACGAAAACTTTAACGAGTACTGCTCCAAGGTGTGCTGCATGTACAGCCTCAAGCAGGCGCACCTGGTGCACGAAAAGACCGGCGCGCGCATGTACGAGTGCTTTATCGACATGCGCACCGGCGGCAAGGCGTACGAAGAGTTCTACAAGCGCCTGCAGAACGAGGGGGTGACCTTTATCAACGGGCGACCGGGCGAGATCCAGCCCGAGGGCGACAAGCTGGTCGTATCGGTCGAGGATCGGGCGCTGGGACGGCTGATGCGGCTGCCAGTGGATATGGTCATCCTCAGCATCGGCCTGGAGGCCCGCAGCGACGCGCGGGAGGTGGCCAAGCTGTTCGGCATCAGCGTCGACGAGCACGGCTGGTTCAAGGAAAAGCATCCCAAGCTCGACCCGGTGGCGACGATGACGGGCGGTGTGTTCATCGCCGGCTGCTGCCAGGGCCCGCGCGACATCCCCGACTCGGTGGCCCAGGGGGCGGCGGCGGCGGCGCGAGTGCTCACCTTCATCCGCCGGGGCGAGATCGAGGGGGAGGCCGCCACCGCTATCGTGGACGAGATGATGTGTGTGGCCTGCACCCAGTGCGTGCAGACCTGTCCCTACACGGCCATCGAGATGGTGGAGGTGCGTGGCGGTCAGGTGGCGCGGGTCAACGAGGCACTGTGCCAGGGCTGCGGCACCTGTGCCGGGACGTGCCCCTCCAAGGCCATCACCCTGCGCCACTTTACCGACCACCAGTTGGTGGCCGAGATGGTGGGGGCGATGAACGTGATGTACGAGACGGAGGAAGCGGAGGTGGCAGCGTGAGCGAGCGACCCTACGAACCCAAGATCGTCGGATTCCTGTGCAACTGGTGCAGCTACGCCGGGGCGGACCTGGCGGGGTCGACCCGGCTCAAGTACCCGGCCAATCTCAAGATCGTGCGTGTGCCATGCTCTGGGCGCATCTCGCCGGAGCTGATTATCCGCACCTTCAAGGAGGGCGCAGACGGCGTGATGATGCTAGGCTGCCACATCGGTGACTGCCACTATTCTACCGGCAATCACCGCACCGCCCGCCGCATGCCAGTGCTCAAGAAGCTGCTGGAGTTCACCGGCATCGAGCCGGAGCGGTTCCTGGCCAAGTGGGTAGCCGCCTCGGAGGGCGGGTTGTTTGTCGAGACGGTGCAAGAATTCACGGAAAAACTGCGCGCACTGCCACCGATGCGGGAGGTGTGGGAGCGGGCGATTAGAGATTAGAGATTGGAGATTTCAGGTATCGTCCTCGCCGGGGGAAAGAGTCGCCGCATGGACGGGCGTAACAAGGCCTTCCTGGAATTGGACGGTCGCCCGCTGATCGAGATCGTCGTCGGGCACGTGCAAAGCGTGTGCGCCGAGGTGCTGATCGTGGCAGGCGATACGCGCCCCTACGCGGGCCTGGGCGTGCCGCTGGTCGAGGATCGCTTCCGCGGCGTGGGCGTGCTGGGCGGCCTGCACGCCGGGCTGGAGGCGGCGTCGCACGAGCTGGCCCTCGTCATCGGCTGCGATATGCCCTTCCTCAACCCTGATCTGCTGCTGGCCTTTGCGGCATGGGCGAAAGGGTATGATGTGGTGGTGTTGCAACACGCCCTCTCCCCCCCTCAGTCCGCCCCGCGGAGCGGGGGGGATGTCCCGGAGGGACAGGGGGGGGCATTCGTCGAACCCCTCCACGCCGCCTACCGCCGCACCTGCCTCCCGGCGATAGAGGCCGTCATCCGCGCCGGGGAGCGGCGCATCGTCTCCTTCTTTCCCCACGTCCGCGTGCGCTACGCCGCTCCAGATGAAGTCGTTCCTTTCGATCCCGACCTACGCTCCTTCCGCAACGCCAACACACCCCGGGACTGGGAAGACATACGAGCAGAGTGGGCAAGACAGATCCAGAATCAATGTAGAGGCAATACTATAGACTAGAAGGGAGTGCGATGAAACACGAACACAAAACCCAAGTTTGGACCAAGATCCTCGTCGCCGTTGGTTTGGCAACCGTCGGCGTGGCGCTGCTGCTGGCGCCGATGGTGGCACGGGCTGACTATGTGCACGTCCCTGCCGGTTCGAGCCTGCAGACGGCGATCGACAATGCTGATCCAGGCGACGTGATCCGGGTGGAGGCGGGCACGTTTGCCGAGAGTCTCGTGATCACCAAGAGCCTGACGCTGGAGGGAGGGTATAACAGCGGCTTTACCAGTCGGACGCCGCGCACGACCGTCATCGCTCCTGCGTCCGGCAGGGCTATCTCCATTATCGAGTCGGGGATCGCGGTGACGATAGATGGGTTTGAGATTCGGGGAGGCGATGCTGGTAGTGGGAACGGCGGCGGCATCTATGTCGACGTGGAGGCGGGCAGCAGCGTGACGATTACGGACAATTTTGTCCACGATAACGCCGCGACGGATGGCGGCGGCATCTATGCCGAGGCGGATGTATCGACCCTGGTCATCACTGGTAACGACGTGATGACGAACACTACGACCGATGACTATGCTGGTTTCTATGCGCGTGTCTATACGGGCACGTTTGCGCTGGTGGATAACGATATCGTGGGCAATGCCTCTGGTGATTATTACGGTGGTTTTTATGCGGACGTGAACTATGCCAGCACGTTTGCTGTAGAGGACAACCTGGTGATGAGCAACACAGCCACTGCTACTACCTATGATGATTGTGGCGGCTTTCGTTTCGCGGCTGGAGGCGATAGCCACGGCACCTTCGATCGCAACCAAATCGTCGGCAATCAGGCCGGTGATAGGTGGGGAGGGGGGTATGTCCGGATCACTCAAAACTCTGGCACTACGTTTAATGATAATGTGTTTCGGGGAAACAAGGCCGATACATACGCTGGGCTGTTTCTTACCGTTCAATCTGGCGGCCAGGTGACAGGTGACGGTTTGCAGTTGGTGGATAATCAAGCTGGTGCCTATGTAGGTGGGGGGATCGTGTCCGTCCAGGATGCTTCTGTGACCTTGTTAGGTGTCCAAGTTATAGATAACCAGGCAGGTAGCAATGCTGGCGGTCTTCGTGTTGATGTGTTGTCGGGGGCCTTTTTAGAGATAGAGGATGGTTATTTCGAGAACAACTCTGCCGGGGCTGATGGAGGAGGGTTGTATATCGATAGTGTTGGTGGTACCTTCCGGCTTGTCCAAAGCAACTTTTTTTCCAACAAGGCGGGGGGGCAAGGTGGAGGGCTGGGCTCTCGTTTGACCGCTCGACTTGGTGGTCGTCTGGAGATTGACCAAGTTCAGTTCGCCGATAATGAGGCCGATGGCGATGGAGGTGGGCTATATCTCGCTGATATTGATGCCACCAGTATGGTGACCGTGACCGACAGCGTGATCGAGGGCAACACCGCCGATGGCGACTATGGCGGGATGTATGCCAATAGCATCGGGGACGTGGTCGTGCAGACCAGCGCCATCTCCGGCAACGTGGCCCAGGGATGCGGCGGCGGGCTAGGGCTCGATGGCAGCGGGACGTACATCTTGAAGCGCAACCGGATCCTGGACAACGACGCAGGAGGCTGGTGCGGGGATGGGCTCTTGGTCGATGGTTTAGAAGACGTCTATAGCGAGAACAACCTGATCGCCGACAACGAAGGCAGCGGCGTTTACCTGGTGGATGCCGAGTTCGACAGTGTGAACGACACCGTCGCTTACAACGGGCAGTACGGGGTGGTGATGACGGGCACCGTGTCCTTGCCGGTCAGGCTGCTCGGTTCCATCGTCTGGGGGCAAAAGGTCTCCCTGTGGAGCTCGTCTGGTGTGATCGACGATTTTGAGGTCGACTATTGCCTGATCCAGAACGGCTGGTCGTCGGGTGCGGGGAACATCGCCGAGTCGCCGAGGTTCGTCGATGCCGCAGCGGGGGACTATCACTTGCAGGCGGGATCGCCCGCGATCGACACGCTCGATCCTGGAGGGATGTACGTGCCCGTGCTCGATCTGGAGGGCAACACGCGGCCGTTTCCCTCTGGTGGCCTGGGCGACATGGGATGCTACGAGGCGCAGTGGCTGAAGGTGTTCGTGCCGTTGGTGTTGAGAGATTATTGACACGTGCAGAGATTGGCTACTCGATGACGAGCACCGCCGTCCCGTCGATCTCGCTGCGCTTGAGGGCCAGGAGAACCTCGTTGGCCTCTTCGAGGGGGAACGTCTGGACCGTGGTTTGAATGGGAATTTCGGCGGCCACCTGTAGCAATTCCCGCGCGTCCTGCCGGGTAAAGTTGGCCACACTGCGCACGCCGCGCTCCCAGTAGAGCATCCGATCATAATCGATCTCAGGGATGGGGGTCATGGTCACGCCCGCTAGCGCCACTGTGCCTCCGCGCTCCAGCACGCGCAGTGCATCCGGCACCAGTTTGCCCGCCGGGGCAAAGATGATGGAGCCGTGCAGCTTCTTGGGCGGCGTGTCTTCCGCGCGGCCTACCCAAGCTGCGCCCAATTCGCGTGCCAGCTCCTGATGGCCCTCGCTGCGGGTAAAGACATACACCTCGCAGTCCCAGTGGCGGGCCACCTGGATTGTGACGTGAGCCGAGCCGCCAAATCCGTACATCCCCAACCGCTGTCCCGGTTTAATCTGGCTCAGCTTTAGCGCGCGGTAGCCAATGATGCCCGCGCACAGCAGCGGCGCGGCGGCGATGTCGGTGAAACCATCGGGGATAGGATAGGCAAAGTCCTCTGGCACGACCATCGCCTCGGCATAGCCGCCGTCGGCGTGCAGGCCGGTGAACTGGGCGTCGGCGCACAGGTTCTCCAAGCCCTGTTGGCAGAACGCGCACGCACCGCAGGTCTTGTAGAGCCACGGCACCCCCACCCGTTGACCGAGCTTGAAGCGCGTCGCGCCCGCGCCCTGTGCATCCACTACACCCACAATCTGGTGACCGGGAACGAGTGGCAGCTTGGGCAGGTCGAGATCTCCCTCCACCGTGTGCAGATCGGTGCGACAGACGCCGCAGGCTTGCACGCGCAAGCGCACCTCACCGAAGCCGGGTTCCGGCAGCGGCAGATCGACCAGCTCCAACGGCCGCTCCTCGGCCGGCTTTGTCTCCTGCAACAGCATAGCTTTCATCCCGCACCTCCTTCGAAAGACATCTTATTGTACCAGCGAGAGTTACGAGAGGCAACCCTTGCAGTTACTCGTCTTTGTTGTACAATCCCCAAAGACTTGTACACCAGTGAGGTGCGACGTGATCGAAACCCTTCTTTCGATTTTCTGGAACGGCGAACAGCGCCGGCTAAGGGCGTTCTGGCGGATCATCCTCCAGGGTATCTATCATGGTGCTCTGCTCGTGGCCTTGGGCGTCCCTTTGGTGATCGCAATCGTGATACTCACTGTAGCAGGAAAATGGGGCGCGCTCCCGGCATCACTTTCGGCGCCAAGCGCGCTGGGAGTACTGATTCTACTGGTGGCACCTCTTGAGCCACTATTGCGAGCCGTCAGCGTCTGGCTGGCCGGTCTGTTCCCTGATCGCCGCAGGTTCTCTGATTTCGGGGTTCATCTGAACCTGAACTGGTTGATCGACCTCGGCTTCGGGTTAGCGCTGGGGGCCATCCTGATGGGGCTCATATTCGTCGTAGAGTTGTGTGCTGGTTGGATTACCGTCACCGGCGCTTTTCAGGGAGGATTGCCCGACCTAGCCTCCCAGATATCGCCACCCGATATGCCGTTCGGCTTGGCGATCTTGTTCAACCTGATCCTGTTCATAAGTGTAGGTATCGGCGAGGAATTCTTTAGCCGGGGTTACCACCTCAAGAACATGGCCGAGGGTCTGGGGTTTATCAAGCCGCAGGGCGCGATCATCATCGCCACACTGTTCTCTTCCGTGGTATTCGGCCTTATGCACGCAGCCAACCCCAACGCGACCGTCATCAGTACGTTCTACCTTTTTCTCGCCGGGGTATTCTTGGCGCTGGGGTACATTCTCACCGGCGAGTTGGCCATTCCCATCGGCCTGCACATCACGTGGAACTTTTTTCAGGGGAACGTGTTCGGTTTCCCCGTAAGCGGCACAGACGCCGGGGCGACCTTTATCGCCATTGAGCAAGGCGGCCCCTCGCTCATCACGGGCGGCGCTTTTGGGCCGGAGGCGGGCCTGGTTGGTATCGCCGCGATGATCCTAGGCAGCGTTCTGACGATCCTGTGGGTGCGCGTGCGCTATGGCCGGGTCGGCATCCTGGAAAGGCTGGTGACACCCGATCTTCGGTACCACAGGAAGGAGGCAAAAGATGGCGAGCAGCAGATCACATCAGCCGCGGAGAATCACGCGGCGTGAGTTCCTCAAGCTGGCGGCAGCAGGCGCGGTGGGCGCGCTCGCCGGGTGCTGCCCCACCCCACAAACGTCAGCCGACATCGCCTTGGTCGGCGGCGCGCTGATCGACGGCACCGGCGCCGACCCTCTGCCCGACGCGGTGGTGACAATTCGGGAGGGTCGCATCGCAGCCGTGGGGCCGCGCGCCCAGATAGATGTCCCGGCAGGCGTGCGCGTGATCGACGTGGACGGAGCGACGATCTTGCCCGGATTCATCAACGCTCACGTACACGCCGCCTACGATGAGGATACGCTCAAGGCGTGGGCGCAGGGCGGCGTGACGACGGTGCGCGATATGGGCGCGCATGGTCCCTACTCTGCGAAGCTGTTCGACTTTCGTGATCAAGTGCTCGCCAACCCCCGATGTGCGCGTTTGATCGCCGTCGGATCGTTCGTCAACGTGCCGGGGGGCTATCCCATCGTCCACTGGGGCGGTCACGCGGTCACCATTGATTCGCCCGAGGACGCGCGGCAAAAGGTGCACCAGGTCATCGATGATGGAGCCAACGTGATCAAGACGGCCATCGAGTCTGGCATCAGCTTTGGGCAGTCGGGCTGGCCGATACTTTCACCGGCGGAAGCCGCCGCCATCGTAGAGGCCGCGCACGAACGTGATACGCCGGTGTCGGTACACGTGACCAACTCGCACGACCTGAAGCGAGCCCTGGACGCCGGTATGGACGACATCGCCCATATGGTCACGGACAGGGTGCCCGATGAACTCATCGCGCGGATGGCGGAAAGCAACATCACCTGGGTGCCGACGCTCGAACTGTGGCAGGGTGTGAGCCGGAACTATCAGGTGAGCTATGGGAGAAGCACAATCAGTAACCTGGGTCGCTTTGTCGAGGCCGGAGGCAAGGTGGCTTTGGGTACGGATTACGCCGGAGCTCCCAACATTGATTTCGACCTGGGGATGCCGATCCACGAGATCGAGTGGATGCAAGAGGCCGGAATGACGGCAATGCAGATCATCGTCGCCGCCACCAAGCACGCCGCCCACGTCTGCAATCTCGGTCAAGAGACCGGGACGCTCGAAGTAAGCAAGGCTGCCGATATCCTGGTCGTGGACGGCGATCCTCTAGAGGATATCCAGGCCCTTACCAAAACCAAGATGGTGTTTCGAGAAGGTGTTTCCGTATAGTCTCTGCGTGGTTTGCCAGCAATCCCCCAAGTGGGAACAAAACTCTCTGATGAAAGGACTATGATGAATAATCAAGGGATAGGATCCAATGTCGTCTGCCAGGTGGGCCTGATCGTGCGCGATATCGAGCGCTCGTCAGAGGCCTACAGCCGGATCTTTGGCGTGCCCAAGCCAGAGTTCGTCGTCACCGATGAACCAGAGATCGCGCACACCAAGTATCGCGGCGAGCCGACGGATGCGCGGGCCAAACTGGCGTTCTTCAACATGGGGCAGGTCAGCCTGGAGTTGATCGAACCCATCGGCGGCCCCAGCACCTGGCAGGAGTTCCTCGACGAGCACGGCGAGGGCGTGCACCACATCGCTTTCTTTGTGAAGGACACCGACCAAGTCGTCGCATCCCTGGAACAGCACGATATCGCTGTGATCCAGCAGGGGGACTATACCGGCGGTCGATACACCTACGTGGACAGCGCATCCGCTCTGGGCGTTATCCTGGAGCTGCTGGAAAACTTTGACTCCGAATAGCTACTCGTCACTGAGCTAGTATCGGGATCGGCAACGACGCCAACGGCCAAACTGGACATCCTTCACAGCCTGACCAGTCCAAGGGAGCGCTGTGGCCGATCCCGACTTGCGTCACCACCGGAGCCTTCGCAAGGTTGGCCCAGACAATCCTCTGTCAATCCTCGATGGGGATCTGCAAAAATCTATCTCCTCCACATCACCGCCCGCTGGTGCTTTCCGAATTTAGTGATTAAATACACCCACGCCTGTGTATAACCATACAGAACACGGTTCCAGACGCAGCTCTTAGCATTTGCAATATGATTGCCATCAGTGCTCTAATCGAACGCTGGCGAGCGGGCGATGAACGCGCCGCCCAGACCCTATACGACCATTTTTGGGATCGGACCTTCTGGTTGGCCTATGGCCTGCTGGGCGATGCGGACGACGCCGAGGAGGTCGCCCAGGATGCCCTGTACTATGCCCTGGCCAATATCGCCCGCTTCGATCCTAATCGGGGCAGTTTCAACACCTGGCTGCACACCATCACCGTCAGCCGCAGCAGGAACAAGCGCCGTGGTCTGCGTCCGCGCCTGGTTTCCCTGAGAGATTGGCTGGGATGGGGCGGCGACGTGCCCGACTCGACGCCCGGTCAGGAAAAAAAGCTCGTTCAGGCGGAGGCACAGAGCGAGGTCTGGGAGGCCGTCCAGGGTCTCAGTCCGCGCCTGCGAGAGGCCGTCCTTCTCCGCTACTGGGCTGGGCACACCTATCGAGAAATGGCCGATATTATGGGCTGCCCGGTTCCTACGGCCCAGTCGCGGGTGCGCCTGGCCTACCAGAACTTGCGGACCGCTCTCACCTCAGAAAGCCTGGCTGACTTGGGCGATGTAGAAGAGAGGATCGTGTGATGAGTAACCATCTGAGCGAGGAGCAATTGATCGGTTACATCCACCAGACACTCACCGATGCGGAGCGGGAGGAGATAGATCAGCATTTGGCAGAGTGCGCCAAATGCCGTGCGCACCTGGACGACCACGAGTCCTTGCAGCGGCGCATCCAATACGGATTGGCGAACGATCTACGGAAGGCCTCCGCCTCCTCTCACAAGTTCTTTGCCGCCATCGCTCCGCGCCTGAAACGGGGCAGAAGGCTGACCACGGTGCAGATAGCCGTCGAGCGGCTTTCCGTTGTGGCGGCGCTCGCGGCCATCTTTTTGTTGGTGTACGGTCTGATTACTCACACTCTGCCTATTGACCAGACATCGATTGAGGAGCCTGACACAACGGCAGCGATGTTCCGTGGGAACCCCCGGCGCACCGGCGCTTACGACGCCGAGGTTGTCCCGGGACTCGGTGAGGAGGTATGGACGTTCACTCTCGAAAAGCCGGTTTTGGCGTCACCGACCTTTGCCGACGGGACGATCTACTTTGCCAACATGGGTGGAAACATCTATGCCCTGGACAGTCAGACCGGGCAGGAAGAGTGGATGGTTTCCACCGGTGTTGTGATCTTTTCCTCTCCAGTCATCGGCGATGAGGGCGGACTGTATGTCAATGCTGGCAACTGGATTTACATATTGGATGGCCGAACCGGAGAGAGGAAAGGGGAATATCCGGCTCACTGGACAGACTCTTCTCCCGCCGTCGCCGATGGCGTGGTCTATATGGGTACCAATATTGGGTATTTCTACGCGCTGGACATCGAGAGCGGGGAGGTGAAATGGAAGGTCACCACCCACGATAGCGTCGTTTCCTCCCCGGCAGTCGTGGACGGCACGGTCTACTTTGGGAGTGGGGATCGGCACCTTTATGCGCTGGATGCCCGGACCGGACGGGAGGTGTGGAAGTTCGAGACGGAGGGGCGAGTGGATTCCTCCCCGGCCATCTACGGTGACGTGGTTTACTTTGGCAGTTATGACGGCTGCTTGTACGCCGTGGACCGCGAGACCGGGGAAAAATTGTGGTGCTTTTCCACGTGGGAAGGGATCTTTTCCTCGCCGGCCATTGCCGGTGGGATGGTTTACTTTGGCGACAAGGGGGGCCACTTTTACGCCCTGGACGCCGAGGACGGACGGGAGATGTGGCAGGTCCAGGTGAAAGGCATGATCTCGTCATCTCCGGCCGTTGCCAACGGCGTGGTCTACTTTGGCAGCTCTGCCGGTTACCTCCATGCCCTGGACGCTCGAACCGGTGAGGAGTTGTGGCAATTTGAGGCAAGCGCGGGCATAAAATCCTCCCCCATCGTCGCTGACGGGATGGTCTACTTTGGGAGTGAGGATGGGACCTTCTACGCAGTTAGATGAACCATCCTGCCCTGTCTGCGAGCTATTTCGCGGCGGTTTTTAATCGAGATCGATACACAGCTTTTAGGAGGGAAAAATGCCCGCTGACCACAAAGACAATCATCAACTTTCACGGAGCATTTCCAGGCGGGATTTCCTCAAGTTGAGCGGCGCGGCCGCTGCATCCGGCCTGCTGGCCGGATGCGGTGTCACGAAGCCAGCCGTCAGCCAGGAGGACGTGGTCAAGTTCTACCCCGACGCGCCGAGCAGGGTGGTGCGCACCCATCACACCGGCGTGTGGGATGGCGAGGAGTTGCTGCCAGACGTCCTCCGCCAGATGCTTGACGCCTCTATCGTCGAGCTGACCGGCCTGAAAGATGGCCGCGAGGCTTGGACGGCCCTGTTCGCCCCCGACGAGCGGATCGCCATCAAAGTCAACACACTCTTTAGCCAGGACTGTACCCATCTGCCGCTGGTGCTGACTGTGGTGGAGTGCCTCCAGGAGGCAGGCGTTCCGCCTGAACAGATCGTCATCTTTGACGCCAGGGCCAGTCACCTGATGAACGCAGGCTATCCGGTCAACGAGGATGGACCGGGTGTACGTTGCCACGGCGCAAATTACACGCCGGGATGGACGATTGCCGATGTCGATATCAGCCTCAGCGGTGTCCTGTTGAACTGTGATGCTTTGATCAACATGCCGATTCTCACAGGCATCACTTTCTTTGGGGCAGGGATTAGTTTTGCCATGAAGAACCACTTTGGCACCTTTGACCAACCCCAAAGGTTTCATGGGGAACGCTTTGTGCTCGGCGTGACTGAGTTAAATGCCCTATCGCCAATTAGGGAACGTACCAGGCTCATCATTGGCGACATCCTGATTGCCAGGACGTACCGGTCGCACTATGGAAGGCTCGTTGTTGGAGGCGAGACACTGCTCATGAGTTTTGATCCGGTGGCCCTCGACACGGTCGGTATGCAAATCGCCGCCGACGCGTATGCTGCCGAAGGATCAGACCCAACTAGCGTGACAGATCAGGCTGCTCCCTGGCTAACGCGCGCGACCAAACTGGGTCTGGGTACCAGCGACCCGGCTGATATGGAACTGGTGGAGGTGAACCTGGAATGAACAACCTCGCTCGACGAGACTTTCTCAAGCTGAGTGGCGCAGCCGCTGTGGCCGGCCTGCTGGCCGGCTGCTGCCCTGTCCCGCGACCAACGCCGGCGCTGACCGGCACATCGACTGCACGCGTGGCGACGGTGCGCGGCGATGATCTGTATGCCATGACACGCGACGTCTTGGAGACTTTGGGGGGCATCCAGAAGATCGTCAACCCGGGTGAAACGGTTTTTATCAAACCGAACATGGTCACACTGCCCTGGGCGTCACAAGGCTACAATCCCTTCCGGCTCGGCGAGTGCACCAAGCCAGAGATCGTCATCGCCGTCGTGGAGGAGTGCCTGAAAGCAGGCGCCGCCGAGGTCATCGTCGGCGACGGCTCTCAGATGCCGCGCTTCGACTGGAAGTTTGCCAGGACGCTGGACGGCTCGACGAATCTCGTCGCCGAGGCGGCGCGCCTCAGCTCGGAGTACGAGGGCAAGGTGACAATAGTCTGCCTCGACGCCGACACCCCCGGGTGGATCGAAGTCCCTACTGGCATCTCGCTCGGCAAGGTCGCCATCTCCAGCCTCGTCGTGCAGGCCGACCGCGTGATCTCCATCCCCGTCGCCAAGACACACACATTAGCGGTGCTGACGCTCTCAATGAAAAACCTTATCGGCATCATACCCCTGGAGCGCTACGGCTGGCACAACGGCCCCAACTACGATCGCACCGACCTGCACCGGCACGACTACACGTCGAAGGCGGTGAACCAGCTCGTCTTCGATCTCACCCAGGCAGTCAAACCCGACCTGGCCATCGTCGACTTTTCCATCGGCGTAGAAGGCAACGGCCCGACGACCGAACGGGGCAGTGCCGTGGACGTGAAGGACCGGCTTGGCTCCTGGCTCCTGCTCGCCAGCACCGACCCGGTGGCGGCCGACGCGACGGCGGCGCGCGTGATGAACCACGATGCCGCTTATGTAGATCGGATACTCACCACGGCGCACGAGCAAGGACTGGGCGAGATGCGCGAAGAGGAGATCGAGATCGTAGGCGAAAGGCTCGACGAATTGCGTGTCGAGTGGCTGCCTGCCAAACTGGATCACGGATAGCTTCCTGGGGACCGTTGATGAGAGAAGGCGTGAGCAATGAAAAAGTGCCTGGTTCTCATAATCATCAGCGTATTGGTCACCGCCTGCACCTGTGGGCAAATGCCTGAAAACACGCCCGAGCCGACGCAGGCCCAAACCGTCACAGCTACGGATGTGCTTGCCGAGCCAACTGCTGTGACATCATCTGGCACACCGACGCCGAAGCCATCCGCTCCGTCCGTCTCCTTCGTCGATAGCGGCCAGGACTTGGGCAGCGGGGGCAAGGATGTGGCCTTGGGGGACCTGGATGGCGATGGGGACCTCGACGCCCTCTTGGTCTACTATGATAAAAGCGCCGAGGTATGGTTCAGTGACGGTGCTGGAGCGTTTAGCGACAGCGGCCAAAGGTTAGAGGTCTCATCAGGCATCAATGTCTCACTGGGAGACCTGGATGGGGATGGTGATCTGGATGCGCTCATGACTCGTGGGACCTACACAGATGATCAGCCTGCTAAAGTGTGGCTCAACGATGGCGGCGACCAGGGGGGGACGCCTGGTACGTTCAGTGAGGGCCCAAGCCCACCCGGTGGAACCAGGGCCACCTTGGGCGATTTGGACGGCGATGGTGATCTGGATGTGTTTAGCGTGCATAACGACGAGCGCTACCCCAATCGGATTCTGTTGAATGATGGGGCTGGACACTTTACTGATACGGAACAGAACCTCGGTGGCACAGAGAGCCTTGGGGTAGCACTCGGGGATCTAGATGGGGATGGCAGCCTGGACGCTTTCATCACGAATTGGCAGCAGATGGACCATGTGTTGCTGAACGATGGGAGTGGCGTCTTTGCGGATACCGACCAGAGCTTGCCCGCCAATAACTACTACGCGGCACTGGGAGACCTGGATGGCGACGGCGCTCTCGACGTCTTTGTGGCAAATGCCTCGGGAGAAGGCAATAAGGTATATCTCAACGATGGTACAGGCAACCTCAACGATACGGGGCAGAGATTGGGCCGAGCTAGATGTCACAGTGTGTCTTTGGGCGACTTGGATGGGGATGGCGCCTTGGATGCTTTTGCTGCCAATGGCGGCGAAGGGGATGCGCCTGATACAGTCTGGTTGAACGATGGTGCCGGGCACTTTGGCGACAGCGGGCTGAGATTGGGGAACGCTGCCAGCGAAGGGATGGCGATGGGGGATATAGATGGCGACGGCGACCTCGATGCAATCGTGGCGAACGTGTTTGGTCCCAACAAACTGTGGGTGAACGAAACGGACTGGTCTGACGCTGCACGTCCCGCGAGCTTGGGTAACTGACTATGTCGTGGATGTAAATTTCGAGAGTATGGAGTTCACTTAACACGCCAAGAAAAGAGTGGTGGCATGAAGACGTTTGAGCAAAAAGGTGAGATGCGCAATCGCACAATTATAGCATCGCAGCCTCTTGACACGGCACATTGGGCGTGATGAAACATAACACTTTCAATTCAAGACAGGAGTGAGCTCAGATGAAAATCAAAATAGTAATCATAGTTATTTTGCTGACCATAGTTATTTTATTGGCCTTATATTCATGGAGATGTGTCTCTTATCAAGATACTATATCCATGTCAGACGATTTCGAAAATGGACTCGATCAATGGGAATTCCTTGACATGAGAACCATGGCCCCCCTCTCAAACGAAGCTGGCTTAGTAGACTCGGAAGATAAGGAACATGGTAAAGTATTGTCGTTGCCGCCTGGACAATTGATCGCCCTTATAAAAGGATCTGACCACTGGAACAACTACAAGGTTGAAGGAGATGTTTACTTTCCAGATTCGGACAGTCTGATGGGGCTTGTGTACAATCTCAATCTCGTTCCCAGGCCCAATTGGAATGGAAAAGATAATAGACTAAGGACTGAATTCGGTTCTGTTTACATAAAATGCGGCGGCAGCTACATCCGAGTCAACCCGCACTATGATGGAACAGCAGGCCGAGCTCTGTATGATGATTATAAGACACCCCTGGTAGGGGATGCCGCCATTAAAGTCAAAGAGTGGAAACACTTTAAATATGAAGTCTTCGGCGGTGATATCCATCTGTATGTCGATGATATGGAGAAGCCAAAACTCACCTTTCACGGGTATCATCACACTTCAGGCCGAGTTGGTTTCAGGCCTCGCTCGGCTGGAAGTGAATGCTGGATAGATAATGTGCAAGTTAGCACCATCAATGAACTGTCATTTAAAGGGCAAGTCGTCCCGGAAAACGTTACTTGGGAACGGGATAAATTGATAACCGACTGGGACGCAATTGGGCCTTTTAGCAGCCGGGTAATGGAAATCGAAGAGAGCGAAGTCATCATGGACCGAGCTTATACAGTGGAAGGCCATGAATATAGATGGGCTTCCTTTCTTACAGACAATCGCGGGTGTGTGATATCCGGAAAGATCAGTGATTTCAACCTGCCGGGAAGAAAGTTGGCCTATTTTCGCACACTCATCCATTCAGACACAGAGACTGACTCAATGTTGAGATTCAGTTCCCGAAGCAAATTAACGGTTTTTGTTAACGGAAAAGCCGTGGGAAATATCAGGCAAGTGGAACATATCTGGCCAGACTTTTGGAAAGTAAAACGCCATGCTCCCACGGATGTGGAAGTTTCACTGAAAAAAGGAACCAACCACATTATCGTTCTTGTCGATGGAGGGCAGTATGCTGGAGATGGATTTTACGCATATGTTGAGCAACCTGGCATCGAGTAGACGGGGGGGGCAGGGGCGGCCGTGGTACAAAGCGATGCCTTACGTGTGTGCAACACTAGCCAGACATATCTATCACTGTCTCAAGTTCAGGGATCCGTATGATGTCGAAAAGGCATTTGCGGAACCGCTGTTTTTGCCTGCCTCGGAGCAGGTGCAGACAGACTTGAGACTCGATCTCGACGGACTATTCGAGGTTATGGAAGCTCATCTCGCCCTGGAAACGGACTATGGGTTGCCACTATTGAGGGCGGGCACAAGCGGCTGAGCAGCGACTATTTTGTCAAAGTGGGGTTCAGTTGACGGGACAATGAAAGAAAAACAGGCCATCATTATCCTAGCGCTGTTGTTCTTGACGACGCTCCCAAACTGTATCGCGCCGGCCCCGAGGATGACGTCTTTCCCCACACCTACCATGACCTCGACGGCGACACCGCGCCCCACTGCTACGCCGACGCCGACACCCACTCTCACGCCGACGCTCACGCCCACCCCCCTGCCCGCAAGTGTCTTGCTATCGCCCATGAACTATCAGCCCCAGGCCTATAACAACTGCAGCCGCTGCAGCGTGGCCATCCTGCTCGGCTACTACGACCACTGGGTCACCCAGTTCCAGGTCGGCGAGGATCTTGCGCCGGGTTACTTTCCGTGCCAGGTCGCGCACTATATGCCCCGCTATCGATTGATGGCCCGCGTGTATGCACCCGCCTCCATCGAACCGGTCCGCCGCTTGCTCGCCAACGGCATCCCCGTGATCGTCCTCCAACTGCTCTCCGTGGAAGAGCCCATCGGCCACTATCGCGTCTTGCGTGGCTACGACGATGGAACCGGCGAGTTTATCTCGGACGATCCACTGCAAAAGATGGGACCCAACTATCGCATCTCGTACGAGATGTTTGAAAGGCTCGCGCGGCGGAGAGGCCTCATCATTCCCATCTATCCCCAAAAACAGGATTCGGTGGTCGTCTCCTTGATGCAGGGGGTGGGCGTCCGCGAGACTTCTTGCGATCTGCCAAACTATGCCGTCAGGGTAGGTGACCTGGATGGGGATGGCGATCAGGATGCCTTTATCGCCAATTGGGCCTGGCTCAACGACGGGAATGGTGCTTTCGCTCACAGTGGTGGGGGAGTGGGATTCCTCGGCACCTTCTTTGACCTTGCCTTGGGGGACCTGGACGGCGACGGGGATATCGATGCTTTTGTCACGAGCGTGGAAGCAGCCAATACAGTGTGGCTCAACGACGGAGCCGGGCACTTTGAAGATAGTGGTCAGGAGTTGGGCGACCGGGACAGCACGTGGGTTGCGCTTGGTGACCTGGACAGTGATGGCGATTTGGATGCTTTTGTCGCTAACGATTACATCGATGAGGTGTGGCTGAACGACGGGAGCGGTACCTTTGTGAACAGCGGATTGAGGATTCCTGGCGGGTTCAACAGAGGAGTAGAGTTGGGGGACGTGGATAGCGATGGCGACCTGGACGTTTTTGTTCTAGGTCTCAACACCGTGCGTGTGTGGTTGAACGATGGCGGTATGCAGAAAGGCACGCCTGGCAAGTTTACCGAGAGCGGCTGGACCCTTGAGTATATAGCTCGTGACGTGGCATTGGGCGACTTGGATGGCGACGGCGGTCTGGATGCCTTCATCGCCGGTTCGTATGATGGCGGCACAGTATGGTTGAGCGACGGAGGCGGCACCTTTGTAGACAACGGGCAGAGATTGGGCAACAGCAAAGACGTGGCTTTGGGTGACCTGGATGGCGACGGTGACCTAGATGCCATCTCTGTCGCGGCGCTGTACCCCGGTAAGATTTGGTTGAACGATGGCACTGGGACGTTTAGCGACAGTGGCCAATCTCTTGAAACTATGGGATACACATCCGTTGCCCTGGGAGACTTCGACGGCGACGGTGACCTGGACGCGATCTCGGTGAACCCTGGGACAACCCGCAGTGTGTGGCGGAACGAGATGGACCAAGGGCCTTGAGAGTATTGATGGAGATAAATCAAAAATGAAGCTAACCCAAAGAGATTTTCTCAAGCTGGGAGGCACGGCTGCCGTGGCCGGCATGCTGACCGGATGTAGATGCGCTTCGCCATCCACGCCTGTCCCGGATTCGGACATCCGTCGTCCAGAGATTGTCCGCTGCCGAGTTGGGCACGGACGATCTATCAAACATCGACCTGGTCGAGTTGGCACTGACGTGAGATAACATGGTGGAGGGATAAAATGGAAGAGACTATTCTGCAAGCCGCCCTGGATTACGTCGAGGGCTGGTATCACGCGGATGCGGAGAGGATGGGACGAGCGTTGCATCCCAAGTTGGCCAAAAGGAGGGTGACACCAGAGGGAGAAGTCTGGGAAGTGAACAAGGAATGGATGGTAGAGGCCACCGGCGATGGCAGAGGGCGCATCGAGAATCCACAGAAGGGGCGCAAGGTCGTCACGATTCTCGATACGACGGAGACGATGGCCTGCGTAAAGATCGTTTCGGAAAAGTTCGTCGACTATGTGCATCTAGCACGGGACGGGGACAGATGGGTCATCGTCAACGTGCTATGGGATTACGTCTAGATTCGCTCACGCGAGAAAGGAAAATCCGATGGAAACGAATAACTGTAACATCAATTGCGATGCAGGTTGCGGAGAGGCCATGTGTCCATCGCCGTGCGCGCAGGGGATCAACCGGCGTGATTTTCTCAAGATGGCGCTGGCAACGGGCCTGCTGGCGGGATGTGGTCCTCTGGCAGGGTGTTTTGCCCTGCCCCGCAGCCCACGTCCACCCCTGCACCCACGACTGCGCCAACCACACCACCCACATCTGTGCCAACCACTGTCCCTACGACTGCGCCGAGTGCCACGCCGCGGACTCGGACCGTATATTGGCCCACCGAGGGCTGGCCTACCTCGACTCCTGAGGCACAGGGCATAGATTCGGAGCAGTTGGTGCGCCTGCTCAAGCACGCCGAACAGAATATCAACTCCCTCCATAGCCTTTTGATCGCCCGCAACGGCCACATCGTGACCGAGGCGTACTGTTACCCTTTTGAGCGGGACACAACGCACATTGCCTTCTGCGCCTCCAAGACTGTTCTCTCCACCCTGGTGGGCACCGCCATCGCAAAGGGCCTCGTCGAGAGTGTGGATCAGCCCGTCCTCGATCTCTTTGCGGGCCGGACGGTGGCCAACCACGATGCGTACAAGGAAGCCCTGACGGTGACGCATCTTATCACCAATTGCGCGGGCATAGACTGGAGTCAAGATATCTACTATGGCGAGTTTGCAGAAAGTGACGATCAAATTCAGTTTGTGCTCGATCAACCCGTGACCGAAGAACCAGGCTCTCCAGGTGCGTCAGGCGGCGGCGGGCTGTATCTGGCATCCGCCATCCTGCAAGAGTTCGCCCAGGAGGGAGCCTCAGCCTTTGCCCAGGCGAATCTCTTCGATCCGCTCGGTATCTCTGACGTGCTCTGGGAAACTGAGGTC
>Ga0315550_1000859_pt1 | contig 18760 bp, 15 predicted proteins | sample SalMarSW160190MG_2_FD_203100 | JGI IMG/M metagenome (GOLD analysis project Ga0315550, IMG submission 203100) | Salt marsh sediment microbial communities from the Plum Island Ecosystem LTER, Massachusetts, United States - Salt Marsh Sediment SW1601-90 ... | reverse complement strand
CTTTTTTAGTGACAAGTGACGCGTAACGGGTGACGAGATGATGAGAAGGGGAGACTTTGAGACTGAGGGACTGAGAGATCCGCCTTCGTTATGACTACGGCGGACGAAGCGAGTGAGTTGGAAGGAACCGTAGCGACAAGTAACAGCCTTGTCATTCATGAATTGATAATGCACCGGAATGGATCCAATGTAGAGACGCCCAACCTGGGCGTCTCTGGGTTCCAGACATGCTCAAAACCCCAGGATTTTTAACAAAAGCCCCAACGGGGCGATATCTAATAGCACAGGGCAACGCCCTGTGGAATGAGGAGATAAAAAATACCCGGTCCAACTACCGGCATTGATCAAAGGGAAAACACTCCATGGACCGGGAGTTACTGATGCTTGAATCAGCACTTGTGCATTACGCCGAATGAAAAAATTTCCCACGAAGAATGTATGGCAGTTTCGGCAGTTCTTCAACCTGTTTCTTTTTCCTACAAACAGATAACCCCTACAGGGTATTTGGCGCCATCTGGCCCTGTGACATATTGACCTGTCGTAACGAAATTAATAACCACCTGAAAGACCCGTCAAGGTTTACCAAACCTGACGGTGTCTGTGAACATAGTGATACGATGACTTTCCACCGCCTGTAAGGTCCCTTACTCAGTCATCGTATCACTCGTTGGTGTCCAATCTCATTTTCTTTATTCGTCGCCCGAGCTTGAGTCGAGCGACGAGGAACCACCCATCCAGCTCCGACTAAAGGTTATGGTAATGATCAGTACAACGAACCTTTGGTTCGTTTTACATGATATTTTCTTACCTTTGTGTTCCTGCATTTTGCCCTGTGGTGTAATTGGCAACACGTCTGACTCTGGATCAGAAGAGTCCAGGTTCGAACCCTGGCAGGGCAACAAACAAAGAAGCCGCAAAGCGGCTTTTTTTTATTTCGAGAGGGACAGGCAAATTCATTTGGATGTGACTCGAGAAATGAAAAAAACAGTGCACCGGTACGGTGCTCTTCTTTGGTTGTTGAACCCAAACATCAGGCTCACGAGTCCCGACGCTGGCGGGGCGAGTAACTCTCCCTGGCAGGGCAACAACCAAAGAAGGCCGCACACAGCGGCTTTTTCAGTTAATAGTTATCAGTTAAATGTTAATGGTTATGTATAGTGGACTGATAACTGAATCACAACCGTCTGATCCCCGCTTTTAGTGGGAGTCTGATGGATGTAGAACGCTGTACTCTGTACTCTGTACTCTGAACTTCTAGTTCTTCACTTTCACCGTTCCCTCGTACCGGCTGTACCCGTTTTGGTTCATCACTGACATCCTCGGGTTTCCTCTGCCCATCATGGTAGCGCATCCCAGCTCACCAGCTCTGTTAATGGCGACAAATTTTTCGCCGGGAAAGAATTCGGGATTCACCTTTTTGTACTTGTCGATGATCATCTGCAGGGCATCCTCGCAGGCCTGCTGGGGAGTACGGCCATCTTTCATCCTCAAAACGATGTAGTATGTTGCGCACGATTTGATCACATCCTCACCCCGTCCTGTGGCACCGGCGGCACCCACCTCATTGTCTACATAGAGTCCGGCACCGATGATCGGCGAATCACCCACCCTGCCGGGGATCTTGAAGCTGAGCCCGCTGGTTGTGGTGATCCCGGCTACATCCCCGTTGGCATCAATCGCCAGCACATTGGTTGTTCCATAATGTTCCTGGAATTCCGGGAAGTGTTCATAGTAGGATTGCAGGTCGATCTTATCCTTCAGGTGTTCGGGCGGACCCCAGTCATCACGGTCGCTCAGCCCCTCTTTCCAGCGAAGCCAGATCTGACGGGCTTTTTCGGTGAGCAGGTTCTCTTCCGGGAACCCCCATTTTTTGGCAAAATCCAATGCCCCGGGTCCGACCATCAACACGTGATCGGTGCGTTCCATGACCAGGCGAGCCACCGAGCAGGGATTTTTAATGTTTTCCAGGCTGGCAACGGCTCCGGCGCTGTAGGTTTTTCCATCCATGATGGATGCATCGAGCTGGACCACACCTTGCTCGTTGGGCAATCCGCCATAACCGACACTGGTGTCTTCCGGGTCGACCTCAATTACATTGGCTGCTTTTTCAATGGCATCGACAGCCGATCCGCCGTCCATCAGGATCTTCCAGCCAACTTCCATCGCCTGTTCACCCGTCGGATTGGCGTGACTGGTGATGATCAGCGGGGTGATTCCGTTTCCCTGCCGTCCGAAGGTTGGGAATGTTTTTAACAGGATTGCCCCGGCACTGAGTCCGAGAGAACTGTAAAAGAATTTTCTGCGGGAAATTTGATGATTCATGATGTTTTGTTTATGGTTTTGATTTTATTTCACTTCATCGGTTGGAAATTCGTTAATCAATGTTGGTAATTCACTTTTTTTATTTTGTTTTTTATTTTTCATTTGGATGTTTGAAGTTCGATGTTGAGTGTTGAGCGTTCTTACCTGTCTTTCATCCTGGTCCAGCTATCCCGGAGGGGAACGGTACGGTTAAAGACCGGATGTTCATTGGTGGAATCGGGATCAACACAGAAGTATCCCTGCCGTTGAAACTGGAATTTATCGAGTGGTTTCAGGTTTGTGAGGGAAGGTTCCAGCTTGCATCCCGCAAGTACCTTAAGGGAATCGGGATTGAGGAATTCCTTGTAATCACGGTCTTTCTGTCCGGACGGGTCTTCATGGACAAACAGCCGGTCATAGATCCTGACTTCGGCATCGATCGCATGGGGAGCGGATACCCAGTGAAGTGTCCCTTTCACCTTCCGGTCATTTCCGGACCCGCTTCTGGTTGCAGGATCGTATGTGCAAAGGAGTTCAAGGATCTCCCCCGTTTTTTCATCCTTTACAAAATCTTCACATTTGATGATGTAGGCGCTTTTCAGCCGCACCTCACTACCCGGAGCAAGACGGAAAAACTTTTTTGGTGGATCCTCCATAAAGTCCTCCCGTTCGATAAACAGCTCACGCGAAAAGGGGAGCTTTCTTGTTCCCATCGATTCGTCTTCGGGATTATTGATCGTCTTGAGCTCCTCAACCTGACCCTCCGGATAGTTGGTAATGATCACCCTGAGCGGAGTAAGCACTGCCATCACCCGCGGGGATTTGAGGTTCAGGTCTTCACGAACGGCATGTTCGAGAAGTACCACGTCGATCACGTTGTCGCGTTTGGCAACCCCGATGCGGTCGGCAAAATTACGGATCGATTCGGGTGTATAACCGCGCCTTCGCAAACCCGAAATGGTGGGCATCCGGGGATCATCCCATCCGCTCACATGACCCTCTTTCACCAGTTCGAGCAACCTGCGTTTACTCATGATGGTGTAGTTCAGGTTCAACCGTGCAAACTCGATTTGCCGGGGGCGATAGGGTCCTTCAGCCAGGTGCTGTGTGAACCAGTCATACAACGGACGATGAACCTCAAACTCCAGGGTACAGATGGAATGGGTTATTCCTTCGAAATAATCGGATTGTCCATGGGCGAAATCATACATGGGGTAGATGCACCAGCGGTCACCGGTGCGGTTATGGGATTCGTGCTTGATCCGGTATATCATCGGATCCCGCATGTGCATGTTGGGGGATGACATGTCGATTTTTGCCCTCAGCACTCGCATTCCATCCCTGAACTCCCCGGCTTTCATCCGTTCAAAAAGGTCCAGGTTCTCTTCAACGCTCCGGTTTCGGAAAGGACTTTCCTGACCTGGCTGTGTGGGAGTTCCTTTCTGCCCGGCAATCGCTTCTGCCGACTGGTCATCCACGTAAGCCAGTCCCAGTTTGATCAGCTTGACGGCAAATTCATACAGCTTATCGAAATAGTCTGAAGCATAATATTCACGTTCTTCCCAGTCAAATCCCAGCCAGCGGACATCTTTCTTAATTGAATCGACGTATTCCACTTCCTCTTTGGATGGATTGGTATCGTCAAACCGGAGGTTGCATTTGCCATTGTATTTATTGGCGAGGCCAAAATTGAGACAGATCGATTTGGCATGACCGATGTGAAGGTATCCATTCGGTTCCGGTGGAAACCGTGTATGGACGCGTTTCTCATTCTTGCCAAGTTGCAGATCCTCATCAATGATTGCTTCGATGAAGTTGAGGGATTCCCGGGCCCCGCTGTTGTTTTTCATGTTGCTTCCGTTTGAGTTTGACCGTTCCCTGCCTGCCCGACCCCTGCCTGCCATGCCTCCGGCAGGTAAACCGGCAGGCTAGGTGGTTGCCGGGCGCTCTCCCCAGGCAGGATTGTATTTGAATGTGCAACTGCTTCCCATAAAGGTGCCCTACAAAAATAGCAGGATTTATGGAATATGGTCTCCGGTCGGTATAATTTCAATTATTCCATATAAAATTTGTAAATTGAGAACCCCTTACGTTGTTTGTTTGGGCACATCAATCTTTGCCAGCATGGGAGTCATCCGGCTTGAAAACATGGAATTCTATGCCTATCACGGTCACTTCAAGGAGGAGCAGATCGTGGGCAGCAAATTCCTGGTAGATCTGGTCATTGAAACGGACATGACCCGCCCGGCGGAATCCGACGACCTGAAAGATGCAGTGAATTACCAGAAAGCATACAAGCTGGTGAAAGAGGAGATGGCGAAAAAATCACACCTGCTGGAGCACATTGCCAAACGGATCCTGGATGTCCTGTTCCATGAAATTAGTGGAATCGAAAAGATCACTGTGCGGGTGGCAAAGATGAACCCTCCGGTCGGTGGCAAGGTGGACAGCGTGAGCGTTGTCTTAAGCCGTACTCATGGAAGCTGAAGCAAAACAATGCCCAAAATACAGTAACCCATTTTACTGTTTTTCAAATACCTTTCTTTATAGGTTGAAGTGTATTAACGGTTTTCCTTTATCATGAGGTCTGGTTTTGTTTTAAATATTACTTATTTCCTGATAGTTTCCCTTTTCAGTTTTTCTTCTGCCGGTCAAGCTGTATACCCGCCAATTTACCAGGATTCAAGTGCCCTGGCAGTAAAAAGGGACTATTTGTTAAGTATTAAAAAACTGAATAGTGACTTTTCAGGGCAAAATATCATCATTATCCTGGTTGATGATCTTGGGAAAAATGATATAAGTTTATATTCTGATGATGGTGTTAAGACTCCGAATATCAATAGGTTGGCTGAGGAGGGAATGGTTTTTACCGAAGCATACTCTACGAGTGCTGTCTGTAATCCTTCAAGAGCAGGATTGGTTACCGGTAGATATCCACAGCGTTTTGGAAATGAACTTCAGATAATGGGCAGGTATGCCAGGAGCAAGTTTGAGCTGTTCGTATATAAAAACTTTGTCAATACAAAACCGATGTTCCTGAGATATCCCTGGTATTCTCCTCCCGAAGATGAGATAAGGAAGCAAGGCCTCCCGGAGTCGGAAATCTCCCTGTTCGAAGTAATGCATTCCGCTGGTTACAGGACTGCCTGCATGGGGAAATGGCACCTGGGTTACAACGAACCTTTTCTTCCGCAAAACAAATGTATCGACGAATTTTATGGTTTTTACGAAGCATTCAGCCTGTATGCTCCGGCAAGGAGCAGGGAGATCGTGAATTATAAACACAGGATTTACCAGGAAAAGCACATCCGGCGTCAGAAAAGAAAAGGGCCGTGTGCCATTGTTCATAATGGTGGTGTGGTAAAAGAGAAGGAATACCTGACGACACGGATTGCACAAGAATCCTGCCGGTTCATCAGGCAAAATGAAAAGGATCCCTTCTTTTTGTATGTATCATTCAGTGCTCCCCATACCCCTTTCCAGGCTCCTAAGTCGTATTATGACAGGTTCCCTCATGTGAAAGACAAAAACAAAAGGGTGTATTTTGCTATGATTGCAGCACTTGATGATGCCGTTGGAGAAATACTGAATCAGGTAAATGAATCAGGTATTGAAGAAAACACACTGATCTTTTTTACCAGTGACAATGGCGGTGCCACCTATACAGGTGCTACTGATAATGGTGACCTGAAGGGAGGGAAAATTACCCATTTTGAAGGGGGTCTAAATGTTCCTTTTATAATGAAATGGAAAGGGGTTATAACTCCCGGATACCAGTATCACCATCCTGTTTCTCTTTTGGATATTTTTACTACTTCAATTGCTTCCTGTAAGATACCACCACCACAAAACATTCCTCTTGATGGAGTGGATATTTTACCATACCTGTCCGTAGAGAAAACAAAACCGCCACATGAATACCTTTTCTGGCGTACTGAATTCAACAAAACTGTAAGAAATGGTAAATGGAAATTGATAATTAATACACGGGATGACCTGTTGATGTTATATGATCTTGAAGCTGACAAGCAAGAAAAATTTAACCTGAAAGCCGATTATCCTGCAATAGTTGAGCATTTGCTTACAAAATTGGCAGAATGGGAAAACGGGATGAAACCTCCTTCCTGGCCCGGTGTAATGGAATACGAGGAAGAAATAGACGGAGTTAGAATGCGATTCGCTTTTTGAATAATAAGAAACTATATGATGATCCGGTATTGAGGTCGGTAGCGGAGTCGAACCGCTGTCCCCGGTTTTGCAGACCGGTGCCTAACCACTCGGCCAACCGACCGAAATGCAAAGTTAATCAAAAAAACCCGGTCTGAAAATCCAGCCCGGGTAATTAATTTCTTCCCTCACGGATATTGTTTGCTCCTATTCGGGTACTTCAATCACATGAAACGGGATTTTCAGCAGCGATTCATAATCCTCACCTGACTCAAGCAGATCATAATCACCCTCTTCAAAATACCAGTTCACCTCAATTTTATCCGCTGCTTTTGGCATGTTTTCAAACTTCTTGAAGATAGTAAACAGAATTTTTGAACTGCTGGTATTGAAATATTCCAGGCGGATATTCACGGTTAGTTTATCGAGCGGATTGGCTGTATACTGATCTACCCAGTCGAGCACTGACCGGTAAAATGCCTGAGGATCCTCTGGTATAGACTTGCCCGACATTTCAAGAACCTTCTTCTCAGGATCAAAGTTTATCAGTGGTGTATTGTGTGTTTTACCGATAGAAAATGGGTTCATTGTTCAAATTTTTATACGTTTCACATCAATGTAAAGGGTAAGTGCATTACCCTTGCTCAATAATCTTCCAAATACCGACTCAAGATACAAAAATAATTAAAAATTTGACTTGCAATCTGTCAAATATTAATTTGTGGAGGAATTAAACGGTTATTTAAAGAGTGAAAATCCCATATATTAAACATGCTGAAAGTGCAAAATCTTCACCTTACAGCGAGTTATAAAACTTGATCAGGTCCATCATTTCCTCCCGTGAAGAAAAGGAAGGTTTCCGCTCCTTAATGTATTGTTCGATTTTTTCACCCTGGTCTGATAAGATATCCCGGATGTTTCTCCGGTTAATTTTGATGGCTATGCGCACATCTTTCATAATATAATAGGTATCATCATCCCGGTCAAAACGGGCAGGCTTGGGATCGGAATAGGCTTTTGCTGGGACAGCCTCGACCAGATCCACCTCTTTCTTTGCCAGTAACGTACACTTTCCATCCAATACCAGTTCAAAGTATGATCCCCGGCCTTTTTCAACATCAGTCAGGGCATAAACAAGCGTATACTCTCCAATGGTAATGCTGTCAATAATCCCGGGATCTGCAATGGCACAATACATACCGTTTTGCAGAAAATGAACTTCATTGGCATGGATATCGTACCTGAATTTTCCTTTATAGGTCCCCTGATCCCGGATCGTTATCATTCCTTCCTGTAATTCTCCGTTGTACAGATAAGGATTACCCTCAATCTGGTCATAGGCATTCATGCGCGATGAATTTAATTGTTTGTTTATCCTGAGTTGGCTGATCACATCGTCCCATTCATTCAGTACCACCTGGGCACGCAGTGAGGATATTGAAAGGAACGCAATGCACAGGATCAATGAAGAGACTTTCGCCTTTTTCATCACAACATGTTGTTTAATCTTTTTACTCATAACCCACAGAGGTATACTTCTTTCAATGTTGATATATACTGTATACTCCTGCATACTTTATACCATCACCAGGGGGTTGTTGCTGTAGCCTTTTCAAAATCCAGTTCCTGGTTTTCACCAATAGCATAAATAATCCCTCCCAGGATATGATCGCGGAAAACGGGATCGTCATAATCATCCGGGTTATGTCCGTAAGAGGTATACCACGATCTGCCACCCTCAAATTCATGGTACCAGGCTCCTGGAAAATCGTTGCCGAACAGGTCCGGGAAGGAGGCTTTGCGGTCATCTTCAATGGTACTGAGATCGTGTGTGATCAGGACATGGATGGCCGGATTCATCTGTGTGACAATATAGCATTCATCTTCACGGATCCAACGGTCGGGAAGAGCCCGGGTTGAGGGATGGTTGTGATCGATGATATTGACGGCGAATTCCTGGTATGCAGCATGAACAACAAAAGTGCCGCCCACCAGCCGTATGAACCAGGGCCAGTTTCGTTCTGTACCGCAGGCTGAATGGATTCCGACAAATCCTCCGCCTGCCTGGATGTAACGCATAAAGGCCACTTTCTGTTCATCCGTATCAAATACATCGTTGTTGGTATTGGCGAAAACAATGCAGCTGTACTTTGCCAGGTTTTCCTCGGTGAACGATGCAGGAGAACCGGAAACATCGACAATAAATCCGTTTTCATCTCCCAGTTCTTTGATTGCTTTCACGTTGTTTTCGATATTATCATGAATATATCCTTCTCCATTTTTTGTGTATACCAGCACGCGTTGTTCTTTCCGGATACCGCTTTCACAGGAGATGAACAAAATAGAGATCAGAATCAACAGGGATGTTTGAATGCCTCGTTTGACCATGGTTTATATTGTTAAGAGTTAATAAAAGATTTTCGGATTTGTATTCACCGGTTTATGGCAAATCGGTTGTTCCTTCAGCACGTGCCATTTCCAGTGCTTTTGTTGTTATATAATATTTTGTGATCATGTTGGGAACTTCCCAGGGCGGTAGTTTGCCATCCACCAGGTACTGCAGGAATTTATCCGTAACCTGTCCGAAATGAGTTTCATGGCCTACCTTGTATTGTTCGGGAATAATGACTTTCCATACGCCTTTCAGGGTCTGTATGGCTATCCCAGGATACGTTTCATTGATCATCCCGAGGGCACGGTCAAGATCTTTTCCAAAAGCATCCGGATCGACACCATCGACAGGTTCGATATAGAGAATGGGCTTAAACTCTTCTTCTATTCCCTGGCGAATGATCAGGTTGGATCGGGTTCCACGCATCACAGAATAGTGTGTATCCCCGCCTCCTTCCGGGGCTTTATACTTCCACTCCACGGATACCTTTGCCATTATCCCGTTGATTTCATAGAGGATCGATCCGTTGGCATATACCCGCAGCAATCCTTCTTCAGACAAACCCTTCTGCAGATAATCCGGAATCTCAGCTAGTCTGGTAACTTCCATGAACTGTTCCGGGGAAACCTCAGTGGGCCATCGGCTGGCTTTATGAATATTGATATCTTTCTTGTAATCGATAATTTTTCCAGGAAAGCACTCCCACTGGACCAGGTCCACCAGGTGTGTGGTGACATCCACCAGACCCTCTCCCTGTTGGTTACTGTCGAAGAACCAGGGAGGACGTTGGATCTTTTCTCCCGAGACATATTTAAAGAAATGGTGAACGCTCTCTTTGGTAATCGCGGGATTATCCGGTGTTCCTTTTTCCAGTTCACCAAATACTTCCGGAATTCGGGAAAACATCTTTTGCAGGATCGTGGTGATCTCAAACCGCTCTGTCATGATGTCGTAAAGCAACAGGTGGTTCTCTTCAGCCGCTTTAAAAGCCTCAAGAAGGATCGCAAAGTCATCGGTATCGATTGCCATGGGTTTATCAGCCAGTACATGGATTCCATGCTCAACAGCTTTCCTGATATACTCTGTTTTCTTCCTGTTGTTTCCCGCTACCACCATTACATTTCCCGGTGTTTCTTCCAGCATTTTCTCCAGGAAATCATCACTGATATAAAGGTGAGACACCCAATGTGTCGGATTATCTGCTCGGGAATTGTATTTTTCAATCTGTTGAAGGTGATTCGTAACATCCGGCCCATCGGGAGCGAAAATATAAACGTCCGGATTGATCTGGTCTTTCATGGTTTTTTGTACCAGTGCAGCATGAAAATGCCCGGGATCAAGGGTCATCAGGATCACCTCGCCTTTCGAACCCGTGAATTGCCTGGTTCCCGATGTGTCAGGCACATCCGGATTTTTACAAAAAGACATAATGAATGAAATTAGAATGAAGATAGGAACGCGTTTTACTCTACTATTCATGATTTAAATTTTAGTATACAGATAAACCAGCCTCTGGTTTTACGCATAGTGTCCCCTTGAGGGAGGACTATATCTGTTCTATTAGACAATTAAATTGTTAGACCACCCACGGTTCCCGCATGGGTCTTGACAGCATTGAGTTTGCTTCTTCGTCATTTTTAAACTGCTCTTTTTCCGGATCCCAGTAAAGTGTTCTCGGCAGCTTCATGGCGATGTGGCTGACCAGGCAGGCGCTGCATGAGCGGTGAGCCACTTCGACCGGAGCGACGGTTTGTTCCCGTGATTTGATGCACTTCAGCCAGTTGCCATGCTGCTCTTCACTATGATACAGGTGGATCTCTTCCGGTCCGATCTCCGATTCGAGGATCTTCGGATCGCTGGCATCCAGTGATTTCCTGTTCTCATCTGATGATACCGGGTCAGATGGAGTAACGGCATAGTTACCTCGGGTAACGAAGATCCATCCCTCATCTCCTTCAAACCGCACCCCATTGGGATTATCTCCGCTGATCAGCATGGTTACACCATTAGCATATTTGGCTTTTACGTTAAAGGGGCCATGGACATCCCACAATCCGCTTTCGGGAAATTCTGCTTCGGCTTCTACTTCAACCGGTCCGGTCAGTTCCGTATCCATTCCCCAGTGGGCTGTATCCACATGGTGTGCACCCCAGCCGGTGATCATTCCGGCACCAAACTGTTCGCACCGCAGCCATCCGGGCCGGGAATAATCGTGTTGGGGGTGGACCCGTTTTTCCGTATAGAAGACAGAGGGGGTGGATCCCAGCCACATATCGTAATTCAGGTTTTCAGGGATTGGCATCTCTGGCTCCTCATCCCCTGAAGGATCTCCCGGGAGACCAATGATTACCGTGTGGAGCTTCCCGATCCTTCCGTTACGAACCAGCTCGCATGCCCGTTTGAACTGGGGCCATGGATTGACAGAACGCTGCTGGCTTCCGATCTGGAATATCCTGTCCGTGCGTTGAATGGCATCACTCAATGCCCTGCCTTCCGCAATGGTCAGGGAAGTGGGTTTCTGCAAATAGATATCCTTACCGGCTTTGGCTGCTTCGATAGCAGGAATGGCATGCCAGTGATCCGGTGTGCTGATCAGTACGGCATCAATTTCCTTGTTCTGCAGCATCTCCCTGAAATCCCCATACATTTTCACATCCACATAATTGGGATTTCCATTTTTTTCTGCATAGAAGTTTTGCACCCATTCCTTACCCTCTTTCAGCCGTTTGCTGTCGAGATCGCAAACGGCTATCAGCCGCGTGAAATCATATTTCAGGGTTTCCGGCAGGTCGTGGGTCCGGGAGATCCTGCCCACACCGATCGCCCCGATGTTAATCATATTGCTGGGAGCATCTTTTCCCATAACACAGGAAGGAACAATGGAAGGAACAACAAACGTTGTCCCGGCAATAACTGCTGAAGTTTTCAGGAAGTCACGGCGACTCACTCCTTTGAAAACCTCTTTTTCTTTTTTGTCTGTCATCCTATTCATGGTATTGTTTATTAATCGAATGATTCAATTGTTATTTCAGGAGGATAGGCGAAATCCTGCCAAAGTCTCTCGGCAACCTCAGTCGTAATTGTTCCGGTATAAACCAGCATCCGGTAAGTAAGCACCTGTTTTTTCCCGGGCAGGATCTCCCATTCTTTGTTACGGATAGGGCAGAACTCGAAAAAAACATCCTTGTTATCCACCGGCCATATCCGCATGGGTTCGGGGTGTTCCCTGTTTTGTGGATGGCTCATAAAAAGTATCCCTGACATGCCCTCTCCCGTTTCTCCGTAAACCATGCACCACCGGGCTAACGTTGCATCCCCGTCTTCACGTGTTTTCCCTTCGGATGTGAGTATATTGCTGTTGCTGTTTGTCCAGGATGCAGTAGCTCGGAAACCGATACCCCCTCCATACCGGTATTGTTCCAGGATCAACGGTTCGGGTGTTGCACAGCTTAAGATCGAGGTAAGGTCCCACAACCAGCATTCTCCTGACCAATGTTGAAAGGGTTTCCATACACGCACATCCCATTCTTCCTTCAATGCAACTTTTCCCCCATTGGGAGCCGTCAGGTCAATGTGATCGTGCAGCACACGAAATCCTCCATAAACAGGACCCCCGGTAGTCGAAATATAGGAGTTGAACCGGACAGTGCCTTTTTTATCCCCCAGGTTCCAGAAATCCACTTCCCTTCCTTCAACATTCACCCTGGTCCAGGGATTCCATATCCCGTAATGATGGTAATGATCGGGCGGTTGTATCCGGGTGAGTGTATCCCCGGAAGGAGACCATAACGGATGAATAAAACCACTTCGGGTATAGCTCGAATCAACACCTTCCGGAGGGGATACCGGAGCATGGTTGTACTGCAGCACAGGCCTGGAGCCTGCATAAATGGATAGATGTCCTTCCTTCTTGATGGTTTTCAGAATGGGGTCATCACTGCTTTCACCCATATACAGTCGGTATGATCTTTCTTCACCCGGTTTTAGAGTATCGGATATGATCCAGTAGAGCTGCAGGGGATCGCCCGGTTCAAGCTGGCAGGGTACTTCAATTCCGGTTTTGCCATCAATGCATTTCAGTATAAGATCGTCTGTTTTACGAATGGAAAGATTTTCCAGGGAAACGGATACGGGAGTGTTTATCCGCACATAATCACCCGCTTCAACCATTATGCTGACAACCGGATCGTTATCAGAACAAGACGGTAAGGAAATAAAAAATGACAGAAACAGGAACAGATAAAGTAATAATAGGCATCTGTTAAGAGGCATAATAGACGATTTATGCCTTAAAGTTATCTATTTTTTTGTTGGTTTTCGGGAACCAGGGGAAAAACCCGGATGTGGTCTTGATATAATCCCGGTATGCAGGCTTCCGGCTAACCATGGTTTTGTCAAGCATGGCAACTCCGCTAACCTTGAGAAGCAGGAACGTCATGAGTGCAGAACTGATAAGAGGCCAGTAAACACCAGCAGCAACAGAGAGAAGTCCAAATCCCCACCAGGCAAGTGAATCTCCGAAATAGTTCGGATGGCGGGTATACTTCCACAGACCGGACCGCATTACTTTTCCTTTGTTTTCCGGATTCTGCTTAAACTTTGCTAACTGAATATCTCCTGTTGTTTCGAAAACAATACCGAATGAACCGAAAAATAATCCCGCAATATCAAAAAATGAAAGACTTGCCTGTTCGGATGAAAAACTGGCACCAAGCAACGGTGCTGATATGATCCACATAAGTACACCCTGCAATAAAAAAGTCTGGAAAAAGCTGATCCACCAGTAGCGGTGTTCACCGTAGTTCTTCCGAAAGTTCTGGTACCGGATATCTTCACCTTTTCCATAATTTCTCCAGGTCAGGTAGACAGAAAGGCGAATTCCCCAGATACTGGCAAGAGTGAGCATGATTATTTTTCTGGGTTCGAAGCCATCATCAGAAACCAGGAAATAATAGATGCCGGCTCCCACAAAACCCAACCCCCAGAAGAGATCGACGATGCTTACATTTCGAAGCTTGATGCTGACCAACCACAACAGAATCATCATGCTGATTATCCCTGCCAGAGCGAGGAGGTATGTTCCAATGAATGTCATGAATTGTTTTTATGAAGGTAACCCATTAAAAAGTTATTTGTTCATTATTACGACCGCCATAAGTAAGAGGCTTTAAAGAAAATTCCTCTCCTGGTTTCCAGCAAACGGTTTGCCGGAACATAATATTCACCATCCCATTTCACCGTTTCGAAAAGGGAACCATAGCCCAAATGAATTACCGTTCCCGGTATGTAGGTAAAGGAAGCAAGAAAATCTGCTGTCAACGATTTATGGAAGGTATTATACTCAGCAATTATTCTGAAAAACAGGTATTTATTTACCTGTAAAGTGTTTTTGCTTCTGAGTATAGTGAAGTCATATTCTTTGTTATGGTCAGATGTATTCATGAAGTCGGAGTAGGAAACCGTACACTCGGTTTTGATTTTTTCCAAAGGCTGGTATAGAATGCTGCTACTGATGATATTCCCGAAACCGGGGTAGGCATCCGCAACATACCGGATCATGTATTTCCTGCTGTACCTGCCAAAGAGATAAAGTTGTTTGGTGGCCTGGCTTCGAACCTGGACAAAACCGCCACTCGTATTAAACCGTTTTGTCTGGAAAATTTCATTTGAATACTCACCCCCCATGGAAATGAAAGTATTATTCATTAGCTGTATGCTACACACTATGGAGTTAACTGTTTCATACAAGCGGCTTGGTTTGTCGTTGATTACAGCGCTTGATAATTTCAGGGAGATGCGTTGAACGGATTCGGCTTTGGGATAAAATTTAGGCATCACATAAAACCGGGCCCTGGTAATTCCTGTTCTGGTTACATACCCGATATCGGTTTCAAAATCATCCGTAAGATCCTGGATGCCAGCGTCAATATCCAGGTTCCTTGTGTTGTATAGGTAATCTAACCCGAATGCATTTCCGGCTTCCACAGAATTGAAGCGGGCAGTTTTGGTGGTGGAAAGAAATTCGTGAAAACCGATTACGCTCGATTGATTAAGACGGACGAGTCCATCGAATCCAAAAACGCGGTTGTAATTATCAGGAAGATCCCGTCCGGTATAAATAACACCGAAATAACTATCTTCCTGGAGAGCGTGTTTATACCGGAATATGGAGAAATGAGCATAGGGATCTTGCTGCTCAGATCCTTCTTCCGGCAGTTCATCAAGGGCATATATAGCAGATATCCGGTCTTTTTCACCCAGTTTACCTGATAATTTCACCCCGGTTAGGGGATTCACAATCTGCCGGGTATGTATAATAGCAGCCAATGGATCACCCTCCACAATGCCGGCAAAATTGAGATGTTCCCTCCCCTCCAGAAAAAAGGGTCTCTTCTCGGGATAAAACAGGGCGTATCTGAGGTTTTCATCAATCTGCCCGGCATCCGATTCAACCTGGCTAAAATCAGGATTATAGGTTGCATCCAGAATCAATTCCGAAGTAATACCCAGCTTGGAGGTTAAACTGAGATCGAAAACTTTGTCGGGGGTTATGAACTCACCTCCCTGATGAATGCTTCTGCGACTGTAGGTAATTGCCGGTAATACTTCAAAAAGCCGGTAATGTTTAATACCATAAAGATAAAATGGTTGCATTTGGGTAAGAAAGAATGATCCCTTTTCGGGATCCAGCGGAGGGAAAGTTCCCTGGGCCGAAAGACGGCTGATCCTGCGCTCAAAGATGACTCCCATTTCTACCCTGTCTTTGTTGGAATAACGGATGCTTTTAAAGGGAATCCGCACCTCGATGCTATACCCTTTATCATGAATGACACCCTTGCTGTACCATACAAAGTCGGCATCATGATCTTCCTGTCCGCCGGCAAACCGGCTATCCATTTGAATCCCGGATGGATTGATGTAAAATGCATATAGGCCCTGCTGGTCATTAAAAGAATCGAGGTTGATGCATACCCAATCGTCTGCAACGATCTTGTCTCTCTGGGCAACCGATGTTTTTATTTTACCTGGCTCGTTGTCAAAGCATTGAAATGCAAAGTAGAGATTCTCCTCATCATACGCTACATAAGCAATTGTTTTATACTCCATTGGTTTCCCGAAATCCGGAGCGTATGTTTTAAATCCCGTTAACTGAATGGTTCCCTGCCATATAGAATCATCCAGCAAACCATCGATCTCTGGCGGGATTACCGTTTTCCTGGGCTCCAGTGGTTCCGTATTATCAGCAAATACAGGATGTGGTAGTAAATGAATCAGGATAATGGAAATGATTCGCCAGGACACTTTTATCATTGACCGCATTGGTTTTAAAGTTGCAGCTAATTTATAATTCCTGCATCGACTCGACTGTTTCCTTCACAATCCGGGTAATATCATCAAACCGGCTTTCGGTGATAAGCTCTTTATTTACCATCCAGCTTCCTCCACAGGCAAAAATGAACGGATTCGAAAGGTACTTTCTGAGGTTGGTGTTGTTTATCCCACCGGTGGCCATGAACCGGACTGTCCTGTAAGGTGCGGCAATTGCGCTGATAAAAGGGAGACCGCCTGAAGCTTCTGCCGGAAAGAATTTAACATGATCGATTCCCCTCTCCAGAGCCTGTTCAATCTGTGTGGGGGAGTTCAGTCCCGGAATAATGGGGATGTCCCGCTCAAGGCAATGATCCACGACGCGTGAATTAAAACCGGGTGTCACCATAAATTTTGCCCCATTCGCATATGCCTCATCAGCCTGGTCTGGTGTAAGAATTGTTCCCGCTCCCAACAACAAATCAGGAAATTTCCCGGAAACAAGGCTGATTGCTTCAATGGCAAGATCTGTACGAAACGTGATCTCTGCAACCGGTAGTCCACCCTTGAGCAGTGCCTGAATTACAGGTATGACATCCTTCATCCGATGAATAGTGATGATCGGGATGATTTTTATCTGTTTGATCTTTTCTATTGGACTAATCATAACCTGGAAATAAATAATCAATAATGAATGAACTGAATACCCGAAAAAAAGGAAGTGTTTGATAACCCGTCACCCGGGTATATTGAATAACACATTTCAGTCAAGCAATAAATTTAGTAGATTTATTGAAACTTTCGCAAACCAAATTTCAAAGTGCAGAATTTCAGTACCTTATTGTTCCAGGAGATGGGAATGAGGGGGCGAAGCTATCGGAAGGATTAAGGTTTAAGGATAATTGATGAAGGAGAAAGTATATGAAGGATGAAGGATAATATTTTAAGGATGAAGTAATTAGGTAATAAAATGAATTACAAAACATAAAATTCTGCACAAAATAAAAAAGCATATCTTGTAAAATCAAACCTTTTAGTCATCACTTTTCATAACTATTTTTAATAATGAGAGATTTAAGGGATCGTACTAAACAATTTGCACTGGATTGCTTCAGATTGGTTGAAAAATTCCCGAAGACATTTATGGGAAAACATTGTGCTTCGCAGTTGTTTAAGTCATCATCCTCTGTTGCAGCGAATTACAGGGCATCTCAGCTTAGTCAGACAAAAGCAATCTTTATATCAAAACTTAGCATAGTGACTGAAGAAGCAGATGAGTCAGAATTCTGGCTTGAATTTTCAGAAGATATAGGACTTACTAAAGGAGACGAGGTTAAAAGACTTAAAAATGAAGCTCATGAGTTAACTTCTATATTTGTCCAGGCAAGAAAAACTGCCCAGGGTAATAAATAAGTTCTTTTCATTGTCATCTTTAACCCTTCATCCATCATCCATCATCCTTGTACAATCATCCTTTGCTTTTATGTCAGGTTCTGAAACACTCCCTCTTTCCTGGTTCCGTGACCACTTCACGCAGGAGATCCTGCCATGCTGGTTGAAGTCAGCTGTTGATCCGAATGGTTTTTACTATCCCAACCTGAGCCGGGACTGGAACCGGTCAGGTGAAGCAGTTGGCACACTGGTCAGCCAGTCCCGTTTGCTCTATGTTTTTTCCAATGGGTATCGGGTGACACGGGATCCTGAAATAATAAAAACCATCAGATCGGGTGGATCTTTTTTAATCGATTGTTTCTATGATGAGGCAGAAGGCGGTTTTGTCTGGGCTTGTGACGAAAATGGTTCGAAAACGGATTTTACGAAAGATGCCTATGGTCATGCCTTTACCGTTCTTGGACTGGTGAATGCTTTCAGAGCAATTAAAGAAGAGATTTTTTTGGAGAAAGCCCTCGAAATATTTGAACTGCTTGATACACGTTTTGTCGATGAGCATGGTGGGCTCATCTGGAAAATGAGCCGGGATTGGAAGGATCTGGATACGAACCGTTCTCAGAATCCCATCATGCATACTTTCGAGGCATTGCTGGCATTGCTGTCCATCCTAAATCAGGAAAACCAGCGGACAAGGATCAAGAATAAATTATCGGATCTGAAGGATTTTCTCTTTTCACGTGTTCTATCTTGTGACCGGATCATCTTTCCGGAATTGTATAACAGATCGTGGGAACCGATACACTCCGGGAACGGTGGCTACATTTCAGTGGGTCACCTTTTTGAGTGGGCATTCCTTTTGTCACAAGGAGTGGAGAAAGGCCTGGCCGATACCAACCTGACCCTGGCCGGTAAATTATTGGAAACAGGTCTCTCATTGGGTTATCAAAAAGAAAAGGGCTATATTAAAACCTGGATTGATGAGACGGGGAAGGTGATCCGGGAAGAGATATCCTGGTGGGAACAATCGGAAGGGTTACGTACCCTGCTGCATTTCATCATACAGTTTAACCGGATGGATCTGAAGGACTTTTTTGATGCCATTTTTCTTTTTGTTCAGGATCATTTTCTCGATCCGGTATATGGTGGATGGTTCACCAGTTTAGATCCCCTTGGTTTGCCGCTGGACACGAACAAAGGTTC
>Ga0315550_1000856_pt1 | contig 18780 bp, 10 predicted proteins | sample SalMarSW160190MG_2_FD_203100 | JGI IMG/M metagenome (GOLD analysis project Ga0315550, IMG submission 203100) | Salt marsh sediment microbial communities from the Plum Island Ecosystem LTER, Massachusetts, United States - Salt Marsh Sediment SW1601-90 ... | reverse complement strand
GCGATTTTCCTTAAATAAGATTTCAGCGCAATTGATGAACCATACAATATATTGTCGATCAAATAAAAGACTATAAGAAGCGGTAAATAACCGACAAAGGCGTAACCGGTAAAAATAAATACCAGAATAAACGAACATCCGACCAGTACGGAACGCTCGCCGAAATGATCACTCAGATTGCCCAGAAGGCGATTAGTGAATATGGTTATAACATTATTAAGAAGAATAATGGTCGAGACAATCGAGATGGATAACTCATGATTTTTGACAAGCAGGAAAATGGCAAATGTCGTAAAAATATGCCGCCGGCAACCCCGAAGAAAAGATAGAGTATAGTAAAGCCAGTATTGCTTTTTGACTGTCGCCTTGCGATTTTCTTCAATGCCCCGATTGGCCGGAAGCGCCATAAGCAGATACATGCCGATCAGCATCACCGCTCCGCCGACCAGATAAAAAACCTGGCGATAATCCAGAAAAAATGTCAATCCCAGAACCAGCAGACCACCGGTCAGTCCGGCCATTGACTCGAATGATGCCAGCCTTCCCTGCACGCGGCCGGTATTATTGGACTCGGCCAGCAGCAAAAGCTGCGAAGAATTCATCGGCTCGAAATAGTGAAAACCGAATGACATCAATAACGTCGCCATCATCAGGACGAAAATCGACTGGGACATACCCGAGACAATCAGCCCCAACCCAAGTAATATCATCGACAGCGAGGCGATTTTTGATTCGATCAGCCATATTGCCAGCGCCCCGGCGCCAAAGGCCAGAAGCCCCGGGATTTCACGGACCGATTGAATCAAGCCGACATCAGTTGGCGAGGCTCCGAAAATTTCGACCGCGTAATTGTTAAACATTATGCGCCAGACATAAAATCCGACCGATATAATGAAGGCGGAGAAAGTGACGGTTGTAATCGAGACTTTCTTAATACCAAGCGCCATAATCCGGGGAAGATAATATATTTCAGGCGAATTATTGAGAAAAAATGTCATCGTGAAGACAATTTATTCAACCTCATTGTACCGATAAGAGTACCGATAAGACCGGCAGGTGACGACAAGACTATAAAGAGATTTTGGCCAACAAAAATACCGGACATATCGAATTGTTTGAAAATCAATTGACTAATTGGACTTTAATCATATATTTATAGCCCCGAAATTTTATAGGGGGACTTTTATGGAATTTGATAAATCGATATTTAAAGCTTATGATATCCGGGGAACCTATCCGAATCAGCTGGATGATAAAATCGCATATCGAATAGGCAATGGCCTCGCGCGATATCTTAAACCGACGTCTATTGCTGTCGGCCGCGATATGCGAATATCATCCGATGAGCTTTTTGAGCATCTAAGTCATGGCATTATCGACGCCGGTGTGGATGTGGTCGATCTGGGGAGAATTTCTACAGACGGCCTTTATTTCGCTGTCGGTAAATTCGAGTATGACGGCGGCATTATGATTACCGCCAGTCACAATCCCAAGGAATATAACGGCTTCAAAATTTGCCGTCAGCAGGCGTTACCGTTATCCGGTCAGGAAGGATTGGATAAAATCAAACTGGCCATGGAGGAAGACGCGCTGGAAAAATCGTCCCAGCGGGGAAATATAAATCGCAGGGATATCTCGGCCGATTATGCCAAACATTGCCTGTCATTTATTGATATTTCGATTATAAAGCCATTCAAAATTGTGATCGATGCCGGAAACGGGATGGCCGGATTGACATTGCCGCCGGTATTCGAAAAACTGCCTATTAAAGTAATCCCTCTTTATTTTGAACTTGATGGCTCTTTCCCCAACCATCCCGCGTCCCCGATCGAACTCGAGAATCTGGCCGATCTTCGGAAAAAGATCGCCGACGAGAAAGCCGATTTTGGAGTTGCGTTCGACGGTGATGCGGATCGAATGTTTTTGGTCGATCGATTTGGCAATCAAATCGGGGGTGATATGGTAACGGCGCTCGTTGCTGGAAATCTCCTGGATAAAAATCCGGGCGAGACCATTCTTTACAATCTCATTTGCTCCAAAGCGGTTCCTGAACTGGTGATAAAAAAGGGCGGCAAGGCGATTAGAACCAGAGTTGGACATGCTTTGATAAAGCCCCTGATGAAAAAACATAATGCCATATTCGGCGGCGAACATTCCGGCCATTTTTATTTTCGGGACAACTGGTTTGCCGATTCCGGATTGATTGCCTTTTTGGTTTGTCTGGAACTTCTGAGTCGACATAACAGACCGCTTGATGAGATGGTAAAGGCCATAAATCCTTATTTTCGCTCCGGTGAAATAAACAGCCGGGTTAAATCGGCCCGGGATAAAATTGAAGAAGTTGCAGCTCATTTCTCCGACGGGGAGCAGGATAGACTCGATGGCCTGACAGTTGATTACGGAAGTTTCTGGTTTAATCTTCGCCCTTCCAACACCGAACCGCTGCTGCGGTTGAATGTCGAGGCCAAATCGAAGGAAGTCCTGAGTAAAAAGACCGACGAAATCATGGAAATTATCCGGTCTTAACGCGGTTCATTAATCCTCGACTAAATATATAATAAATCTTTTACACAGCCAAAAGCCCCTCGATTGTGAGGGGCTTTTGGTACTAAAAAGTCCTGAAGTATGCTGGTTAAGGCATTACTTGAGGAGGACCATCTTTTTGGTCGCAGCGAATTTACCGGCTTCGGCTTTGTAGAAATAGAGGCCGGAGGCGGCGCCTTCGGCGTTCCATTCCACTTTAACGACGCCGGCATCACTGTGGCCGGAGTAATCGGCAATCCGCTGACCGGTGACATTGTAGATGGTAATGGTCCAGTCGGAGGCGGCCGGAAGTTCCATCTCAATGGTCGTGGTCGGGTTAAACGGATTGGGATAGTTCTGCTTCAGAGCGAAGTCGGTCGGCAGAACGTCATAGACGGTCTTCATGGTTGCGCCGCGGTATTCGGCCGCTTGGACGCTGACCAGATTGGCTTCGCCGTCGGTGTAGAGCAGGTTACCGCTCGTGATGGCGTCGCCCTTCTCATAGCTGTAGACGAAGACCCGCGTGCTGTTGCCGTCCTGATGGTAGACCATATCCATGTGGCTGGCGTCGGTCGCCAGCGTCGGCGTGATCATACCATTGAAGACTAACAGAGCCGCGCCCATATCGACATTGGTCTCGACACTGATCGTATTGCCCTGGGTGATAAACTTGGCCAGAGCGTCAGGATTAACCTTCATGGCCGGCAGCGGCAGAGCGTCACCGACAATAATACGAACCAGATAAACCAGGTCGGCAACCGTCAACGGAACGCCGTCACCGTTGATCTCCGTGGCCGCTTTCTGACCCTCGAAGTTAAGCGAGAAGGCCGCCGGGCCATAGATGAAGTAGTTGGTGAAAACAACCGCGTCGGCGATTTCGTTGGGAACACCGTTCAGGTTGACGTCACCGCGATCGTCGAGAACCGGGATCGGAATGATGTCAACACCGCCATTACGATAAATAACGGCCGGTATCGGGGCATTCTTGAAGGTCTCGTCACTGTAATAAGTGGTGTCGTAGCAGTAATCCTCGGGACCACTGTAACCGAATATCTCCGCCGGATCGGTGTGATCGTCACCCTCGAAGTTATAAACCTTCAAGGCCATATAGAGCCAGTTACCCGACTCATCCGAAAGAGTGTTGTCACCGCAGTCAATCCAGTAGAACTGAATCGGAACAAACTGACCGGCATAGTTGTAATTGCCCGAAACGAGAAAATGCATCACGGCCAACTCGCCCGGCCCCGTCAGATGATACGGATTGATAACACCGTCATTCTGCTCACGCATCGAAACAATCCGCAGCAAGCCGGACGGACAGCCGTCACCGCAGTTGCCGAAAGGACCGAAACGATAGGTGAAGTATTCGAACTTGCCGTTGTCAATCAAGGCACCCGGATCAACACTCATAGCGGTCAAAGCCGAGGGATCATAGGCAACCAGGAAGTCGAAACCACCCAAAAGGTCGCAGCAGAATTGATCCGGCATATAGGTCGAGTCAATATAGATGGAAACATCGGCGAAGTGACCCTGAAGCTGGTTGTGGACCTTCTCGATCGTAATCGAGAAACCGGTTATATTGATATTATAACAGGAGGTGTCGGCATTCGAGGGGCTGCAGCCAGGTTCCACGTTGGCGCCGTCGGTAACAACCGCACAGAGCTCGAAATTGCCCAGATATTCGTTATCTTCGGCAATATCCCAGCACCATTCGCCGGTCGCCGGATCCATCGTCAAACCGTTGCCAAACCAGGTCGGACCGTCAAAGCTCAGAATCGTGTAAAGCAGGCTGTTACACCCACCATCCGGATCAAAAGCCTCAACTTGATCGCACAAGGTTATGCACCAGACACTATAAAGAGTATCTGACGGATCGTTCCCATTCGTTATCACCGGCGGATCGTTATAGACGCAGATAACCCGAGAACAGGTGTCGGCGTCACCGCACTTGTCCATAACTTCCACGCCAACCGTATTGTAACCAACGTCAGGACAATCCGTTTGCCAGTCAAACGTGGCCGTGCCGTCACCCGTCTTGGTCATGGCGCCCGGACCGGAGACAACCGTAAAGGTCAGATCCTCACAGCCGGTGCCCAGATCGGGATCGGTCGCTTCAACGTCAAAGGTGGCATTATCACCCCAGTGGAAAACCAATGTGTCCGCCGGGCAGTCGACAAAAGCAACATCCTGGTTCTCAATCATAATCTGGCCGGGAACGACTGTCGTCGGCATCTCGCCGACCGGGCAGTCGATCAACGCGGTATAGGCATCCGGCACGCAGCAGGCCGTGCTGGGAACCATCGCCCCGACAACTTCAATAACGCCGGTGCAGACATCCGCCGTGTGGAACATGATGTCGCCAACCACGACACCGCCCGGAGCGGTAACGTCCAGACAGGCATCGTCGTTATCCTTAAATGCCGAAAGACGGTAAACACCGCCGCCGACATCAATCGGACCAACACGAGTTTCTAAACCGGAAAAACCAGAAAAGTCGACCGTCGGACTACCGGAAAAATCACCAGAAACCTGAAAGATAATATCAAATGCGGAGATGGAGACAGGAGCTGAGACGGTAATATTCATCGTCACATCTTCACAGCGCGGCGCTGTCTGTGACGAAAAGGTCACCGTCTGACCGAAAGCAGACGTAAAACCGAAAATCAGTAAGCACGAAACCAGCAGAAAAGATAAATACAATGTTCTTTTTTGCATCATTATAATGCTCCTTTAAATAATTTAAAGGTTCATTAAAAGTAACAGGAAACTTTATACTTTGACAAGTATCAAAGTCGTTACCTTTCTTATTCCGAACTTTAGCTATTTCGGGTGTTCGGAAACCCACAACCACTTCCCAAAAGAGATGATAGATGTCGAAGAACTTTCAAGATAGGTAATTCGAACTGTCTTTTGAAAAGCGTTGTTTGCAGAGTTTTTGGAAATCTTACTCGGGTATAGAACGTATTTACCCGACTAATATCTATTGAATCTCTTCTAAGGTCTTTCAATAAGAGCTTTTTTGAAGCAACATCAAGTCTAACTTAATATTGCAAGGTGCCGTAACTCTCTTAACAGAAGCGTTTGTTCAACACAACTATTCCCTGGACATCCCCAGTATAACCAAATAATTCCCCTTGTCAAGCCCTTTTTTTGAAAAAATGTAAAATACTATTATGCGTAGTTATAATAAAACGTCAAATCCACCAAAACCACCCCCAAAACAAACAGAACCAAATACTCCTCCATCAACCCGCCAAACTTAAAAACCAAGCCCGTTATCAATCCTCCAACCAGAAAATCAACCACCTTTTTACATCATCGATAACCCTCAAAAGACTTCTCATTCCAATCCCCAAACCAACCACAAATCAATACCACCAAAATCAGTAACTTTGTGAATCTGTTCACATACTCCACACAAAAACCAAATGCATAAACTTTAACCCATTATCATAATATCGTGAAATAATTCACAAACTGCTATTCGCCGGATTGGGCTTATCTTAAATAATCGACCGATTACTGCCACTCCACCTTTTCAGAAGAAACCGCCACAGAAAAACAAAAAACCACCCGAAATGATTTGACAAAGCCGACCGGGTAAAGTATAATACGCGGCTTATAAAAATACGATTTTATTGAACAGGAGGATTTTCGGGTGAAGGTTTACGACACCGAACAGATCAGAAATATTGCCTTGATTGGCCAGCGCGGCTGCGGAAAGACCAGCCTGGCTGACGCTATCGCTTTTTCATCCGGCATAACAAACAGGCTGGGAAAGGTCGATGACGGAACCTCGATATCGGATTTTACCGACGAAGAAATCAACCGGAAAACTTCAATCGGCTTATCGATCCTCATTTGCCCCGGAAAAAACAGCAAAATTAACGTCCTCGACCTGCCCGGCAATCCCGACTTTATCGGCGAGCTTATCGCCGGCTTGACTGTCGCCGAAACGGCCGTCATGGTTCTAAATGCCAACGCCGGAATCGAGGTGGGCACGGAAATTCAATATCAATATGTGAAAAAATCCAACCTGCCCCGAATTTTCTTCATCAACAAGGTAGAAAAAGAGCATGTCAAAACGGCCGATATCGTCGCTCAACTTCAAAAACGATATGGCTTGAAAGCGATACCGGTCCAGATTCCTTTAGGTGAAGGTCCCGATTTCAAGGGCATTATTGACCTTATCAAGATGAAGGGATTTACTTTTGACGACAAGGGCAAAGCGACCCCAGCCGATATTCCCGAAAATCTGAAAGCGACCGCGGAAGAAGCCAAACAAAAATTAGTCGAAGCGGTCGCCGAAACCGATGACGCTCTATTGGAGAAGTTTTTCGACAAGGGCGAACTGTCACCTCAGGAAATCCTCGGCGGGTTGAAAAAGGCGATAAACGAACAGGCTGTGTTTCCCATTTTATTCGGCTCAGCTGAAAGAAATGCCGGCGTCTCGACATTACTTGATTTCGCCGGCGATTTTCTCCCCTCGCCCGATATGCGTCCCGAGCAGAATCTATTCAAAGCCGGAACCGAGGAGCTTGTCAACGTTGATGTTAACGCCTCGGGTAAACCGATAGCATTCATATTCAAATCTCTTTCCGAATCGCATATTGGTGAGATTTCGCTCATAAAAGTAATTTCAGGCAAAATCAATCAGGGATTGGAACTTTATAATCATTCCAAGAATGTTCCCGAGCGGATCGGCCAGGTTTTTTCTGTTACCGGCAAAGAACGGACTGAAATCGACGCGGCCAACGCCGGTGATATCGCGGCGCTGGTCAAATTGAAGGGATCGGCTACCGGGCACACTCTGAGCGCCAAAGATAATCCGCTGGTCGTCCCGCAAATGGAATTCCCCGAGCCGGTCATGGATATCGGATTGAAACCGAAGGCCAAAGGCGATGAGGAAAAGATGTCGACTGGATTGCAGAAAATCATGGGCGAAGATCCCTCTTTCAAATTGGTCATTGATCCGGCCCTCCGGCAAACGGTATTGTTCGCCCAGGGTTCGACGCATACCGAAATCATCATGGGCAAACTTAAGGCGCGTTACGGCGTTGAGGTCGATCTCTTTAAACCGCGTATCCCCTATCGCGAGACGATAAAAGGCAAAACCGAAATCCAGCATCGATATAAGAAGCAAAGCGGCGGACGCGGCCAATATGGTGACGTTCACCTCCGGCTGGAACCGACCAAACGCGGTGAGGGATTCATATTCTCCGACGAAATCAAGGGCGGCGTCATCCCCAGCAAGTATATACCCTCCGTCGAAAAAGGCATCGTTGAGTCGATGCAAGCGGGCGGCCTGTCCGGCTCGCCGGTGGTCGATATTAAGGCGGCTGTTTTTTACGGCTCTTATCACGCCGTCGACTCCTCCGATATGGCCTTCAAGATGGCCGCGTCGATGGCTTTCAAGGAGGGTTTTTTGCAGTGTAATCCGGTTTTGCTCGAGCCGATCAGCAAAGTCGAAATTCTGGTTCCGGAAGATTTCACCGGCGACGTCATGGGTGACCTCTCTTCCCGTCGCGGCAAAATCGCCGGAATGGATCCCGAGGGACGATACACCCGTATCCGGGCGACGGTCCCTCAGGCCGAATTGTATAACTACTCGGTTGATCTGAGATCGATGACCTCGGGCCAGGGTGTTTACTCGCGGACTTTTTCGCATTATGAGGAAGTCCCGCGCGACATTACCGAGAAAGTTATTGCGGAGATTAAACGATCCCGCGAGGAATAAACTATATATAATTTGTGGGCCGCAGACGCCCTCGTCTGCCCCCCGATAATAAATTCTGCAACTCCATCATGCGACTTAAGCCCCGCGCCTTCGGCGGGGCTTTTTTTCGTGGGCGGCAGACGCCCCCGTCTGCCCCAAGTAAAAATCTTAAAAATTCCGGAGCTAAAAGAGAATGATTACAGGCTTTGGAAACCACGTTTTGATGATTTGATAATCACGACGGAAAAGTTGTTAAAGATTAAAATGGATTATATTCATAATAATCCTGTTAAGGCAGGATTGGTTGCCAGTGCAGTGGACTGGAAATACTCAAGTGCGGTTGATTGGTTGACAGATAAAGACGGATTAGCTAAAATTGATAAGGAATATCATTGGTTGGTAAGATGGGTAGAATGGGGCAGACGGGGGCGTCTGCCGCCCACAAGCAAAGCTCAGTGTCTCAGGCAGGGATCCTGACCTGACGTCTGTCTGTATTCAAAAGTCAATTATCAGTTGTCAGGCATATTTGTCGGAAGCCCAAAGGCCATTCCAACCTACTTCTATTTAGAGGAGATGCCGAAGTAAATCTGCACCAGATTCGGACTCAGTGAACTATAAAGATGAGTGTAACTCGCCTCCACCGTTGCGGCAACTGTGCCGATGTTCTTATGCCAGCCCAGTCCAAAATTAATCCCGAGAACGGAAGATTTCCGGGTCGTACCCGAATATTGACTATCATTCGGCTCCGTAAGAATAATTTCGTAAACACCTGATCCGGCACGGCAATCAATGGACGCTGAAGGAGAAACTACCGGACTGATGATGCCGCTCAAAGTTAATCCGGAAACGCCAAGGTATCGGGACGCCGTCGTAGTCCCGAACGAGTCTGCGTAGAAATGAGAGTAGATTCCGTCGAGTCTGGCCGCCAACCGGCTTCCGCCCGACGAATAAGACAAATAGCCCATAAATGCTCTTCCGGCCTTCGGCTCAAACCGGCTGCCGGTACCGATGGCGATGCCGTAAGATAGCCCGAAATTGATTTTACGGTGGGAAGTAACAACGGCAGGCTCATCAGCCGAGATTACTTCTGAATTTACGACGCTCGGCGGCGATAAAGAGTTCGAGTCGACGGGGACAAGTGAAATTACTCGTGAAGACGGCTCCTCATTCACGGTTACAACCGCCGTCTCGCCGGTATAACAGGTAATTGCTTTAATTTCGGATTCACATCTTGCGATGAAGTCCTTAATTTCCCGGTTTTGAGGATCGATGACAAGAGCCTTACGCCAGGAATCAATTGCATCCTGACAACGTGATTGTCCATATAATACGATTCCCGCGAATTTATAGCAGGTGAATAGCGTACTTTTCGCCATCTCATTGCCGGGTTGAGAAACGATTACTTCTTCAAAAATCTCCGCGGCCTGAAGCAGATTACCAGCCTCGTACAGAACCCGCCCCCGCTCGAGTTTCTCATCGATGTCTTCAGGCTCACCACCGCGAGCAGACAAACCAAATGATGTCAGAAAAAAGATTAAAAGAACCAGTATATTTAGTTTTTTATTCATTTCAGAATTACGGCTTGTTATAAGCCTATTCTATTCATCGGAATCGCGGCATTATCACTTAAATGGCAAATCCGTAACCGGCCCGTCAGGTGGGAAAGCCCGGGTGCCCCCATAGATGAAGTTGTCAGGAGCATGCAGACGTCAAGCCTCGGAAAGGCTTGACCTACTATGGCTAATCACTTTCCCCACCAAATCAATGTTGATTCCGACTCCGGGCCCTTATATAGAAACATAAAAAAGGCTAAAATGGAGGTGTAATGTTTTTATGGGGGGAGAAAAGACCAAAAAAAAGATGTTAAAATATGCGATACGAACCCAATTCATTGGACTATCAATCCCCACAACCAGTTACACGAATTATCGGTTGCGGCAGATCTTGCTCCGCCACCAGCGGAGTGTAACCTGACAGAGCATTTAATGAAAAAAAACGAAAATCGGAAACGAAGCCGTTTCGTTGATGCGCGAGGTCATACTTCAACCACAAATTTACGCCAAACGGCCAATCATGGTGCAATCACAATATCAACATACAATCGCCGTAGCTGTAGAAACGGTATTTCTCTTTGACCGCCGTTTCGTAGGCGTGCAGGATCTTTTCCCGCCCGGCAAAAGCCGAGACGAGGATGGCCAGCGATGATTTCGGAAGATGAAAATTGGTAATCAGATGGTCGACGACCCTAAACTCGTGACCCGGCTTGATGTACAGGTCGACATAATCGGAAAACGGCTGGACGTCACCGTCGATAATTTCAGCCGCTTCCAGGGTGCGCACCGAAGTCGTTCCCACGGCGAAAATCTTCCCGCCGTTTTTGCGGACGCTGTTTATCGCATGCGCCGATGTTTTGGAAATCTCGGCCCGCTCCGGATCGACAACATGCTCATCGATATTATCCGCTTTTACCGTCTTGAACGTTCCGTAGCCGACATGCAGCGTGATCCGGATAATTTTGACACCTTTGTCCCCGATTTTCTTAAGCACCCGGTTACTGAAATGCAATCCGGCGGTCGGCGCCGCAACCGCTTTGGCCTTTCGCGGCCTGGCGAAAATGGTTTGGTAACGATTCTCGTCGCTTTTCTCGTCCGGCCGATGGATATATATAGGCAGCGGCACATGGCCGAATTTGGAAATAATCCGGCTCGCCTCCGTTTTATTTTTGAACTTTATATAAGATTTCCCGTCGGGACTTTTGGCGACGATTTCGACACTCGATTTTTCATCGAAAAAGAGGCTCTCGCCTTCCTTAACGCGCCGCGTCGGATGTGTCAATACCTGCCAGCAATTTTGCCCTTCGTATTCGGTCTCTTCCAGAAGAAAAATCTCGACCTTGCCGCCGCTTTCACGGCGGGCAAACAGGCGGGCTTTGAAGACTTTGGTATCGTTGACCACGAGGGCGTCGCCCTCGTTAAGATAATCGATTATTTCGGGGAATTTGTGATGGCTGAGTTCGCCGTTGGAGCGGTCCAGCACCATCAGTTTCGACCAATCACGCTGGCGGGCGGGATGATAGGCGATAAATCCTTCCGGCAAATAATAATCGAACAGTGACAGGTCCATAATAATTAATACGCTCTTATTAAATATGTCGGGTTAAGAAAGAAAAGATTTAGGAAATGTCAAGCAGGAATAAAAGCCATAAAAAAAGCCGGATTTACCGGCTTCATATGATACGGATAAAACTCATATCAGCCGACGCCGGCCATTTTCATGAAGGTCTCGGCCTTGGTGTATTCTTCGATCAGTTTGCCTTTCAGATTCTCAATATAGGATTTTTCGATTTTAAAGAATTCGAGGACAGCCGAATCGAGCTTACAGCGTTCCAATTCGGCTTCTTCACTATGGAAATTAAAATGCGCCACGTAATTGGCCAGATTTATTAAATATGCGAAATTATCGCTGGCATTTTCGAGGTTCGGATTGTGATGATAACCGACCGTATCGGCCATCCGTTCGGGCAGCTTCCATGTGACGGCCAGCTGTCGGCCGAGCTGGGCATGATTAAAGCCCAGAACGGCGATTTCGGCAGCGGCTTCATTAGTATCGGGATTTTTCTCCATGTAATCCATAATTTCCTTATGTTCCTTCTGCAGGAAACAACAGAAAACCATTTTCCCGATATCATGAATAAGCCCCGAAGAGAAGGCCGGGTCCGGATTAAAGACTTTTCCGTCCTGAAAATCGCGGGCAATCACTCTTGCCGACAAGGCGGTGGCAAGCGAATGGCGCCAGAAATTTTCGTGATATTCCTTAAATTCGTTTTTAGCTTTAAACATACTCAATACCGAGGCCGATAAAACCAGGTTTTTTACCGCTTCCAACCCGATAATCATAACCGCCTGTTTTACCGATTCGATCTCGCGGGATAATCCATAGAAGGCGGAATTGGTCAGTTTAAGCACCTTCACCGACATGGCCGGGTCTTCGGAAAGAATATCGGCCACATCGCCGACCGATGTCGCCGGATCATTGAGGACTTTTTGTATCTGCTCGAAAACAATCGGCGGGGTCGGTAAATTCCTGATGCTACTTATTACCTGCTTTAATCTATTCTCCAGTGATGTCGCAGCCGTGGTTGTCATAAATGTCCTTTCCTCTTGTCAATTGCCACAGGCGATAAAAATGCCGGATAGCCGATTTATGCCACACCCTATCAGCTTTTGCCGTCTACGAAATGCGGAGACGGTTCCGCCTCGCGGATGTATCGCAATATCTTGCTGCTGTTCTGCAATTCTTTCAATTCGTTTTTCAGGCGGTCATGGCGGCTTTTCAGATACTGCTCATTTTCATGGACCAACCCGACATTTTTTTTGACCATCGTAATGATACTGTTGACCAGCTTTTTGACTTCCGGCGATGCGGCGGCAATATTAAACAGCTTGGGATTCTTCTCTCGAAGAGCCGCGATTTTGTTCTCCGATTGCTGAATGCGTTTGTGGCACCTTTCGATTTCCGTGAACAGGTCGAGCAGTTTTTCATCCTTCTCGTACTTAATCATATCCTTCTGCTTGTCGATGAGGATATATAATGATTGATAAAAGGAGTATTCCTCCTTAAGGACAAAAACTATTTCGCGCTCAAGCTTCGTAATTTGATTGAATTCCATGTTGTCTGGCCTCTCTAAACCGATAGTGACAAATTTTTGGCCGGTTGTTCAACTTTTGAATCTTTGCCCTGAGATTTATCACGGCTCACATTCTCCACCAGTTGCGCCCAGCCGTCACGAACATTATTTATTATTTCAACGGCATCCTCAATCATTTTCAGATCTTTGGTAGCCTGAATAATGTTGATCTGCTCAATGAGATAGACATAAATTTTCGACAATTTTTCGGCAATCTCGCCGCCCTTTTCCTCATCGAGGGTGGTATACAAATGAACGATAAACTTTTTGGCCTTCTCCATTTTTTCGTAGCCGGGCTGAAGTTCGTTATTGCGATAATGTTCCCTCGCCCGATACAGATTGCCGATTACACCGTCATAGACTTTCACGACCAGCTCGGGCATAGACCGGCCGAGAGTATCGGCCGCATGATAATTTTGCAGGCGACTATCCATTTGAATTTCCCGCTGGTAATTTCCAATTACTCGATAACGAATTCAACTGTGCAGTAAGATAGGTCCCTTCCGATTGATATTGCGACAGTGCATCTTCCATCGCGAGGAACTGGTTATACAAATCTTCTCGCCTCGTCTCCAGACGGGCATCGTAATCATCGATCTGCCTGGTTATTGCGTCGATTTGTTTATTCAGGGACGACGTCCGGCGCGCAATCGAACCGTCGATACTTTTCGTGATATTATCCAGAGTTTCATTCATACGGGACGCCAGTCCCTTGACGACCGAAACTGTTCCCTCGACTCCGGTGCCCAGTTGATCGGGCGAAAAGGTGACCTTAATCTTCAGGCCGTCGGTCGTCGGATTGTCCTCATCGCCGGTCAAAACCTGTCCCTTCCCGGTGGCATTCTCGCCGTTGATAGTACCTTCGACGTCGGTGCCGATATGAAGCATGCCGGTGCCCAAACCAAGGGCGGCAAGGCCGCTATTGGCTACCGATGAGACCATTTCCACTTTGGAAGCGGAACCATAGGTACCGCTGGTGATTTTCAAATAACCCTGACCCCCGATATCGACCCATTCAGCCTTTACACCCTTATTTCCAAGCTTGGCATCGGCATCGATACGGGTTTGAATCTCACGGGCCAGTTCGGCTCCGCTGTTATATGTTCTTTCGGAAAGGACGAGGTCTTCCGAGACCGTCCCATCCACTATTATCTTGAGGACATTATTGGTGGCGTCAAGCGTTAAAGGTGACAGGGCCGGGTCGGCAATTCCGGCGCCCTGGAAGAATCCTTTTGTCGCCGCCTGTGAGATTTCAACATCATAATCATCACCCGGTTTGGTACCGACGGAGGCAGAGATGAATTCAATGAAGGGAGATGATGATGCCCCCGAATCGATGAAGAGCTTGACAAGATCATCGGTATGCTTCTCAATCGCATTCATAAGCGTCGATGAATTGGCGATCATGAGCTTGCCGTCGGCGTCGCTGCGAATACCGATCGCCGACAGGCTGCTGGCAATACTGTTCAGCCCCCGGATATGTTGTGTCGTCGTTGAGCGGACGGTTGACTGCATCACCTGCAGCGAATAATCGGCAAAAAGCACTCCCGATTCGGCTTTTTCCTGATCATAAGTAAACTGGCCGTTGATAAAATCCATGACACCGTTATAATCGTCGATCATATCACTGATCATGGTTTTAACGGCCGAGGAGTCAATCGCGGATGAAATCGTTACCGACTCACCGGGATCGTTGATTTTTTTGACATTAACAGTCAGTCCGGGAAGTACATCTTTGAATTCATTCGACTGCGAATTAATAACAATCGGCGAACCGCCGCCGATCCCGTCGGAACCGACGGCAATTCGCGCATCAGCCGCCGATTGAACCAGAGGCGAAAACGCGGTTACCTGAAAAGTGTCACCCGCGACCAGATCTCCGGCCGAGAAGGACAGTCTAAGTCCGTCGGCACCGTCACCCACCAATTCGTATTCGGCATCAGCCTGCGTCACCAGTATCGACTCATAGTTGACACCGTCAACGGTCCAGTTGATGGTAATATTATCGCTACCTACCGTCTGCGTACCGGATCCGTCGACTGTAAACGTATATACTTTGTTTTCGGTTCCGGTGTATGATGCGCTCGATCCCAATGATACATTCGATGTCGAGCCGGTCGAAAATGAAACTTCCTCGGGCGTATCAAAAGAACTATTGATGAAATCCAGCGTATCCCCACCGTTAAGCGAGACTTCGAAATTGATATCATTGACGGCGCCCGTTTTGTCGGCCGTTAAAAGCAAACGATACGGGTTTGACGAAGAACCGTCGTTAATGATGGTGGCGGTGATGCCGACGTCGGCATTGTTAATCGCTTCTTTTATTCCCAGCAGGCTGTTATTGCCGGGCTCAATATTAATTGTCGTCGGGCTGGCATCCCCTACGGATAATCTTATATAACCGGTTCCGAACGAAGTTGTCGTGGCATCGTCGAATCCCTGCGAGGCCAGCTGGTGATTTCGAGCCAGTGACAGGACTCTAAGATTATATGATCCGGGCATAATTTTATCGCCGGCCGCCGCCGTCAGGACCGATTCATCGGAGACACTTATGCTTGCCTTATTAAAGGACGACTCTCTTTTCATGAGAGAGACCTGCGACTGCAGAGCGACGAATTTCGCCAGAATCGCCTGATACGCCGCCACCTGCTGGGTCTTGAATTCTTTATCCTGCTCCATGAAGGTAACGGGCACCCTTTCGTAGGTAATCATGGAGTCGACAATGGATTTGATATCGAGGTCTGAGGCGAGACCCTGAATTGAATTAGATCCGGGCATATTTTCTCCTATGATCTAGAAATAGGTCCATATAAATAATTTGTTTATCGCTATCGGAATAGCCGTCAAATCATTAACTGCTTTCACAAAATCCATTTTGTTTCGTAGCTGATTTTATCTATAAAAATTATCGGAATATTTTGTGATTTATTGAGTTACAGGATTATAAAAATCGATTGTTTGGCGTCAATTCGGGATAAAAAAAGAAGCTGGTGGGGGGATTCCCCCACCAGCCTTATAGAACTTAACCAAATAGCGACAGAACAACCTGCGGGACCTGGTTGGCCTGCGCCAGCATGGCAGTGCCTGCCTGCAGCAGAATCTGGTTCTTCACGAAAATCGACATCTCTTTGGCCATGTCGGTATCGCGAATGTTGGATTCTGAGGACTGCAGATTCTGAGATGCAATTCGGAGGTTTCTCAGGTTGGATTCCAGAGTGTTTTTCTGGAAACTACCGAGAGTGCCTCGCGCGGTCGAAACCTCATCAATGGACGCATCAATCACCGACTGGGCATCCTGGGCGCCCTGAACAGTCGTGACATTAATCTGCGCCAGCGATCTGAACATATTACCGGCAATATCTTGACCCAGCCACGAGCTTGACATATTGGGAAGGCCGATGCTGGCCGTCTGGCCAACACTGGCGCCAATCTGGAAGACAAGTGACTGATCGGTATTTGTAATAGTCTCCGTGCCGCCATTCGAGGTCAAACCAAGTGAAATCTTAAGCGATTCATCGCGAGCGGCATTATAAACTATCGTATTAACACCGGCGGTGACAGCCGTTGACGGACCGGAATCGAGACGGACATCAAAGGAAGCGGCGGTTACATCCAGAAGCATATTACCCAGATTAACACCCTGATTGGCGGTCGTAACCGTGATCCCAACCGTACCGCGGCCGGACTCGCCGCTGGCCTTATTGGCAATAGTCATGTCCTGAGTGCTCTTATAATTAACGGCTGAGATTGTGTTGGTATAATTATCGAAACTGACCAAGGCATCAATACCGTTAATTGCAACCGTATCGGTTGTCATACCAAGCGCGGCGCGAGCCGTATCGACACCATCAAGACCGGCGGTAGCATTCATAAGCTGCAGACTGTAATCGGAGCCTTCATCCATCAAGGTGAATTTGATTTTATCGGTACCCTCAGCCGAAGCGACGATATTGGCGACTGAGCCGGAGACGGTACCGAAACCGCCGGCACCGACGGCATTAATCAATTCGGTATTAATCGCCGTGACCAGCGAGGAAAGCGTCGAATATGTGCCTTTGGCTATGGCTATGGTAGCCGACACGCTTGAGGCGGTTTTGTTGACATTCAAGCTGAAGCGGAGGTCCTGATCGGAAATGCCGCGCGAATCGGAAGCATTGGTGAAATCGAACCATGCTGTTCCGGTCGCGGTCGTGGTCGAGGTACCAAGGTAAAGCGAATACCCGGCACCGGCATTGGTGGTTTCGAAAACCAGATTGCCGGCGGCGTTTGTGGCGGCCTGAACCTTGCCGACCAGCGTGGAATTGGCGTCGATGGCGGACTGCCAGGCGGTGAGCAGCTGAGCATCAGACATACCTGATGTCACGTCGACACTCAGGGTTTGCAGACCGGTCGGCGATTGACCATTCTCCTGATAGTTCAAAGTAACGGAGTAAGTCCCCAGCACGCCATCCTCGGTAGCCGATGCGGCTATGGCCGCGGCGGAAAGGATCTGGGCGGCCGAACCGGCGGTTCCAAAACGAAGACCGTTGTTCCAGGCGTCAAGAACATCAATCGAGTCGGAGGTCTTGCTGGCCCCGGCCGAGGCCTGAATAACGTCGATGTTATGAATACCATCGGTCAAGTTGTAAGGTATAACCGCACTATTAAGCGAAATACCATAGGACGTCGTATTCAAACTGGCCGTCGAATCGGAAGTCTTGGTGGCGGTGATTGAATGAGCGCCGGTGCTGAGAAAACTTTCCTTGATTGAAACCAGGGAAGTATTGGAACTGGTGATGGTGGCGGTGTTAGCTTTGGAGCCGTCAAGAAGTTTCTTGGTTCCGAACTGGGTGTTGGCGGCGATTCTATCAATCGTTTTAATGGCGTTATCGATTTCAGCCTGATCGGCTTCGAGCTGGGCGGTATCGTTAAAACCTTCGTTAGCGGCGTGAATGGCCAGTTCTCTCATGGAAACGAGAAGGTTATTAAGCTCATTTAAAGCACCCTCAGCGGTTTGAATCATATTAATCGAACCTTCCGAGTTGGAGATGGCTCGATTCAGACCCGCGATCTGCGCCCGAAACTGCTCGGAAATGACCAGCCCTGCCGGGTTATCGGCGGCCTGGTTAATCTGGTAACCGGACGACAACTTTTCCATCGATTTGGAGAGATTCGCCGTGGTCAGAAGCAAATTCCGGTGCGCATTAATCGCTGCAATATTGTTGTTAATGCGAAGTGACATCTGTTAATTCCTCCTTGAATCCTGCCGGGATTTCCTTTTCTCCGGCAAGCCTGTCATACCCTTTATCGGGCTACATCCAATGTCACTTACCTCCTATAAAAAATAAAACTCAGGTTTTTTCCTCCTTATGCACCTCCTTTTCATACTTTTTAATTCCTCGTCCTTGATATTTGTTTAATTGTGCTTTATAAACAATTTTGATATTTACATCGGCAAATACCGGAAAATCTTTATTGGTGAAAATCCCATAGTTTTTCTAATATTTTTCAGAAGCCCAATGACTTAGACTGGCGTTTTTGCAGTTTCGATTGCTCTCAGGCGGTTTTTGGCCGGAAGAAATTCGGGATTAAGCCGCAGGATTTGCCTGTAACCTATTACCGCCGAATCGATATGACCCAAATGATAATAACATTCGGAAATATTAAATAGTCCGTCAACACTGTTTGGGTTTTTCGTCAGGAATTTCTCAAAATGAGGAATCGCCGCTGAATAATCCTCCATTTGCGCGAAAAGCCCCCCGATTGCCAGTTCGATCTCAAAATCATCCGGCGCGATTTTATTATATGTTTGCAGAAGAGTCAGTGCTTCCCCGGATTTTCCAAGCCGGATTTTGGTCAAACCCAGATTTCGATA
>Ga0315550_1000853_pt1 | contig 18867 bp, 16 predicted proteins | sample SalMarSW160190MG_2_FD_203100 | JGI IMG/M metagenome (GOLD analysis project Ga0315550, IMG submission 203100) | Salt marsh sediment microbial communities from the Plum Island Ecosystem LTER, Massachusetts, United States - Salt Marsh Sediment SW1601-90 ... | reverse complement strand
GAATGACATTGAATTTATCTTCGAGTAGTATTCTGATTTGGAAGGATTGACATATACCACAAGTTTTTGTCCTATCCGGATGGTGTTCCTGTATACATTATTCCAGTATCTCAGCTCTGAAAGCCCTACATGATACCATTCTGCTATGTATCCAAGATTATCGCCTTCCCTGACAGTATAAACCAGCCTGGTTTTTCCCTTGATATTTGCCGGCACAAAAGATGATCTCGAAGGATCCGCTATCCGTGTCGTCCCGCTAAGGTAAACATCAGGTTTATATCTTCGTATTGTATCATTCAGATCAATAAAATCGCCCAGGTGACTTATAGGCAGGGTCAGTGCGAGCGGTTTTGCCGAGCCCGGAACCAGGCCTGTTCGGTACTGAGGATTCAATGCGCGGAGCTCTCCAAGCGGTATTTTCATAACTTCAGAGATCTGGGCAAGGTGAATATCTTTACTTACCATGATCGTATCGGTAGCGACAGGAATATTTATCGACAGAGGCCTGATATTATGTTCCGCGTAATAATTCAAACCATAAGCTGCAGCGACATATTGGGGTATATAACCTCTTGTTTCACGCGGCAGCCGGTAATATATCTCCCAGTAGTCCTTTTTGTTGCCTGATCTCCGGATTGCCTTATTGACATTGCCCGGGCCGCAGTTATATGCGGCAATGACAAGGATCCAGTCGTTGTAAATATTGTACAAGTCTTTTAAATACTTTGCTGCCGCATGAGTTGATTTCACGGGATCTCTTCGTTCATCAACAACAGAATTGATAGTAAGACCGTAAAACCTCCCTGTGCTGTACATAAACTGCCATAAGCCTGTTGCGCCAGCCCTTGAAACACCATTAGGATTGAGTGCCGATTCTATTACTGCCATATATTTAAGCTCTGCAGGAAGCCCGTAAGAATCAAAAATATCCTCGATCATCGGGAAATAATAGTCCTTTAATCCCAGTACAGCGCTGAATTTGTCTCTTTGCTTGACGGTATAGACGTGGATATGATTCCTGATAATATTATTATAACGCAAATCGATTATTGATTTAATCCTGCTCAATCTGGCAATATACACAGAATCAGGATATTGAATTCCTGCAGTATCATCCGAAAAGGTCTGCGGATTATTTTTAAGAGCCATTTTTACGTACCAGCTGTTAACCAGGCTGTCGAGATCGGCAGTTATCTTTTCAGCGTCAATATCAGACTTAATGATTATTGTATCGGATACCGGAAATGCTCTGGCATTAATTATTGTCAGGAAAAGGATAACCGGTACTATTATAATTCTCATCATCATTTCTATTTTTCAGAATGTCACTATCATACTAATATTCAGCCCCATACCTGCACCTGACAGGGGCATTTGCACGGGTGCAACAGCAAAGTCGAGATTGTCACTTATATCATAATTGAAAAGGCTGGCATCAACATTTGCATCGAGCACTGTAATTAAGTACCATAATGCGACCCCAATATATGAAAGGTCGCGGTTTTTTTTATTGTAATCGACCTGTTTAAGCATTCTTTCACTGTACCATGCGGCGGCAGATTCATCGTATGTATCAGGGTAAAGGACAGGATCATAATCCGCAGGATCAGCAAACGTAAGGATGTTAAGATAAGAATCCGTTTCAGGTATATCATCTGTAAAATCCTGATAGGCTTTCATATACTTGTTATATAATGAGGAGTTATAGCTGATAGCATAAGCCAGTCCTCCAAAGCCTGCATAAACAAGTGGTATCTTCCAGTATTTCCTGTTATAGATCTGCCCAAATCCCGGGAAGGTCAGGGCAAGCATTGTGGCCCTTTGCGGATCTGCCTTAAGAAAAGATTTTGAGGGTTTTATTACAGATAAAGAATCCTGAGCTGCTATATTTTGCTGAAAACATAACAGGAGCACAACAGCAAGAATCGTTATTTTTTGATACGCTTCCAAAACAAATACCGCCGGGAATCTCTACCGGTTTATCCATAACGGCGCGACAAAGATAATTATTTTCAGGAGTTAAGACGGTCAAAGATTCCCAAAATGCGTTCCATCTCTTCAGGGTTTTCAAAGGGTATCACTATCTTCCCTTTCCCTTGTTCATTGATCCTGAAGTTTACTTTAGCAGCAAAGATACTGCCCAGATGTTCCGATAGTCTTGAAAAGTCCTGGTTTAGTTTTTGTTTTCTCTCCTGTTTCTCAGGGTCTCTGGTATTTTCGGACTGGAGTTGTCGAACAAGCTCTTCAGCCTGTCTTACTGAGAGTTCCCCGTCAATTATTTTGTAATAGATATTGATCTGTTTTTTAGGATCCCCAATATTCACGAGTGTACGTGCATGACCCATCATCAGCTGTTTGTTCTTGATCCCGAGCTGTATCTCGGCAGGTAATTTAAGCAGCCTGAGGTAGTTGGCCACTGTTGATCTTTGTTTTCCGACTCTTTCGCTCAATTCCTCCTGTGTAAGCTTACATTCTTCAATAAGTCTCTGGAAGCTAATGGCCACTTCAACTGCATCAAGGTCTTCGCGCTGGATATTTTCAACCAGTGCCAGTTCAAGCATAGCCTGGTCATCGGCAGTTCGTATAAATGCCGGAACATGTGTCAGTCCGGCACGTCTTGCAGCCCTTAGTCGTCTCTCTCCGGCAATGAGCTGATATCTTCCATCACCTGTTTCCCTTACTGTCAGTGGCTGGACAATCCCCAGTTTTTTAATTGATGACGCCAGTTCTTCGAGTGATTGTTCATCAAAGCTGGTTCTCGGCTGAAAGGGATTGCTGTCGATTGATTCGATTGAAATATTCCTGTTAACCTCGATTTTTTTCTCAAGTATCTCTTTCTCAACGCCGTCAATCAATGCGCCTAAACCACGTCCCAATGCGTTTTTTTGTGCCATGTTTATCTCTCTTTTACCGGATTCACCCTGGCTTCCTGCTTCTCTATCAACTCTTTAGCAAGATTCAGGTAGTTGACTGTCCCTCTTGAATCAGCATCATATAATATTGCCGGCTGTCCAAAGCTCGGTGCTTCCGACAGTTTAACATTACGCTGAATAATCGTTCTGAAAACCATTTGTTGGAAATGCTTGTACACCTCTTCTGCTACCTGATTTGACAATCGGAGCCTTGAATCGTACATTGTAAGAAGAAAGCCTTCAATTTCAAGATTGTTGTTCAGGTTATTCTGTATTATCTTAATAGTATTAAGCAGTTTGCCGAGTCCTTCCAGTGCAAAATATTCGCATTGTACCGGAATTATTACCGAATCTGAAGCTGTAAGCGCATTAACGGTAAGCAGCCCCAGTGAAGGGGAACAATCAACAAAAATATAATCGTAATTGTCCCTGATTTTTCCGAGTATCTCCTTAAGGATCTTTTCCCTGGAGGGCCTGTCGAGCATTTCGATTTCAGCACCTACAAGATCGATATTTGACGGTATAAGTGACAGATTTTCCACTCCGCAGTCCATTATCGTGTCGCCCGGCTCCTTCCCGTCAATGAGACAATCATAAATCGTGGATTCTATCTGACGTGTATCGGCTCCTATTCCGGAAGTAGCATTGGCCTGCGGATCCGCATCAACAATAAGCACCTTCTTTTCGAGAGCAGCAAGACTGGCTGCCAGATTAATTGCCGTTGTTGTCTTACCCACTCCACCCTTTTGATTCGCTATTGCTATTATCCTTCCCATCCGTTTCCTTTTTGTCTTTTTTGTATTTGTTTTGAGCTTCAAATTTACTATTTATACCACCACAGGCTCAGGTGGTGAAAGATGTAATTGTAAACAAATTTTTCATGGTTTTCAACATCTTATTAACATCGCATATTGGTCTGGTAGTCAAATTAATACTATAAGGATAAGTTTCCTTTTTCTTTTTATCCTTTATATTTCAGCTGTTTAATATTGCAGGTGGAAGTCAGAGATTATCCTGTTTTGATAGTATTGTATGATCCCCGGCATCAGACAAGAGTTCCCGGAAACAAACAGATTTAATAACCGAACTGCAGGTTTTCAAGCATATTTTTTGCTTAGTATAATAATAGTATTCGATCATTCTAATTAACTTTAATTTTTATAATTTATAGTTTTGAATCAGAAAGTCTTTCGATTATTAGTTCGATATAATAATTATGAATTTGAAGAAGTACTATACTCTCTTTATATTATGCCTGTTTCCAGGTCTGATATTAACCGGACAAACAGTAAAGATTAACGGTAAACTTTTTGATAAGAATGAGGGAACAATAATCTCAGAGGGGATTATATCCCTTGACCCAGACAACAGGACAGCCATCACAAATCACTATGGAGAATATTCATTTATTACCACACCGGGACCAAAACAAATAAAGACCCGGGTACTTGGTTTTAAATCCGGGACAGCAGATTTCATACTTAAAAACGATACTGTTATTAATATTTATATCCAGGTTTCTCCTGTTGAGCTGAGTGAAGTAAAAATCATTGCGGATTCCATAAAAAATCTTGAAATTACTCCGCGCGGAAGCTTTATAATTACTCCTGCTTCTATTCATGAGACTCCAAAACAGTTCAGCGAACCCGACCTTTTGAAGTCAATTCAGATGCTGCCCGGGGTGGTCTCGGGGAAAGATGGTACATCCGATATTTATGTAAGAGGAGGTGGTCCCGGACAGAATGTTGTTCTTACCAACGGTTGTTACTTTTTTCTTCCCGGTCATCTCCTGGGTATCATATCTCCGTATGATCTTGATTTCCTCGAAAGCGCCGAACTGTTTAAAGATTATTTCCCTGCCGAACTTGGCAACGGAGCCTCTTCGGTGATAAGTCTTGATTTCAGAAAGATCCATTCCGATTCTCTTAGATTACAGTTCAGGCTGGGACTTCTATCTTCAGGTTTAATAGTGGAAACTCCTCTAAGAAAAATAAACTGGGAAATGACTGCAGGTATTAAAGCCGGTAACTATTTTATCTATGCCCCTATCCTGAAGAAGATTGTTTCAAATGAAGTCGGTGATTTTCTCCCTCCTAATAAATATTCTTTTTTTGACGGATTCTTAAGACTTTCTCATTCATCATCGAAATACGGAGATATTACTTACCTGTTTTTTGGTAATTACGATAACGGGAAAGATGAAAACAGGTTCGAAAGCCAGAGCGGTGATACCCTGATTAAATATATCGAAGGAGTATCGACAGGGTGGAATAACATGGTACATTCTGTTCAGTGGCTACTACCGGTTAACGGATCAGTGAAGTGGAAACTTAACCTTAACTATAACAGGGTCTCAATAGGCAGGAAAATCTATACTGAGTCCGAAGAATTACTTTACGGCTCTAAAACAGGCTCATCGGAAACTCTTCTTTCCTTCTATCCGACAGTTCATAATATTACTACACTTCTCTCAATTAACCTGGCAAGGGAAAAACTAAGTTTTAATGCTGGTGTCTCAAACAGGTTCAGGTATTTCTCCCAGAATAATTATTCTCTGAATTCGATAGATGAAGAGAGTACCCGAATTGATTTCGGAGAGGATGATATTGTCAACGAAACATCCCTTTTCGTCTCTACAACAGCTCTCCCAGCTAAAAAGATCAAATTTGATGCAGGGATAAGGCTTACCGGTATAGTTGCCAGGGATATAAGCTTTATTGTTCCCGAACCCAGATTAAGGATCTCCTATAATGACGGAGGAATAATATCTCCCCATATCAATTATGTGAAATTGAGTCAGTCTGATCACTCAGTTGAGGGATCGAATGCAGGACTTAGAACAATGCTCTGGCTTCCCGTTTATAAAGAATTCGGCCCGGAAATATCAGATGTGATCTCTGCAGGCTTTCAGGGAAATATAAAAGATAACATTATCTGGACCCTTGACGGTTATTATAAGAAAATATCAGGTATGGTTGATTTCAAGCCGGGGGCAAGTTTCATTATCGACACATCTTTTGTCGACATGCTTGACAAGGTAAAGGGGAAAGCGTATGGAATAGAGACCGGATTAATAAAAAGAAAAGGTAAGCTTACCGGCAGTGTGAGTTACACATATTCGAGGTCAAAAAGAGAATGGGGCTCGCCCGAGGGAATGATCTGGATCTCATCAGGAGCCGACAGGCCTCATACTTTTAACATTTCCATGAAGTATTACTTTAAACCTTCTACAAGCTTCGGGCTGAAATGGGTGTATCAGTCAGGTGCCCCGGCAACGATCTACATGCATGAAACTTCATACGGTGAGTTCTTTGAAACAAAAAATAACATCAGATACTTCGATTATCACAGGCTTGATCTCTCATTCAGGCAGATCATTTACAAACGGAAGTATTCAATATTTCTTGATGCAGATATCTATAATGTTTATAATCATAAGAATACGTTCTACTTTAAAAAGACCTGGGATGAGGCTGAACAGATATATTATTTTAAGAATATCTCATTATTCCCGATTATGCCTTCACTGACCATAACAATTAAATTTTAGGACGATCCACAATCCGTAATCAATCAAATAATGAAGCAGTTACTAAGATCATTTTTAATTTTTTCGGCAACATGGCTGATTATAATTGTGTTGGCACAGTGTGAAGGCAATGACAGGTATTATCGTCCGGATATTCCTGAAAAGCTTTGTGCCGTGGGAATTATTGATATTGATGATACGGCAAGTTCCAGTCACTACTATCTTCTTATAGATCAGAGCAGCCTGCGTCATCTGTCCTTTGAGAAGTCATTCCAGTCAGAATATCCTGAAGATATAACGGACTCATTAAGGAAGTTTGAATTTACTATTTCATCTTCGGAAAAGGAATTATTCCGGTATTACTGTGATTCATCAATAAAAAAAATAATTGATCTGAGAATTCCTGACAGTATTGTGTTTAATCCGGGAGAAAATTACTTTCTCCATGCAAAGGAAAAGAGCGTACAGGAAATTTCTGCAGAAATAGTAGCTGCTGAATCGCCGTCGAAACCTGAACTTATTTCAATCAGTAAAGGGAAAGCGGTAGATACAGAACCGAACAATGGATGCAGTCAGGACACAACCGCAAGATATGTTATGATCAGCTTTTCATTTGAAAAAGATCAAAACCTGTATTATGCGCTTATGGTTGATGGCTGGGGATTCTCCTTTGCAGATAGTTATGTTCCGTATCCTGGATATTTGAATTTTTCAATTCCTGAAAGCAATACTCCCGGCTTCTTTTCTGAAATGCAGGGTTTAAAAATGTATCACTATGTCTGTACCGGAATTCATAGAAATATTGAATCATCACCAGCCACTTCATTTTTAATTGAAGGAGGAAAAATACCGGATCCAAAATGCATAATGACAATTTATATTCAATATTGGGATGCATATTGCCCATATGATGTATTCAAGTCCATAAGAATTAGGCTTCTGTCAGTGCCTGTAGAATTATATCATTTTGAAAAGAGTCTCTATACCTATAACAAAACAGCGGGAGATCCGTTTACAGAACCGGTTTACCTTGGGGGTAATATTAAAGGCGGGGTTGGGGTATTTGCAATTTGCAGAAGTTCCAATCTTAAAATTAATTTCTCACCATGGATTTAGATTTTAAAAAATGAGACTTTACCATGGTGAATCCTTTCAAAACGATATCCGTTAAGTTATTATCAGCAATTTTAATAATGATCACGATATTTTTTACTTGTTGTGAAAGTAATGACAGGTTCTATCGTCCAAACCTGCCTGAGACATTGTGTTGTATTGGAATAATTGACGTAGACGACACGATAAGTGACAATCCGCAAAATCCTTATTCCTTTAACGATTACTTACGTTATATCTTGTTTGAAAAATCATACCAGTCGGAATACACCGAGGAAAGAAATGACTCTTTAAAAAAGTTTTCATTTTCAATCTCCGGTCAGAATACAGAGCTTTTCTCCTTCCATAGTGATTCAAATCTGAAAATTCTTGAATCTTACAAATTGCCTGAAAGTATGGAATTCCTCTCCGGTGAAAAATATTTCCTGAAAGCAAGCGAGGAAGGCTCCTATGACATTTCAGCAGAGGTAATTGTTCCGGAACCTCCGTTAAATCTTATTTTAAATTCAGTTCATAAAGAAACAGAACCGGCAACTGAGTTTATCGGTTGTAACTGGCCATTTGATGACAGCCTGAAATATGCAATAATTGATATTTCCTTTGATGTTAATAATAAGTCATATTATGCACTCCTGCTCGAAGGTATCGGTAATAATTTTAGTCTGGCTCCGGGTATATTAGATTTTCTTGATTTTTCTATCAGAGAGAGCAATGTCCATGGTTTCTTTGCTGCTGTATATGGAATAAAAATGCACCATCAGTTTTGTATAGAAAAACGGTTATATTGGGAAGAATCTCCGGTTAAAGCTTATTTTATTGATGGGAGTAAAGTATCAGATGATTACTGCAATATGACTCTGTTAGTTAAATTCAATGACGGCTATTCATTGTATAACGTCTTCACTTCTTTCCGTATTAAATTGTTATCTATTCCGCGGGAACTTTATCTTTTTGAAAAAGGTCTTTATACATATGGAAATGTGACTGAGGATCCATTTTCAGAACCGGTTTATCTGAATGGTAACATTAAAAACGGGAATGGGATTTTCGCAATATGCCGTAGTTCAGAAATTTCTGTAATTCTCCCATTTCCACCAATGTTTTGATAATTAATTAACATTCATTAGATATAAGTCTAAATAGATAAAGACATTGCTTGATCGATAATTTCATATTTAGCGATGGTTTATCAAATAAATAAGAATAAGCAATTAATCAGGATAGCATATTCTTAGTGTCTTGGATATTTGACGACAAAAATTTTCTACCACTCTTATACAAAGTCACCAGGTAACACAATTTAGGGATATGAAGATTTGTGGGATTTTTGAAAAGGCAAAAAAAACCGCAGAGCGGTTTCACAAATAATTAGTAAAAAAACCAATCATTCGCTTGTACCACGGAGTGGTTCCATCACTCTGATAATGGAACACCCCGATAAACCGGGGCGGGCTCTCTGGCGTTCTAATAAATGGTTTTAGAATGTCATGTACAAGTATTGATGAATCCGCTCCGCGGATCATAAAATGTAAATACCTTGCACTCCCCGCTATATGTCGGGGTAGGTACTTCAATCCGTAGTGAATTATTTTTTCTTACCATCAAGGCTCTATATCCTCTTTTATTCACATATTTGCAAAGTGTAAAACTGATAAGATATGTCAGAAAATCCAGCTCACAGAGAATGGTTTGCTATAGTCAATCCCAATGCCGGCAACGGAAAGGGAAATAAAGACTGGGGCAGAATAGCCGGTCTTTTCGGTAAAGAAAATATAGCATTAGTTTCAAATTTTACCAGTGGCAAAGGTCACGCCATAGAGCTGGCCGGAAATGCTGTACGCAACGGATTCAGGAGAATCATCTCCGTCGGCGGAGATGGTACTCTGAATGAGGTTATTAACGGTATCTTCACGCAGGAATACTGCAGCACCAAAGAGATTACCGTAGGCATGATACCTGTGGGAACCGGCAATGACTGGGGTAGAATGTTTGGCATTCCCCTCGTATATGAAGGTGCTGTAGATGTGATCAGGGAGAACAAGGTCATGCTGCATGATATTGGTGTGGTAAATTACCTTGACGGAAGCCAACAGCATGTCAGATATTTTATCAATATTGCGGGACTCGGTTTTGAGTCACTTGTTGTAAAGAAGACAAATAAGCAGAAGGAAAAAGGCAGAAGCAGCCAGACAATATATTTCTATAATCTCCTGTCAAGCCTTTTATCCTACAGGAAAATTAAAGCCGATATCATAATTGAGGGTAAGAAGATTACCAATAATATCTTTTCAATCAATGTAGGTAACGGCAGATATTGCGGCGGGGGTATGAGACAAACACCTGATGCACTGCCCGATGACGGTCTTTTTGATATCACCATAATAAGGGATATTGGCAAAATCGAAGTAATTAAAAGTCTTAAATTGCTTTACGATGGTACCATAATGAGTCACCCTAAAGTTGACGGATACCGGTCAGATAAACTTCGTGTTGAATCAGACTCTATGCTTTATCTGGAAGCTGACGGGGAATCACTTGGACATACACCGGTTGAATTCAATATTATTCCTGCGGCTGTAAATATTGTCTATGGCACTAAGGTTATTCGGTAAGTTTTATTTCGAAAAGCTTCGGCCAGTTTTTGCCTGTAACAAATATCCTGTTCCCCTCCTTATCATAAGCAATACCGTTAAGAACATCAGTATCCCGATCCTTCATCAGCCCTTTAAGGTCGATATATGCAAGGACTTTTCCTGATTCAGGGTCGATTCTGGCAATGAGATCTGACATCCAGATGTTTGCCCATATCTCACCATTGATATATTCAAGCTCATTAAGCTGGTCTGCTTTTTTCTCATTATCATAAACCTCAAGACGTGAAATGACTGTAAACATCTCAGGTTCAAGGAAATATAATACATTTGACCCGTCGCTCATAACAATCTGATCCTTAAGGGTTGTCAATCCCCAACCCTGTGATTGATAATAGATCTTGTATATCTGCCGGAAGGTTGCCTTATCATATACGAATCCTACCCGGGATGTCCAGGTAACCTGGTAAATACGATCATTGTAAAGGGTTATTCCCTCTCCAAAAAGAGAAGGATCGAGGTTCAGCTGCCGGATCACCCTGCCTGTTTCGAGCTCAACTTCCCTCAGGCTGGAACCCGTTTCCTGTCCCGTACCTTCATATAATGTGCCATTATCATAAAAGAGCCCCTGGGTAAACGCATCTCTTTCATGAGGATAAGTGTGTATTACCCTGTACCCGTTCCTTGCCGGTATCACATCTGACATTATAACTATAAATCTTGCAATGGTTGTCCTGACTTTGCCATTTCTATAGGCTGACACTTTTATCGATTTTCTGCCTGTTCTATTAATCAGAGACGGTGTGATCAGGTGTTCCAGTACACCCGGGCCAAGTGAGGCCACTGCCCTTCCGTCATAGAATATCAATATTGAATCGGGAGGCTCTCCCCTATTATCCCTGGCAAGAATAACCTTTACCTCTTCTCCGAGCTTGAATTCAGAATTTTCAGCTGGGGCAGTCATTGTTATTAAACTGACAACGGGCTCATCTTCTGTTTTGTTCCCCTGTGTATCGTTTTCCGCCGGCACCTTTCCCGACCTGCCAGAACACGATATTATCCATGTTACGATGAGCAGAACAAATAGAGAAAATAAATATTTAAAATAATTATCCTTCATCTGTCTTCTTTTTCCTTGTAAATAAACGTTTAAAGATATTCCTTGCTGCCGAGGTTATCCTTCTTTCAGCCTCTTTTTGCTGCAATTCAAAAGGATAAAGCATCTGCCACACCTCGCTCCACCCCGGGAATCCTCCCAAGTTCCTGTCATCAATATAGATATCAGCATCTATCTTTCTGTTGACATTTTCATCAAGTATTTCTTCAGGATAGTTCTTATTGACTGCATAAAATTCGATACCTTTTTGTCTGCAGAATTCCACAGCATCTTCAAGCTCTTTGCCTGTTCTGAAGGTCCACAGTATTATCCTTGCCCCTCTCTTTTCAAGCTCCTTAAGTGTTTGAAAAGCAAATAGTTTTTCCTTACCAATCTCAGGATATTCGTGTTCGACGATAGTACCGTCAAAATCCACTGCTATTTTTATGGGAATAATCTCAGTCACCTTCATAAACATAAAGAGTCAAATTTAACCAAAATGGCATTATTACTGAAATTTATCTTAATTTTACGTTCCTTCTGAATAATTTCTTTCGCGATGAAGCATGTTCCCAATCTAATCACCTCTCTGAATCTTGCTGCCGGTTTTATTGCGATAATTTTTGCCCTTGAGGGGAACCTCACCACGGCTTCATGGCTGATACTTGCAGCTATGATATTCGATTTTCTCGACGGGTTTTCTGCAAGGCTGCTCAAGGCATACTCTCCTCTGGGGAAAGAACTCGATTCCCTGGCTGATATTGTTAGTTTCGGGGTGGCTCCGGCCGTAATAATTTACAGGCTTCTTTGCACAGTATCAGATGTAACTATCACCGATACTGTTGGTATCCTGCAGCTTATTGTTCTTCTTTCGCCGGTAATCATGCCCGTCTGTGCCGGTCTGCGTCTGGCAAAATTCAATAACGATGAGACCCAGAAGACATCATTTAAAGGATTGCCGACTCCTGCAAATGCTCTGGCAGTCATTTCCATAATAATTGCAGGTGAATATTCTGATGCCGGCTTAATCATATATCTTACCGGATCAGCTGCTGCATTAATAATATTTACCGTAGTACTTTCTGCACTTATGGTTACACGAATACCTATGCTCTCCCTGAAATTTGCTCATCTTAAGCTCAGGGGAAATGAAGGAAGGTACCTGCTTGTGGCTCTGGTTATAATAGCATTTCTAATCCTGGGAATCAGTGCAGCCCCCCTGATAATACCAATCTATATAATTGTATCTCTAATGTTTTTAGTATTCAGTAGATGATAGACCCCCTTCCCAGCCTTCCCCCAAGGGGGAAGGAGTTTTTAAAATAAACTATCTTTTCATTTTGCTTTAACTTTCCTTATCAGGGAATCTCCTTTCGTAGTATGACACTGCAAATCTGATCAGAAACCAGCTGATGATTATCATCACCGGCCAAAGCATGTACTGCAGAATTTCTGATATATACATGATTATTGTTTTTTTGTTTTTTTGCCTTTTTGCCTTTTAACTTTTAACTTTTAACTTTTAACTTTTAATATACATGCCCGTCATTTTTCAATTCATCTTCAGTAATTCTCTTTTTATTTATTTCTCTCCATGCATACCAGATATATGCTACAACAAAAGGAATGATGAATGATACATACATCATTGTTTTGAGGGTGAACTCGCTGGATGATGCATTATGTATTGTGAGAGAACTTGCCATATGGTAAGAAGAGGGATAAAATGAGGTCCCGTTAAAACCTGCCACAATGAATATTGCAAATACCGAAAGCACTGTACCTGTGCCGCTGAACCATATTCCCTTCCTGCTGTTTCTGAAGATTGTAATCGCGATGCCGTAAAGGACGCCTGTCACTCCGGCGAGGAAGATTATAATCACTACCGGCATCTGGATAAAGTTGTGCAGGTACTTGTATTTCTCCAAAACTACTTTCCCTGTTTCCCTGTTTGCAGCAAATCCATCCGACAGCAGCAGTGTAACAAGAAAAAACAGGAAGAACACCAGGAAAGATACAGAATTAATCATCAGCTTCCTGACAGACTTCTTAACAAGCTTTTCGTCATCAACTGAATTAATTATGTATAGCAATCCGTTTACCCTTGTCAGGAACAGAATTGCCAGTCCCAGTGCAAGGTTTCTTCCGTTGAGCAGGGCCTCAAGCCCGTGCCATTCTGTAGCCCATTCCACGTTGAACATTAAATTGAGGCTGTACTGTGAACCGGTAAAGAAGGTCGCTACTGCTGTACCGATAAGAAAAGGTCCCAACGCCCCGTTCAGGAAAAGAAAGAGGTCAAATGTTTTCGTACCAAAAATATTAGCCGATTTCGACCTGTATTCATAAGCAATTGCCTGAATAATGAAGCTGAAAAGAATCGCGATCCAGACCCAGTAAGCACCGCCGAAGCTTGTTGCATAAAAGAGAGGGAATGATGCAAAGAAGACACCGCCAAATGTTACCAGGGTGGTGAAAGTGAATTCCCATTTTCGTCCCAATGCGTTTACTATCATTGTCTTATGGAGATCGTTATCAGGAAGTGAATATATCATTGACTGTCCTCCCTGGACAAACATCAGAAACACCAGCAGGCTGGAAAGAAGTGAGACTATCACCCACCAGTAATATTGCAGGAAAAGATGTGATATCAACAGTGTTGTCATGATTACCTCCAATTAGTGTTTTGGGCCTGTTTTTATCTGTTTTACCATTATTGAGACCTCAGCTATCAGTAATGCTGTGAACATGAGGGCAAAGAGGATAAATGTTGTCATTACTGAGCCCGTGCTTATCCGGGTTACTGCTGCAGATACCGGCATCAGGTCCTGTATTATCCATGGCTGCCGTCCCATTTCAGCAAGGACCCAGCCAGACTCGCTTGCAATATATGCGAGCGGGATCGATATCAATGCAATCCGGAGGAACCATCTGTTCTTTGCAATGGTGCCTCTGAGAACCAGATAAAGTGCAATTAAGCATACAACTATAAACATGAATCCAAGCATCACCATCAGGTGGAAGGAATAGAATGCTATTGAAACATTTGGAATTGCATCTTCGGGAGTTTCAAGAAAAGCATATCCAAAATATCTGAAGATCTCATCAACAAACTTCTCTTCAAGGAATATCTTTTTTATCTCTTCTGCCGTCTCCTTTTCGTTATGTATTTTCGCTGTCTTGTAATTATTAAGAAGGTCCCTTGCAATCTTACCCCTCTTCATTCTCTCGGTTACCGGGAAAACAGTGCTGTCGGCATTTCCATAAATAAGATCATTTATCCCCGGCACAAATGCATCCCTGCTACCGTCAGTCATAACTGAAAGAAATCCTGGTATTTCAATCCGGAACAGAAACTCTTTAAATCTTTTCGAATTCTTTTTCTCTTCGGAATTCTTGAGAATACCAAAAGCAACGAGTCCTGCATCCTGTTTGCCATCGTAAAGAGCCTCAAAGGCAGCGAATTTAACCGGTTGTACTTTTGCCAGCGTTCTTGCTGATGTATCGCCGGTGAAGGCAACCAGCAGCGATGATAACAATCCAAATATGGCAGCAATAAGTATGCTTCTTTTAGCCAGCCACTCTTCCCTTTTCTTTAACAGGAACCAGGAGCTTATGCCTAAAACGAACAGCGAGGCGAGCAGGAATCCTGAAGAAATTGTATGAAGAAATTTATCTACTGCAACCGGATTAAAGAGGACTGCCCGGAAATTTATCATCTCATTACGGGCTGTATCAGGGTTAAATACCATACCTACAGGGTTTTGCATCCAGGCATTTGCTACCAGGATCCACAAAGCTGAGAGATTGGCTCCTATCGCAACAAGCCATGTTGAAGCCAGGTGAAATTTCTTACTCACTTTGTTCCATCCGAAAAACATAACGGCAATGAAGGTTGATTCAAGGAAAAAGGCCAGGATTCCCTCAATGGCCAGCGGTGCACCAAAAATATCGCCCACGAACCAGGAATAATTTGACCAGTTTGTGCCAAATTCAAATTCAAGGATGAGCCCTGTAGCGACACCAATGGCGAAATTTATTCCAAAGAGAGTCATCCAGAACCTGGTAAGTTTTTTCCAATCCTCATTACCGGTACGCACATAAATGGTCTCCATTAATGCAATAATGAATGATAATCCAAGTGTTAGCGGAACGAAGATCCAGTGATAAATAGCTGTAAGGGCAAACTGGGCTCTTGACCAGTCTACCAGTGCCGGGATTACATCCTCAATCATTTATTTCCGTTCATTTGGTTAATTGATCCAGAACATATTCGCTTCTCTGCTTATCAGAGTCATATTCCTTTTTTAGGAAATCCCTGAAAAAGAATACTTTCAGGATTACAAAAATAACAAACAGCTTAATTAATATTATGATCCAGACCCGTCTGCCCCATGCTGACATGTTTCTGAATCCGTCATAATAAAACCGGAATAAACGGCCGGGGTATGAAAGCAGATGTCTCATCAGGTCTGTTAATATTCATTCTTATTCTTCTCCTTCAGTCCTCTTTCGTTTTACTTTAATCCTGTACTTACGGGTAGTTTTAGCTTTATCATTATCATTATCAATGCTTTCCCTGGAATCCTTTTCAAACAGGTGAGGCCGTTTACTGATATTTTCGGGATTAAGACTGGATGTGATCTTTTGTACCGCTTTAAAGTTGTAAAAGAATTCCCTGGCAAAAACCCTGAGAACGGTATATGTCGGTATACCCAGTATCATACCTGGTATGCCTGCAGCAAAACCGGCTGCAAGAACCACTATGAAAATCTCCAGCGGGTGTGCCCTGACACTGTTTGAAAAAATTATAGGCTGAAAAAGAATATTATCTGTAATCTGGGTTATCGCAATGACCAGTGTCATGTAAAACACAAGAGGATTAACAACTGTAGCAAAATCCTGTGTTATATTGGCTGCCACTCCCATTGTGACAGCAATAAAGAATCCAAGCCATGGCCCCACATAGGGAATAACATTCAGTATCCCGACAATAAGCCCCATAACAAGAGCCTGCTGAAAATCAATTCCGGCAATGGTCATTCCCAGATCTACCATTATCATTATACATGTGCTCTGAATTAATATCCCTATAAAATACCTTGTAAGAAGATTTTTAATTGAATAAAGAGCTCTGGAAAAATTCTCAGTGTATTTATCAGGAACCCACATTAGTATAGCTTCAAAAAAGAGATGCTGATCTTTGAGGAAGAAGAATGTAATAAATGAAATGGAGAATATTGCAATAAGAAGGCTGCCAACTGTACTTATAACAGATCCGAGAAAATCCTGTATCATGCTGATACTGAGGATCTCAGAGACTTTGCTATTAAAATAATCTTTGATTGACAGCTCAGTGGCAATATTACTGCCTAACGATCTTAAAAGATTTTGTATCTTATTTATCGGCGTTTCGACCAGCTGTACAATCTTTTCACTATCTATGGTGGAAAAATAGTTAACCTGACTGGTAATCAGGGGAACGAATATTATGAAAAACAAAATAATAACTCCCCAGATTATTATTAGTGTCATAAGTGCTCCCAACCACCGTGGCCATACCCATTTCCTGAATCTGATCCTGCAAAAGAGATCAACAAGAGGACGGCCCATGATTGAGAGAACACCGGAAACAAGGATATATACTACAATATTGCGGAAATACCAGACTCCGGCCAGCATTAATAGAACTACAAAAAATATAAGTACGTTTCGTAACAGGGTCTTCATATCAACGACTTTCTTTTTACAAACCTAACTATTTTTTTGTAAACATATAGCTGCCATATTGTCTACTTTAACACAGCAAGGTGTGCCATTATGTCATTTTTATTAATTTGGAACAGAACTTGTCAATGAGGTAAATGTATTATTAAAATTATGTATAACTTAAAAATAATGGAGGACAAAGCCATGTTACCAACAATTACAAGAAGAACTTACAGCCCGTTTTTATCAAATCTTTTTGATGATGATTTTTTCCCGGTATTATCGAACAGGACCAGTTCTATGCCTGCTGTAAATATCAAGGAGAATGACAAGAATTTTTTTCTTGAACTTGCAGTTCCCGGTATGGATAAGAAGGATCTGAAAATTGACATATCGGATGATGTTCTTACAATATCTTCCGAAAATAAAAGTGAAGTGGAAGAGGAAAAGGATGGTTATAAGAGAAAAGAGTTCAGTTATTCATCTTTCTGCAGAAGTTTCTACATTCCTGAAAATGTAAACAGGGAAAAGATAGGAGCCTCATATAAAGATGGTATACTGTCAGTTGAGCTTCCGAAGCAGGAAGAGGAAAAAAACAAGATCACCAAACAGATAAAGATATCATAATTCCGGATTCCGGGTTAAATGAAAAAGAGAGAGGCTGTAAATCAGTCTCTCTCTTTTTGTGCACATTCTTCTTCAAACTTTTCCGCAAATCTTCGTCCGAATTCCTTAAGCATCTCCTCTTTCTGACCTGAGGGTTTGAATTTAAATGAGACAGACTCATCAAAAACCTTCAGCTTCAGACTTTTCATTACTTCGGTGATTATCTTTGGTGCTTCACCGCTCCATCCATAAGAGCCGAATGCTCCGGCAAGCTTTCCTTTATCCCTTATCGGATTGATGAGTGCAAATAACTTATATACAGGAAGCAGTGTATTCTGGTTGATTGTTGGTGAACCCACCAGTATTGCAGCTGATGAGGTTACCAGTGCATCCAGTTCACCAAGATCAATATGCTCAATATCAACGACATTCACATTAAAATTGCCGGTTTCAAGGATACTCTGTGAAATAATTTCAGCAGCCTGTTTTGAAAATCCGTATGCTGATACATAAGCAATGAGGATGCTTTTTTTTGTTTTATTTTCAACTGTATCAATATACTCCCTGGCATATTTTTCAGTCAGTTCCACTATTTTCTCACGGTTATCTCTTAATATCGGCCCATGTCCGGTACAGATTACCTGTATTTCGAGTGGTTTTATTTTTTCTATTGCCTTTATCATAAAACGGCTGAAAGGCTTCAGGATAACGTCAAAATAGTATTTGACTGTAAAAAGATAATCCTCGTTCAGGTCATCTTTCATGTCATAATCGCAGTAATGTGCCCCGAAGGAATCACATGTGAAAAGAACCCTGTCCTCCTCAAGCCATGTATAAATTGTATCGGGCCAGTGAAGATTTGGTGCAGCAATGAATTTTAGCGTTTTATTGCCAAGGTCGATGGTATCTCCATCCTTCACTACCAGCGATTTGAAAGGAACATTTGCTATATCTTCGAGATATCGTATTGCGTTTCCGCTGCCGACAACAGTTGCAGACGGGGCCATCTCAAGCAGCATTTTCAGGCTTCCCGAATGATCGGGTTCCGTATGGTTAAGAATGATGTAACTTATATCTTTCGGATCAGCAACCGATTTTAGTTTCTTAAAATAGGTTTCGCTGAACTTTGCCTTTGCTACCTCGATAAGGGCTTTTTTTTCAGCATTTATAAAATATGAATTATAGGTGGTTCCATGTTCTGTCGTCATTACTATATCAAATGTTTTGATATCATAATCAAGAATACCGATCCATTTAACATCATCTGTTACATCTATTATTCTGTCATCATTTTTTCCCATATGTTACTAATTT
>Ga0315550_1000852_pt1 | contig 18887 bp, 13 predicted proteins | sample SalMarSW160190MG_2_FD_203100 | JGI IMG/M metagenome (GOLD analysis project Ga0315550, IMG submission 203100) | Salt marsh sediment microbial communities from the Plum Island Ecosystem LTER, Massachusetts, United States - Salt Marsh Sediment SW1601-90 ... | reverse complement strand
AGTGCTTTCGATGTTCTTTTGTGATATATTGATGTGATGCCTGGGCGGTGATGAGGCCGTGTTCAAATCCTCCTGTAGGTTTGGGCACGACTTCTGGGCTGAAAGCGCCCTTTCCGGTACCTGAATTTTCGAACCTGCGGGAGGGTCGGCTAAGCAATTGGGCCGCTGAGAATGGAGTTGTGGTAGTCTTATGAGTTCGCTCGTTACTGACCGCGGTGTCGTTCACTACGAGGCACACGGGCATGGGCGCCCTGTGATTTTGCTGCACGGCTGGCTCGAGTCCTGGAATCCTTGGCGGGGAACGATGGAGGCCTTGAGTCGCAGTTACAAGGCCTATGCCCTCGATTTCTGGGGCTTTGGTGAGTCGGGGAAGCAAGGGGGTACTTTTACGGTCGGTGATTATGTCGCCATGGTCGACCAGTTCATGGAGCGCCTGGGAATCGTGAGCGCGCCCATCATTGGCCATTCTATGGGCGGCACCGTTTCCCTGGGCGTGGCGCTGGATTATCCCTCCCGTGTCCAGAGAGTGGCAGTGGTCGGGTCCCCCATTGTGGGCGATGGGCTGGCTCTCCTGTTGCGACTGTCGGCGCGCCGTTCCTTGGCCGGTCTATTTTATCGGTTTTTCTCCTTGGGTTCTCGCATTCTCTCTCCGATCTATGCCCGGGACTGGCGGACGTGGTACGAGATGTTCGAAAAAGATCTCTCGCGCACGACGCTCGAGTCCTTCCATTATAGCATCGCTTCGCTGCGCCACACTGATCTGCGCCCCCGGATGCAAGAGATTGAGGTGCCGATACTGGGCATCTATGGCCGGATAGATCGGATCGTGAATCCTAACCAGCGAAACGTGCTGGCGGAGAGCGCGCCGACGGCCGAGATAAGCTATTTCAAAGACTCGGGTCACTTTCCAATGTTAGATGAACCGGAAAAGTTCTATCAGGCACTGGTAGAGTTTCTAGATAGTTCGCGTGGAGATTGATGGATCCGGAAAAGTCGTATGGGGATTGACATGATTGTCGGTCGGGAGGCACATGTTCGCATGGCAGATGTCCCTGCTTCGGCGGTTCAAGAATCACCGAGATATTTTCTTCCCAACAAGATGGGGCACATCATCCTCTTGTCTCTGGACGAGGTGATGGGCCGCAATGGCGTGAACGCCGTACTGAACCTGGCGCGACTTCAGGATCGAATCGGGAACTATCCGCCCAACAACTTTGTCCGGGGCTTTGGCTTTGATGAGTTGGGGCAGATCATGCAGGCCCTGGACGAGATGTATGGCCCCCGTGGCGGACGAGGATTGGCACGTCGGGCTGGCCAGGTTTGTTTCAAGTTGGGCATCATAGACTTTGGGCCGATGCTGGGCATTGCGGACTTGGTCTTTCGCGTCTTGCCTTTGGGGATGCGGCTCAAGGTGGGGTTCGAAGTTTTGGCCCAGGTGATGAACAAGTACACCGACAACGTGGTGCATTTGCGTGAGGGCGAGAAGCACTTTCACTGGATCATGGATCGTTGTGGCGTGTGTTGGGGACGCACGTCTGACTCGCCCTGCTGTCATCTGGCCGTCGGCTTGCTGGAGGAAGGGCTTTACTGGGTGAGCGGTGGCAAGAGCTTTTATATCGAGGAGGTATCCTGCGTCGCAGCCGGCGATCGTAACTGCTCCTTTTTGATCGGTAAACACCCACTGGATTGACGACAGATGCGAAAGATTATCTTGCGCGATAAACGAAAAATATTTCCCTTCAACGAACCGGCGCGCGATCTGCGGGTGCTCAACAAACCTTTGTGGCTTTACCATCGGGATGTTCTATCTCCTTACACCACCGAGGAGCGAGACGTCGAGTCACTGGCCCAAGTTGAGCCCCAGCGCGTGGAAACCCTAGTCTATCGGGATAATCTGTTCTTCGACCAGCACTTTTTGGACGAGTTTGTCCAACGTGCTCGGAGCCTGGGCAAGGCTTGCCGCGTGGCCTTTGCGTTGGATGATCCGGCAATCAATACCCACGCCATCTACTTGCAGCAGGGGATCCGGCCCGAGGGAGGCGTGTACGTCGCCGATATGTGGTATTTCCCCTATGGCATTGAGCCTACTGTGCGTCCTCTCGTCATCGATACCGAATCGCGAGAGGCGGGTTATTACCATGTTCCGACTCACATGTCCAACGAGCGGGGCGATCTGACGTATCACTTGCCCACAAAATCCTTTTGCTCGATCGAGCATTGGATACACACTATCACGGCCAACATCTTTTTCGGCGTATTTTCTGAGGGGGCGCGCTTGGAGCGCGACATCGAGCGTAGTGCGGTGAAGCAGCTCAAGCTCTTGTGGCACGGGATGTTGGAGCGCAAGCAGGCGGGGACGTCGTCGGGAGCGGTACACATTGGGCGGGATTGCAGCATCGACCCTTCTGCCATAATTCAGGGGCCGACGTACATTGGGGACAATGTCAGCATAGGGGCGGGTTCCGTGATCGATGTCTCTATCATTGGGGACAATGTGGATGTCGGTCAGGATTGCCAGATTCAACTTAGCGTGGTGTCGGATCGTTGTTTTCTTCCCTTTCGTGCCGCACTTTTCATGACCGTGCTGATGGAAGATTCGATGGTGGCACAGAACACGTGTTTGCAGTTTTGCAGCATTGGGCGCAACACGTTTATCGGTGCGGGCAGTACCTTTACGGACTTTAACCTGGTACCCAAGGCCATCCGTGCGGTGGGACGGGATGACGCCTTGGGAGATACCGGTATGCCGGTGTTGGGTGGTTGTGTGGGGCACAACTGCTTCATCGGATCGGGCATGATTGTGTATCCTGCGCGGGCGATTGAATCGGATGTCGTCCTAGTGGCCTCGGATGAGAGGCGAGTGATTACGAAGAACATCTATTACGAGGATAGTGATCATTTCAAGATCAAGGACGGAGCGGACTTTCATCAGAGACTGTACGATCCCGAGCTTTGACCAAAATGTATGGACAGTTTTGCTTTCGTCGTTCATCCCGTCGATCCAAAGAGGGACGTAGCGCGAAAGTACCCGCGCTTGGCCAAGGTGCTGCCTACGAGGCTGGTGCACTTTTTGTCGTGTTTTTGGCCGCCCGTACGCCTTTCTCACGTCACCGGGGTGCGCTCCGAGGCTACGGGTAAGCGGATAGAGGGTTGGTTGCTGGCTTGTCCGCTTACGGCGCGGCAGGCGCTCAAGTTGCCAACCTGGGCAGTTTACAATAAAATTACTGCAACGGGTCGCCTTGCCCAGCGGTTGGGCGCCCAGATACTAGGATTGGGAGCTTTTATGTCGGTGGTGGGCGACGCTGGCGTGACTGTGGCTCGGCGTCTTGGTATTCCTGTTACGACAGGGCACAGCTTCACCGTGGCGACGGCGCTCGAAGCGGTGGAGGCAGGAGCGCGCTGCAAGGGCGTTCGATTGGCGTCGTCTACTGCGGCGGTGGTGGGCGCGACAGGGAGTATCGGTCGCACGTGTGCTGAGTTGCTCGCTCCGATGGTGAGCGGGCTGATCTTGGTTGGCTGTTCAGAGTCCCGCCTGGCACAGGTACAGGCTCAGATTGAGGCGACCGAGGCATGCCGGGTGCGCGTTTCGACCCTGGTTGGGGATATCCGTAAGGCTGATTTGGTGATAAGTGCGACCAGCGCTGCGAGGCCGATCGTTTGGCCCGAGCATCTCAAGCAGGGGGCGATTGTGTGTGACATGGCCCTTCCGCCGGACATCTCGCCGAGGATAGCGCAGGAGCGCGGTGACGTGTTGATCATCGGGGGTGGAGTCGTGGATGTACCGGGTGAGGTTGACTTTGGCTTTGACTTTGGGCTCGCGCCCGGCAGGGCCTATGCTTGTTTGGCGGAGACGATGGTGTTAGCACTGGATGGGCGGTACGAGAGTTACTCGCTCGGCAAGCGGGTTCGCGTTGAACAAGTCTACGAGATCGCTCAACTGGCTCGGAAGCATGGCTTTCGACTGTCCGCTGTCTGTTGATGCTGTGCCTGCCATCAGTAGATGGCGAGCCGCCTGCTGTAACCGTAACTATCGGCTGGTTATAAGGAGGAAATATGTCCGAAGGTAGAATGCTCATAGTAGAGGACGATTTCGACATTTCCAATATGCTGCGCATCTACTTCCAGTCACATGGCTACGAAGTGGCTGTGGCCCCGCGCGGTGAGGATGCATTGGAGATGTGTCGAAAGCAACTGCCTCACATCATCGTGCTTGACATAATGCTGCCGGACATGGATGGCTATGACGTTTGCCGCGAGTTGCGTAACAATCTCCGCACGAGTCACGTTCCCATTATCTTTTTGACCCAGAAGGATGAGCGATCTGACAAAATCCATGGCCTCGAGCTGGGTGCCGACGATTACATCACCAAGCCCTTCGACCTGGAGGAGCTCAAATTGCGGGTCAAGAGTGCCATTTCTCGCGCGACGATTCAGAGTTTGACCAATCCTACGACCGGGCTGCCCGGTGGGCGGTTGATTGAGGATCAACTGCGGAATCTGATGCGGCGGGATAATTGGGGCATCTTATATGTGGGTCTCACGGGATTTGAAGCCTTCACCGAGGTATATGGTTTCGTCGCAGGTGAGGAGGTATTGCGCTTCATGGCAATGATCCTGGGTCAGACGTTGGATAACTTGGGGACACCGAATGATTTCATTGGTCACATTGGTGGGGACGATTTTATCGTCATTTCTGCCGACAAGGGCTTGACCGACACGATGGTGCGAGACCTCACACGGCGCTTTGACGAAGGTATAGGTACGCACTACGATTGGCAGACGCGGGAGCAGGGGTACTTGCTCGTGCGCGACGAGGAGGGCAATGAGACGCAGGTTGACCTGATGACCATCGCGATTGGTGTATTAAGAGTGGAGGATGGCCCCTTCTCCGACATTCGCGAGATCACCGAGGCCGCTGCTAGTGCGCGACGAGAAGGACGGGAGGCCGGTTCCTAGATTTGAACCTGGAATTGGTGGGTTGTATGAGCGCGTGGATCAAAAAGCGCGGATCTCCACAGTCGGTGGACCAGGAAGAGAAAGCAAAGTATTCTGGTCCGGCGGTTGATGGTGGTTTCGATCTGGAGGCGACGCTGGACGCCCTTCTCTCGGGCGCTCATCAGGTCATGGGTTATGACGTTGCTGAGTTCACACTATGGAACGAGGAACTGGCGTGTTGTATTACTCAGGATTGGCGCGGGAGCCGTGCCTATGCCTGGGAGGCGGGAGGGGTGTACAAGCTTGATGAAGGGTATGTGGGATGGATAGCACGCCATCAGGAATCGCTCTTTATCCCCGATGTCAAGGCTCGGCGGGATGTGCGGCCCAAGCTGGACAAGCGCGGGTATCCCTTCCGAGCGTACATTGGTGTCCCTATGTTGAGCCAGGGCCGTTTCATCGGTACGCTGGGGGTGTTCAGTTGCCGTAAAGATGCTTTTGCAGAGCATGATGTAGAGACGTTGCAGGCTATTAGCAATCAGGCAGCGGTGGCGCTGGAGAGTGCCTATCTCTATCAAGAGGCGCAGCAACGTGCTGCAGAGTTGGCTTCTCTTGCGGCGATCTCGGCTGCCGTGAGCGAGTCACTGGATTTGGAGCGGGTGCTGCAGACCATCACCTCGGTGGTGTTGGAGGTTGTGGGCTGTCAGCGTGCGGCCATTTTTGTGTTGGATGAGGAGCAACAGGTATTGCGGTTGGAGATGGCCCAGGGGCTGGGTGAGGAATACACCGCGGAACCAGAAGTGCTTGAGTTGGAGCGGGATGGGCGGGCGCACGCTTTTGTCACCGGAGCACCATTGATCGTCACCGATAGTCAAGGTGATGCGCTAGGAGCGACGCGAGAGGGATTCCTTGCTTTTGCAGATTTGCCGCTCAAGCGGGCCAAGCGTACCATTGGTATGCTCTCGGCCATGTTTACCAAGCCGCATAGCTTTTCCGACTCGGCGATCGAGTTTTTGAATGCACTGGCCGATCAGGCCGCTATTGCGATTGAGAATGCGCGGCTTTACTCACAGACGGACGAAAAGTTACAGCGCTGGATGAGAGCGCTAGATGGCCTTGAGCGCGTGAGCCGCAAGATCAACGATACCCTCATGCTGGACGATATTTTGCCTGTGATTATGGAGCAAGCGGTGCTGCTATCCAAAGCGACTCGCGGAGCCATCGTTCTTAGAGATGTGGAGAGTGGTGTGCTGCGCCTGGGAGTTCATGAGGGATATTCGGAGGAAGGAACGGATCGTATTCGCGCGGTGCTGCGGTCGCCCGCTTCGCACGCGGCCTTGTCGGAGGTGTTGCGCACCGATCAGTCATTGGTCATTTCTGACGTGACCTCGGTGATTGGCGAGAGCGGCTTTGAGGCGGATACACGCGCCCTGTTGATTGTGCCGATATTCTATGCCGAGATGCTGGCGGGTGTGATCTTTTTGGGGAGCACAGAGGAGGATGCTTTCGACCAGGAGGCGGCGGGGTTCGTCGAGAGCCTCTCGGCTCAGACGGCCATCGCCGTCGGCAACAAGCAGCGCTACGACGAGCAGGTGGAGCAGAGGGATCTGCTGACCCGCCGGGCGGACCAGCTCGCGATGGTGCTGGAGGTCAGCCGGGCATTGCGCTCGGATAGGCCTCTGGACGACGTGTTGGAAGAGATCGCGTACGCCGTCGAGGAGACCGTAGGGTTTAACGTGGTATTGATCAGCGTCTTGGAGGGCAGTCCGCCTGAGAATCGCTGGGCGGCCGCTGCTGGTATTCCCATCCCAACCTTTGAGCGTATGAAACAGATGCGGCGGTCGTGGTTCGACGTGGTCGAGGTGATGAGCGACGAGTTTCGCATCAGCCAGAGTTACTACATCCCGGCCGAGCAACAGCAACACTGGCGTGGCCGCCTGGATGTCTATGAGTACGAGGAATCTGAGGATACTGCGCGCGAGCCCGGGCGTTGGCATCCTCAAGACGTACTGCTCGTTCCTCTCGTCGGGCCTGGTGGTGATACACGTGGGATTCTCTCGGTAGGCCAGCCACGGGACGGGCGTATGCCCGATCAGTCCGTCATCGAGGCGCTAGAGATTTTCGCGGCACAGGCAGGGCTGGCCGTTGAGAACGTGCGCATGGTGGAGGAGCTCGAGCGCCGCGCCGATACACTGGCATTGTTCAACGAGGTCAGCCGTGCGGCCACTGCCGAGCTGAAGCTGGATGACGTGTTGAGCACTATTGTCGAGATGGCGCCGAAATTGTTGGGGTACGATCACAGCTTTATTTTCCTCTTGGATGCCGAGAGCGAGCAGTACGTGCCACATGCTGTCCACGGGTTTGCATTTGAGCGCATTTCCGACCATACCTTTGCCCTTGGTGAGGGTCTGGTGGGTTCGGTGGCTGAGAGCGGCATGCCGCTGGCGGTCGACGATCTGGCGGGGGAATCGGGTTCGACGCTCGCTTCTCTGCGAGATGAGATGGGGTCTGTGCTCTTGGCTCCTCTTGCGGCTGGCAGCGGGGTTGTGGGCGTCCTATGCGTGGGCTATCGGGAGCCTTACCGGTTCTCTCCGACCGAAGTGGCGACCCTCTCGGCGCTGGCCGACCAGGTGTCTGCGGCGGTGGAGCACGCGCGCCTGTTTGATCGCGTGAGCCGGTTCTCGCAGGAGTTGGAGCAGCGTGTTGAGGAGCGCACCCAGGAGTTGGCCGAGGCCATGAGTGATTTGACGGTAGAGCGCGACCGGGTGGAGATGCTCTATCGCATTACTTCTCAGCTTTCTTCCAGTCTCGATCTGGATCACGTCCTCAACCGCGCTTTACGCTTGGTCGTGGATGCTGCGGGTGTCGAGCAGGCATTCATCTTTCTGCTGGATTTGCAGACGGGTGACTTGCTCTGCCGTGCGGCTTTGGGTAGCGGGGGCGAATCGTCGTACGTGGGGAAGACGATCCGCTTTTCCCGGGGTGAGGGCTTGGCTGGCTGGGTGGTCGAGAATCGTCAGGCGGCTATCGTGCCCGACACGCGAAAGGACGACCGTTGGGAGAAGCCGCGGAAGGGAGCGCGGGAATACCGTTCCGCCCTGGGGTCGCCGCTTGTTGCCGGCGATGCGGTTCTGGGGGCGTTGCTCCTCTTCCAGGCTGAGACCGACTATTTTAGTGAGGAGCATTTGCGCTTGGTGGAGGCCGCTGCCGCGCAGGTCGCCAACGCGATCAACAACGCCGAGTTGTACAAGCTGATCGTCGAGCAAACAGACCGGCTGGGACGTATGCTTCGCGAGCAGGAGATCGAGGCAAGCAAGAGTCAGTCTATTCTGGAGGGGGTCGCGGATGGTGTCATGGTGGCCGACGCCCAGGGACAGGTGATTCTATTCAACGCGGCCGCGGAGCGGATTCTGGAGTTGTCGCGAGAGGAGGCACTGGGCCGCTCGACCAACGAGATGCTTGGGCTGTACGGCGATCAGGCTTCCGACTGGCTCAAGGCGATCAACCAATGGACGAATTTGGAGGATCTGGAGGAATACCTGGCCAGCCGGTTAGAGATCGGGGGGCGGATCGTCAGCGTTCACCTGGCGCCGGTGTTGATGGGCCAAGAGTTCTTGGGCACGGTCTCTGTGTTTCGTGATGTGACGGTGGAGGTTGAGGCCGAGCGGGCCAAGTCGGAGTTTGTCTCCACGGTGTCGCACGAGCTGCGCACGCCGATGACGTCGATCAAGGGATACGCCGATCTCTTGCTGATGGGGGCGGTTGGCTCGTTGACGGGTGAACAAGAAAGATTCCTGACGATCATCAAGAGCAACACTGATCGCCTCACCTTGTTGGTCAACGACTTGCTGGATATCTCGCGGATCGAGAGTGGGCGACTGATATTGACCCCGAGGGTGGTCCGCGTGGAAGACCTGATTGCCCAGGTCATCACGACCATGGGAGCTCGGGCGGCGGAGAGAGAGTTGGAACTATGTTCGGAGTTGTCCTCGGTGCTGCCAGAGATTTTTGTCGACCCCGATCGCGTGATCCAGATCTTGACCAACCTGGTGGGGAACGCGTGCCGCTATACGCCGTCTGGAGGCGAGATCGTGGTGTCGGCGAGCGCGCACGCTGGTGAAATCCAGGTGTCGGTGCGGGACACGGGTATTGGTATCTCGGAGGAGGATCAGCAGAGGCTCTTTTCCCGATTCTTCCGCTCCGATGATCCGACGGTTCAGGAAGCGCCGGGCACCGGATTGGGTCTTTCCATCACCAAGTCGCTCGTGGAGATGCACGGCGGGCAGATTTGGGTGGAAAGCGAGTTGGGCCACGGGAGTGCGTTCACGTTTAGCCTGCCCACTGCGCAGGCCTGGGAGGCGTCTCAGGCTGAGGGCAAGCCCGAGCGGACGTCGAAGAGGGTGCTCGTCGTCGAGGATGACGATGATATAGCCAATTTGATCCGGCTGCACTTGGCCGGGGATGGCCGGGAGGTGCTCATCGCGCAACGGGGGGATGAGGCATTGGAGATGGCGCAGCGCGAGCGTCCTGATTTGATCACGCTGGATGTCCTGTTGCCAGACGCCGATGGCTTTGGCGTGCTCGAGCAGTTGAAATCCAATCCCATCACGCGGGGGATCCCGGTGATCGTTGTCTCCATTTTGCAAGATCAGGATGACGGCTTGCGGCTGGGAGCGGTCGACTATATCACCAAGCCGATCGACGAGGAACGATTGGTGCGAGCAGTGCGTCGAGTGCTCGTGCGGGGTGGTACGGTGCTGGCGGTGGATGATGACAAGGATACGCTGGCCCTGATGCGGGAGGCGCTGCGCGCTCACAACTTTGGTGTGCGGACGACCACGCGGGGCAAGCGTGTGCTGCGCGTGGCACGCGAGGTGCAACCCGCGTTGATATTGCTCGATCTCAAGTTGCAAGATATGGATGGGTACGCCGTGCTGAAGAAGCTTAAGGACGACCCCGAAACACAGGCTATTCCGGTGATAGTGGTGACGGGCAGTCCGGTGATTGATGATGCGAAACGACAGAAGGTGCTTGCCTTGGGAGCCGCTAGCTTTGTGGCCAAGCCATTCTCTGTGGATGGATTGATCGACGAGATTGAGACAATCCTGTGGGAGAACGGTGGCGTGGTCAGCGGTGACCAGTGACTGATTAGGTGGAAAGCGGGGTAGGAGGAACCATGCCCAAGATCCTCGTTGCTGAAGATGAAAGAGATATCCGAGAGCTAATCGGGTTCACGCTGCGGTATGCCGGCTTTGAGGTGGAGCTGGCAATTAACGGCGTCGAGGCGGTGGCAAAGGCCGCTGCAGCGCAGCCTGATCTGATTGTGCTGGATGTTCGCATGCCAAAGATGACGGGGTACGAGGCATGTCGTCAGCTGAAGGAAGATCCGACGACCGCTGAAATTCCGATCGTATTCCTCTCGGCCAAGGGGCAGGAGGTCGAGATCGAGCAGGGTTTGGCTTCGGGTGCGTTGGAATACATTGTAAAGCCCTTTGCGCCGGACGAGTTGGCCAGTCAGGTGAAGGATATTTTGAGGCGCGTAGGGGCGCTGGACTAGCGGAGATAGGTGTTGCGTGGGTGATCGTTTGCGATGAGCGCTATTGTCATTAAGGAAGGCCTCGTTCATTATGAGGTGATCGGGCGCGGGCAGCCGTTGCTTTTCATTCACGGCTGGCTGGGTTCGTGGCGCTATTGGGTGCCGGCGATGGAGGAATTATCGGCCCGGCATCGCACCTACGCCTTGGATCTGTGGGGCTTTGGCGATTCCGACAAGTTGAGCACGTACTATAACGTAGAAGCGTACGTCGAGCTGCTCAGCGAGTTTCTGGATCAGTTGGGTATTCCAAGAATTCCTATTCCCATCGTGGGCCACGGATTGGGGGGATTGGTCGCGCTATCGTTTGCTGCCCGGTTCCCGAATCTGGTGCAACGGGTGATGGCGGTGAGCGTGCCCGTGCTGGGTGAGGCCATTAACCGGCCGTTGGCCGGTTTCGCCGGTGACGGTGACGCGTTGGCGCGACTGGTATCTAGGCGCGCCAACTTTCCCGAGGTTGAGATGGAGGCCCGCAAGGCCGACGCGAGTGCCGTTGCCAACAGTGTGGAGTCGGTGATGGGATATGACTTGCGTGACGTGTTGTCGCCTCTCGAGGAAACCCCCGTGCTTCTGGCGTACGGTGGAGATGACCCGCTCATCAGGGTTCCCGAGCCCGAGTGGCTGGAGGGTTTCGAAGACAACGTACGCTCCATGTCTCTGGATGGTGCCCAGCATTTCCCGATGTTGGAAGAGCGCAACAAGTTCAATCGTCTGCTTAAGGATTTTCTCGACGCCGAAACCGATCTGGAGTCTTTGACGTTGAAGGAAGAGTGGCAGCGTCGCTTTCGATGATACCGAGCGGTTGGCTGTTAGCAGTTTCTGTTACCGGCTAACTGATGACTGCTAAGCGCTGACTGCTGACATGTCTATTCCCCGGCTGCTGGCCGTCGTCCGCAAGGAATTGTGCCACATCACGCGCGATGCGCGTCTTTTGTTCCTCGTAACCGTCGCGCCGGCCTTTTTGTTAGTCACCCTGTCCTACGTGTTTGCCCTCGATGTGGGCCGGGTCAACGTCGCCGTGCGCGACCTGGATCGCACGTCGCTATCTCGCGATTTCACCGCCAGCCTCGGCGCCGACGATGATTTCGCCGTCGTCGCCTACGTGCAGCGAGATGCGGAGGTCGAGCCCTTGCTCGTCCGTGGCGTGGCCGACGTGGTGCTCATCATCCCCCACGGTTTCGCCGACGCGGCGTTGGGAGGCCAGCGGACCGAGATGCAGTGCATCGTCGATGGCTCCGACTCGATCACGGCGGGCCAGACTATCGGCCTCTTGCAGCAGCGCGTGAGCGATTTTGTCACCGATCTTTTGGGGCAGCGATCGGTCGATGTGAGCGTGGGGCTACAGGTCAGCGACCGCGCCTGGTACAACGAGACGCTCAAATCGCTGATCAGCATGGTGCCCGGCATGCTGGCTGTTATTATGTGCATGCCTGCACTGGCCCTGACGTTGGCGCTGGCCCGCGAGAAAGAGACCGGCTCCTTCGAGGGGCTGATCGCTACGTCGGTGCGCGGGGCAGAGTACTTGGTCGGGAAGCTGGTTGCCTACGTGATTGGCGGCATGGTGAGCCTAGTGCTCGCTTGGCTTGTTGCCACGCAGTGGTTTCGCGTTCCGTTCCGCGGTGGGTTCCTCGATTTTCTCCTGCTCGCAGCAGCCTACCTGTTTGCCAGTATGGGCGTCAGCCTGCTGGTGGCCAATTTCGTGCGCAATCAGCAGACGGCCATGTTCCTCATCCTGATGGTTTTCTTCATCCCCAGCTTTTTCATCGCCGGTCTGATCACCCCGGTCTCCAGTGCGCCTATCGCGCGGGCCGTCGCTTCTGCTCTGCCGACCACGCACTTCATCGCTATCTCTCGGGGCGTGTTCCTGAAAGGGTTAGGCGTGGTCGCATTGTGGAGGCAGGCATCTGTTCTTGTGGCAACTGGTGCGGTGTCTCTGGCGGGCAGTCTGGTGCTGCTTGAGAAGAAAATCTCCTGAGACTGGAGGACTTTTGCTTCTGCGTATCTGGAACCTGGTGCTGAAAGAGTTCGTCCAGTTCGTGCGCGACTGGCTGATGACGACCTTTATCCTCACCCTACCCATCCTGCAGTTGATCTTGCTGGCTCAAGCGACCAGCTCCCGCATCTCTGACCTATGTGTAGCGGTATTGGATTTCGATCGTTCCGGTGACAGCCGCCGGCTCGTCGCTGCGTTGGATAACCGGCGGGAGCTGAACGTGTGCCACTTTCCAGAGACGCTGGAGGATTCCCACTACCTGCTCGACCAAGGGGATGCTACGCTCGCCGTCGTGATTCCCACTGGCTTTGCCGCCGACCTGGCCGATGCGTCGACAGAGCCTCACGTGCAGCTTGCCGCCGATGCGAGCAACAGTCTGCCCGGTTCGATCGCTCTGCAGGCGGCCAATGGAGCCATTATCGAGTTTGCCGCCGAACGGGCCGCGACGCGCGGGGCAACTGCGATTTCTCCCGTCGACCTACGCACCACGGTACGCTTTAATCCCGAGCTCAACGCCAGGCTGTTTTCGATGCCAGCGCAGGTGGGCTTTATCGTCTACCAGGTGACGCTGACCATTACCTCCATCGGTTTGGCTCGCGAGCGGGAGCTGGGGACGTTGGAGCAGTTGCTGGTGATGCCTTTACGGCGTGTCGAGCTGGTCGTCGGCAAGGCGATCCCCGCCCTCATCATCGGGTCGGTGAACTTTGTGTGCCTGTTGGCGGTCACCGTTTTCGTTTTCGAGGTGCCGCTGCGGGGTTCGTTGGCTCTGCTCTTTGCGCTGACGCTGGTGTTCATCGTCGCCGAGATCGGCTATGGCATCTTTATCTCTTCCATCGCCCGCACGCAGCAGCAGGCCATCCTGCTCGTATTTGTCTTAGCCATGCTGGACATGACTTTTTCCGGCTACATGGTGCGGGTCAAGAACCTGCCCCTGGCGCTGCAAGTGATCGCCCAGGTAGTGCCTTTCAGCCACTACCTGGAGATCATCCGCGGGGTGATGCTCAAGGGGGCCGGGCTGGACGTGCTGTGGCCACACGCGGCGGCGATGGCGGCGATTGGGGTACTGGTCATCGTCGTCGCCGTGCGCAGCCTGGGGCGGAGCTTGGACTGAGTTGGTGTATTGGGAAACTGATAGTTGGTACACTGGCTTTCGTAGGGTATGTCGCAAAGCCGCTCGACCACCAATATACCAATTACAAATCTACCACCTACTACTCCTCACACAACAAATCATATAACGCCTGCACGAACAACCTGTGCTCCACCGCGTGGATGCGCGCCTCCAGGTCATCCAGGCTGTCCTCGGGGTTGATCGGCACGGCTTCCTGCACGACGACCGGCCCGACGTCAACGCCCTCGTCGGGCACCAGGTGCACCATCACGCCGGTGTGCTCGATCTCGCCCTTGTGGTACGCCTCGTAGGCGCGCTTGATGCCGTGGGTGCCGGGGAAGGTGGCGGGTAGGGCCGGGTGCAGGTTGAGCACCCGCGAGGGAAAGTGGTCGAGGAAGGCGCTGGTGAACACGTGCATCCACCCGGCCTGCGCGATCCACGTCACGCCGAAGGATTCGACGACGCTCGTCAGGTCGGCGTCGTACTCGCGGCGCGGACGGCCAGCCTTGGTGTACGGCGCCAGGGGAAAGTACACCACCGGCACGCCGTGCTTGACGGCTCGCTTGATGCCGTATGCCTCTCGCCGGTTGGAGACGACCAGGGCGGCTTCGACGCCGGGCAGTTTCCCCTCCTCGATGGCCTGCAAGATGGCCTCCAGGTTGGTGCCAGAGCCGGAAATCAGGATAGCGATGCGTGTCATAGTCACTCCTCGGTTTGCGTGTGTTGTGATTCGTCGGCCGGCAGCGTGAAATAGAAAACGCTTCCCACGCCTACCTCGCTCTCGACGCCCACGTCTCCGCCCAACTTTTCCACGATGCGCCGGACGATGGACAGGCCCAGCCCGTACCCTTCGGCGCGCACCTGGTGCAGACGTGTGAACTCGGTGAACAGGCTCTCTTGCTCCTCCTCGGTGAGGCCCGCGCCGTTGTCGCACACCCAGAAACGTACCGCACCATCCTGTGCCGTCGCTCCCAGCTCGACGCGCGGTGGTTGGCCGCCGTACTTGAGGGCATTGCTGATATAGTTGACCCACACTTCCTGCACCCACGGGCCGTAGCCCACGGCTACCGGCCACTCTTCGGGCGCGGCGACCTCGCCTTGATACTGGGCGATCATGCTGTTCAGCCGTTCCTTTGCCTCGACGACGATGGGGAACATATCAAGCGGCTTGCATTCGTCCTGCTGCTGCTTACGCACGCTGGCCAGTAGCAGTAGTTCGTCGATGATATTGCCCATCCTCTTCGCGTTTCTGGCGATGACTTGGATATCTTGCAGCACTGCATCCATTGGCATATTGGCGCCTTCTGTTTCGAGCATTGTGCTGTAAGCGGTCAACCCGCTTAGAGGGTTCCTCAGATCGTGGGCCACGGTGTGCGCAAAGGCGTCCAGTTCGGCGTTCTGCCTTTCTAATCCTACTGCGTATTGCCTCAACTCCCCGATCAGGCGCGCGTTGTCGATGGCGACCGCGACCGAGGCAGCCAGGGCCTCTGTCAGGTTAAGATCATCCTCGGTGAACGGCCCCACGATTTTGTTGACCATCTCCAGCACGCCGATGACGGAGCCCCGTACCTGGAGCGGTACCGCGAGCAGGGAGCGTGTCTGGAAACGGGTCTGTTCGTCGACACCGGAGAAATGGCGATCGTCGCTGGCGGCATCGGATATGATGGCGCTCTCTTTGTGCTCCATGACCCAGCCGACGACGCCCTGATCGGTGGGTATGCGCATGTTGACCGGTGACTGTTCTGGCTCAACGCCCAACTGGTTACAGGCGGCCCAGCATACCATCTCGTCTTTCTTTTCTTCGTCCAGCAGCCACACCGACACGCCTTGTACGGCGATAACCTCTGTCAGGATGCGTGACAGTTGAGCCGTGATTTGATGTTGGTTGAGGGAAGCGGTCAATTGTTGCCCGAGTTGATTGAGCCGAGCCAGTGTGTAGGCGTGCTGCCTCAGGGTCATCTCTGTCTTTTCGCGCCCGGCCTGAGCCTGTTCCAGCTTTGACAGCATGCTGTTGATCGCTTGGGCCAGGCTGGATAGCTCGTCCTGGCCTGTGAGGTGTACGCGTTTCGAGAGATCGCTGGTCGCGCCGATGCGATCGACGCTCTGGTTGAGGTATGCCAGCCGTGCCAGCACCGATCTCTCCAACAGGATTATCGATACCGCACCAAACACCAGGCCGATGGCCAGCAGAGAGAGCAAGAAATACAGTATGCTTTGCTCTCCTTGGTTGTAGATGTCTCTAGCCATCCGAGTCTCTACGATGAGTGCCGGGTTGCCATAGATGTCGTCCAGTCGAGCGTATCCGGCGATCGTGTCCGGGCCTTGAGGCCTCACCAAGGTGGTTCCTTCCGTCGATAACGATTCGCTCAGGTCGTTCGGCGCTTCCTCAAAGCGCGTAATGGTAAAGGGGATCAGCGAGGTTCCTGCCAATAGCTCAATCTCTGTCTCGTCTAGGTAGCGGGCCATGATCAATGCCCCGCGAATTGGCTCTTCCTCTTCACTGGTTAGAATGGAATGCGAGGCTACGAGGAGCGGCCCGGCTGGCGAAAGGACGAGGCCCTTGATCGCGCTGTCGGTTTCGGGGTGGCGTGCCAACATCGAATCGCCGGTGGTGCTTTCGAGTAGGCTCTCTGAGATGGGAATTTGTTCCTCTTCTTGCAGATCGTAGCCTTTCCCATAGACCAAATTGCCCTGCGCATCGACGTACAGGACAAAGTTGAGCCGCATGTGGAGAAAGGTTTCGTCTACGAGATTGGAATCGACATAGTCTTGGTTGCCGTCTGCGACGAATACGTAGGTGTCGTCCCGGGCGGCCCAGTCGAATGCTGTTGCATCCAGGGCGTCAATGTCGTTCTGGAGGGCGCTCAACACGCGGTCGAGGTTCTGCTGGACGTTCTCTTCTTCAAGCCGGGCAAAGCCGTTTAGCAGGATCAGGTGTGAACTGACGTAAAGCAGCGAAAGTAAAAAGACGATGGTCAGACCTATGCTGATCAGTGTCTTGTTGCGTAATCTCATCGTGCTAATTCCCTCCTGCCAACACCTATTGCAAGAGCTGGGGAGACGACGTCCCCATCGCGATGTCGCTCCTGTTTTGTGCGCCATCAAAGTCGATTCGCGCGATGCCCTCGTACGCTTTTGTGCGAGCCTCTTCCAGGCTGGCACCGACGGACGTCACCGCCAGCACACGCCCGCCCGCTGTGAGCAGCTTTCCGCCTTGTAGCTTGGTTCCGGCCTGAAAGACGACGGTATCGGGGAGCGCGTTGGCTTCCTCGACGCCCGTGATGGCTTTTCCCTTCTCGTACGCGCCGGGGTAGCCGCCAGAGGCCTTGACCACGCAGACGGCGTGGGCAGGCTTCCAGCGCACCTCGATCTCGTCCAGTCGCCCTTCGATGCAGGCCAAGAGAATGTCAACCAGGTCGTTCTCCAATAGCGGCAGCAACACCTGCGTCTCCGGGTCGCCGAAGCGGCAGTTGAACTCGAGCACGCGCATGCCGCGCTTGGTGAGCATCAACCCGGCGTAGATGATGCCCACGTAGGGCGTGCCGCGGCCCCGCATGCCGTCGATGACCGGCTGCAGGACGCGCCTGCGGGCTTCCTCGATCATCTCCGGCGGCAGGTAGGGGGAGGGGGCGTAGCAGCCCATCCCGCCGGTGTTCGGCCCCGCGTCTCCGTCGCCCACGCGCTTATAGTCGCGGGCTGGGATCATGGGCACCACCGTCTGGCCGTCGGAAAAGGCCAGTAGCGAGGCCTCTTCTCCTATCAGACAGTCCTCGACCAGCACCTCGTCGCCGGCGTCGCCAAAGGCGCGCGCCACCATCGTCCTGTGCAGCGCGGCCTCTGCCTCCTCCAGCGTCGAACAGACGAACACCCCCTTGCCCGCCGCCAGGCCGCTGGCCTTGACGACGATTCCCTGGGTGAGGGGCAGCGTGCGCAGGTAAGCCAGCGTTGCGTCGTAGTCGTGAAAGATGGCGCCCACGCCGGAGGGGATGCCCTCCTCGATCATAAAGCGCTTGGAGAAGGCTTTGGAGCCTTCGAGTTGGGCGGCGGCCCCGGTCGGACCGAAGGCGCTCAGGCCGGCCTCCTCGAAGGCATCGACCAGCCCGACGACCAGCGGCGCTTCCGGCCCTACCACCGTCAGGTCGATGCGTTCCTTCTTGGCGAAATCGACCAGGGCGGGGACGTCGGTGCCGGAGATGGCCACGTTTTGGGCGATCTCGGCCGTGCCGCCGTTCCCCGGCGCGACGAAGAGCGTGTCGACTTGTGGCGATTGGGCGAGTTTCCAGGCCAGCGTGTGCTCGCGCCCGCCTGAACCGACGACTAGGATGCGCATGTGTTCCTCCTTGAAATCAACATAGTCTCAGTAGATCCAAGATTCGCAGCGAACAACTCGACTGGAGCCTCCAGATCGCCATCCTTTTGCCGTCGCTCGATTCCCGGCATGATATAGACTTCAAAGATGTTCTCACTTGCTCTTCGGTAGATCTCTTCGTAGTCTGAGTTCTTCACATCTACACCTTTCGTGCTCCAGGACTGCGGGCACCCCAACGGTTGGCTTCAGGCGCCGGGTGGCTGAAGCGTGGCCTACCTCGATAGAAACCGCCGCCTCTGACCACGCCAAGTAACGATTTGAGCGCCGATACAACCCGGTCGGCTCCAAGCGGTGTTGGGCCGCACCCCAATCCGCAAGCCTAGCTACCAACACCCACTTGACTCCAAACCAAGTTTGAGTAATAGTCGTAACTAGCTTTCGGCGTTACAAAGGATAGGACCGAGTCAGTGAGTTCTTGTTTGTTGATACTCCAACCGTGTTTGTCTATTTTGACTGCCTTGATACCGGCAGTGTTCTTTCCTTTGGACAGCAAAGAACGCGTGTTCCCTCTTTGCCAAGAATCATAGAAAATGATTCTCTCTTGATCAAGTAATGCGCCAATGACCGTCACTGTATGTGCACAATCGCCTAGAAAAACACCAAGAGTGCCACTTGGGTTTGGCAGTCCTTTCAACTCTGCAAGTGACAAGTTCGCGACTTGTTCACGATGATGCTTGAACGAGTGGTAAATGTAATCCCATATGTCGGCGGGTAAAAGGTCTGTTATGAACGATTGAGGGATTCTGCTAGGAGGCCAGTATTCTTTTGCGTTCCTAAGACACATATGAAACTGCCTGGACAGCAAGGTAATGGCAAGCCATAGCTCTTCAAGAGTGCCCCCTCTTCGTTGTACGGTGAATTCTCCCTTCTTGAACCTCTCGAATTC
>Ga0315550_1000851_pt1 | contig 18894 bp, 22 predicted proteins | sample SalMarSW160190MG_2_FD_203100 | JGI IMG/M metagenome (GOLD analysis project Ga0315550, IMG submission 203100) | Salt marsh sediment microbial communities from the Plum Island Ecosystem LTER, Massachusetts, United States - Salt Marsh Sediment SW1601-90 ... | reverse complement strand
AGTATTGTATAATAATCCTTATCAAAAATTCGAAATTTCTTTGAATGAATTAAAAGAAATTGGTGTTAGAAATGTTGCCACGACTTCAATTGCACCAACTGGCAGTATAGCAATTATTGGTGGAGTTAATAGTTCTATTGAGCCATTTTTTGCACTTGCTTATAAACGCAATATCACAGAAGGAATTGGTAATGTTGCTAAAGATTCAATTTATGAAACGAATCCAGCATTGGAAAGAAAATTGAAAGAATTCGGATATAATAAAGATGAAATAAATAAAATTTTAGATTATACTTCTGAAAAAGGAACTCTTACTAATTGCTCACTTGTTTCCAAAGAATTACAAAATTTATTTAAAACTGCCAATGAAATTCATTGGAAAACCCATATTGACACACAGGCGGCATGGCAAAAATATATTGGGAATGCAATTTCTAAAACAATAAACATTCCTGATGAATCAACCGTTAATGATATTTATGATATGTATTTTTATATGTGGAAAGCTGGTTTAAAAGGCGGTACAATTTATCGAAATAATTCTAAATCATTTCAAATTCTTGAAAAACCAAACGGAGTATCTAATTGAAACTAAAAATAAAATATTTTACTAACATTGAAAAAATTCATTTTACTGACAAAGGTGATTGGGTAGATTTAAGATGTGCCGAAGATACAATTATGAAAAAAGGAGAATATAGACTAATTCCATTAGGAATTGCAATGGAACTTCCTTTAGCTTACGAAGCTCATATCGTACCACGATCATCTACTTATAAACATTTTGGCCTCATTCAGACAAATCATATGGGAATTGTGGATAATTCTTATTGTGGTAATGATGATCAGTGGTACTTCTCCGCTATCGCGTTTAGAGATACTACAATCAAAAAAAATGATAGAATTTGTCAATTTAGAGTTGTAATGAAACAGCCTACTTTTGAATTTGAAGAAGTAAAATCATTAGAAAATAATAATCGAGGGGGATTTGGAAGTACAGGAAAATCGTAAAAAAATAGGGTAGAAAATTTCTACCCTATTTTTTATTTCATAAATACTGTTCCATAATATACCATTGCAGACCAACCATCTTTATCATGCGCCCAAACCTCTTCCCAATTTGTTACATGAAGATCATCAACTCTTACAATATCACCTACCGATCTTAATCGACTAGGAGTATTACTTGTAGATGGCAAAGGTCTAACATTACATGCTTTTTGAACGACCAACTCAATTGGTTGCACTTCATTTCCTCCATCTCCAGTGTCAACAGGAGATCCACTCTGAGGCTGTTGAATTGCTGGAATATTATATTTCTGTATCATTCCTATTTCATTACCATAAAAAATATTTATATCCATTGTTCGTAAAGTTCCTGGCAATATTAATCTATCACCAGAACATTGCCATAAAGAACATGGTCCAATACAATTTGGCGACCAAGAAACAGTTTCAATAAGTTGTCTTAATTGATCCCAAGTAATATTTTTTGGTTCCTTCGGATATAAAGTATAAGGATATCTGGCCCACCAGTATTCGACATAAGAAGGCCAATAAGAAAGATAACTTAAAAACCAGCCACCAGTATAAACAAGAACTGTAATTCCTTGAGACATCCAATATTTTATACATTTATCTACCTGTAATGCATAAATAGATGAACTATAACCATCCTTTCTAACTTCAATATCAACGGCTATAGTTTTTACACCCTCAGGCAAAATAGAAATTAAATAATTTGCATTAGTAAGACCATCTACCCAAGGGTTATATACAAAATATGGAATTCGAATAAAATTTATAGCTTCAGACCATTGCTTATCAAATCCAGAATCTTTGTGATGGCCTCCATTCATATTATTAATACGAACCAATAAAAATTTGATTTTATTAGCTAATAGGATAGCCTCATCTATTTCTAAAGATCCTTCCCATACATCAATACCTAATATATAATCATTTGTATTCATTTATTTTATTTTTTCCTTTTTATTTTTATTATCCACCAAAACCATATACTGTAATTTTAGTGCCAGTTAAAAATGAATAACGATATGAAGTTCCACTCAATCCAAATATCCTAATTCTAGTAATTGCATCTGTGTTAAGCCATGCACCACCCTGTATATTCAAATTAGATGCACCCAATGCTGTTTGCATTGCTAATCCTATACCCATACCAACCTTATAAATTGATGCAGTAGATGAATAATTTGGAATTAATGCCAAGAACATGCCTGGATAATTAGATGCAGATGTACCTCCAACTGAGCCAAGCCAAATTCCACCCTTAGATGTTGAACTAGTGATATATTCAGCCAATGTATTTTTATACCATTGTAATGAACTATAATTTGCTGAGTTAGCATCACCATTAAAATCAATACCTACATCACCGACTGTTCCACTAATATTACATTTCGCCACACCAAAAATTAATAGATGGGTATGGGTCTGAGGAATATTGTTGAAATCTAGCTTTCCAGCACCACTAAACTCATATAATTTGGTCATTCTAGATTGTAACGTTGTAATATTTGAATTTATAGTAGTAATAGAACCACTAAGACTAGTAATAAGATTATTTACAGCAGTTAAAGAGCCACTAAAACTACTAGAAAGATTGGTTACTGAACCACTTGCTCCTCCAGCCCATTCATCAATTTTTGTCATATTACTATTTGAAGAACCAGACATATTCCTAGTCCAAGTTAAAAATGAACCGGATTGATCGCTAGAATTATTATAGAGAGTCAACTTGAGATTACTGCTTGAAGTAGTCAAATTTCACCTCCATTTTTTTAATATTATTTATCATTGTTTTCTCCTTATATAAATCCATATAACGAAAATTCAGATTCATTAAAATCTTGTTTAGCACTAGCAGTATATCCAAATAATCTAATTCTATTAATTGCATTAGTACTTAACCATGTTCCACCTTGTAACGCTGCTCCCGCCTCAAGCAAACCTTCTCCCGATCCACCTACACTAAATCCCATAGCAATCTTATAAAAACCACTACTACTAGAATAATTTGGTATTAAAACAAAAATAGGCAAATTTATTGGAAAACTACTATTTGTATAAGTTTGACCTACAAATATGGCTCCAGAAGAACTATCTGTAGCACAAGTTTCTGTATAACTTCCACTACTACCACTATTTTTCCATATAATAGAAAAATAATTAGAACTTCCTGAATCACCATTAAAATCAATACCTAGATTTGTAACAAAAGCCGGAGGACCACCACCATAAGTAAGATACCCTCTCCCCATCAATAAGAGATGTGTATAAGAAGATGAAATACCAGAAAAATCAGGTTGTCCAGATCCACTAAAAGTATCTAATCTTACAAAACAACCAGAAATAATAGAACTAGCAGATCTTGAATTTACAATAGATCCGCTAATACTGCCTAATAATGCATTTATAGGAGTCATAGAGACAGATGTATTAGTTGCTAGAGTTAAAACAGATAAAGCAAATAATCCTGCCCAATCATCAATCAATGTCATATTGCTGTCAGTAGTGCCATCTAAATCTGTTCTATATTTTTGAAAACTTTCATCATCATCGACACCATGATTATATGTATTTAAATTTAAATTTGTTGTTGTCATAACCTATCCTATAGTTAAAGTAAAAGAAGATGCATTAATTCCAGATGGAAATAAACTACCCGCAGAATCAGTAGAAGGCAATGTGCTATCAACAGTGTTTAAAGACGAAAGACTTGATGTTACTAGGTCAGACATCAATAAAGGATCATAATAAAGCAATAATCCGGTTCTAACAATATGGGTTTCTTGATAAATATATAAATCCAAATTGGTTTCTGGAGCACTTACTGTCATGTCTGCAATCCTTTCAAAATTGTTATGGTTCCTTGGGCTGGTATTACCGTTACTCCATTAGAAAATGTAACGATAGGTTGATGAGAATATTTTCCAGAAAGATTAGCGGTGTCATTTGGAGTTAAAAGAATTTCAAAACTATTAGTTGTTATTACACTTCCAGCTTTTGAAACAATGGCGTAATCTGTTCCATATGGAGCAAGTTTCCAACTACAAGTTGCAGTACTAAGATTCACACCACTACCTGTTTGATCTACGCAAGTGAATTTTAAAACATGATGTGCCCCACCAATAAAACTAATGTCGCCCAAACTATTTAAAGTAGAAAAAGTTACATTTGTTGTCATATATTTTATTCTCCTATAATTTATGAAAGAGATATATATTCAGCTTCTAATATATCTGTAGCTGGAATATTTTCCATAGTTGTAAAGGATTGCGTATCTCCTCCTTCACTATAGGTATATCCCAATCTCTGTAATATTCCATTTATAAATACTCTTAAGGTTCCAACTAAAAATACTTTGGATAAAGAGAAATAACTTCCCGATGTTCCTGTTAAATCCTCCAAGGTACTTACGGTACTACCAGGAGCCAATCCAGTCGATCCCACATATATGCCGCCTCGAAAGTAAATTGCACCTCCACCAGCAGTAACAATATCATCGTCAATACCTAAATTACTACCACTATAAATTGAAGCATCTCGGAGTGTTATACCATATTGATCAACATAAATATTTTGGCTCCCAGTTGTAGCATTTGTATTTTGTATGGCTAAAGTAGATTGGGCATTAATAGTTCCCGCTAAATTTGCCCCTACAATTCCATAAGCCGTTCCACCTGAAGGTGTAATTACACTATTTATAACCGTTGGTTTTATTGCAAGCCAATCATTCCAATTATTATTATTAAATTTAACTGTATTACTAGATTGTACTGTTTGTCCAAATAAATCAGTAAATATAAAATGCGAATCATCCAATCTTTGACGATTACTAATCGTAATAGTAAAATTAGTGGGATCTTCATAATTATAATCATATTCGAGTAAAGCAGCATCTATATAATATCCTTTACCTGTATCAACTGTTATTTGACACCCTAAAGTTAATTGGTCGATAAATGGCTGAAATTCTTGTAAAGCAAAAAAATTAACAGCATCAATGGTAATTTGATATCTTGGGATTGCTGCTTTAGCAAGAATATCTACAGCATTATTATATAATTGCATTGATTGAACTTGTATTTCACTAGGAGTCATACTATCAGTAATAATAATATTATCATTATGATAAGTATTTTCAAATATAAAATTATTCAATTCTAAATATTGTGCATTAGTAAAATTGGCAGTATTTGTAAACGCTAATGTTAAATTTATATTAATTAAAGCAGTTTGTAGACTCAAAATTGTTGCATTTGTTGCTGCTATTAAAACATTTTCATTATTAATATTTTGTTGATCAGCAACTATTTGAGCATCAATCTCTGTAGTATCTGCATTGGGATCTCGTTGAATCATTGCATCACGAACTTGTTGATGAGATACTAATTGTGATTGATATTCAGCCAACCGTGCTTGCTGAATAAGCAATGTACTTTGATTTGTTGCCAATAAAACCACAGAACCAGAATAATCAGATTGATATGATGTTACCTTGGTTTCCCATGTAGTAATTGCATCAATTAAATCTTGTGTCATCCATTCTGTTGTTTTATAATAAGTAAAATCATAGATAGCATTTGTACCCAATGGATTTACATTTCTTATAGTTAGATCTCCACCACCATAGCAATACATAGCAGTTGTAATTTCACCAACTATTTCCTTATATTGGGCTTTATCTACCAAATTTTGTTTAGATAAAAATATATCTGTTTCAGCAGGAGATTGATCAGATAAAATTGCCGAAATAGTTCTGTCTGTATAATCAAATATAAAAACACAACTATAAGCGTTACTAACATCTGTAGTTAAAAATTGATAGACATTTGAATCAGAAATATCAAAAGTTCGATACAGATCAACTAAACTAGAATCAATTGAGCCTAATGACCAATTAGGAATTAAATTTATAATTGTTCCTAATAAACTATCATCTAATCCACTTCCAGAATCATAAAATTTATATGTTCCAGAAAATACATTGATTTTTTTATATACTAATTCTGAATCTATTGATAAAGCAGTAATAGATTTTATAGGAACACTACCATCATCATCTTCTTGAACACCCGAAATTATAAAATATCCAAGCGTATCTACCAAAATAACTCTTTTTCCCTCAAGGTAATCGAATGCACTAAGATCAGTTCCATCTACAGTTCTAGGAAATTCAAAAGAAATTTCTGATTGTGCATTCCATTTAAGTTTTACTTCTGTATTATAGCAAGCACCTAAAGAAAACAATTGACTATGATCTGGATTACATAAAGTTATGGCCGGTTTTTCTTGTACAGAAAAATAATCAAATTCTTGTGTAGCCATATTTATAACCTTCTAGCAAATTGATAGGTAATATTTAAACTTGATATGGCACCAGTTACAGTCAAACGATTCACGCCTGGAACAAATCTAAGAAAATTTTTATTAAATGAAGATAACCTTAAAGTACCTAAAGATGAGGTTATTATTTGCAAATCATTATTGAGCGTAATTACTTCATTTTTAGTTAAACTAGTAAAAATAAATTCTCGATCATTATCATCAGAATTAGCAATTGTTAAATTTCCACCAGATGAATTCATAGTAAAAGAAATTTGAGGATATAAATAATCTTCTAAATGACTATTATTATAGAAAATAATGCTGGAACCAGATGGAGGGGAAGAAAATGTATAGGTTAATGTCTTAGGATAAGTCCAAAAAAATTGACTATCTAATAAACAAGTGGCTTGAAACCCATATATTATATTTCCAATTGTGACTCTTTTAGGATTAATAAAAACAGCATTAGCATAAATATCATCAAAATCTGGCTGAATAATTGCTAAAGTTTTGTAACTTAATCGCCCAAATAACCATTTTTCTATATAGGACAAAAATTGTCCATCAATTTCATCTGGAGAATAAAAAGAAACATCAAAAGATAATTTTGGATCAAAATATGCCCCAAAGAAAAATGGTTTAATTCGTTTATAAATTTGCTTATCTAAAATAGTTGTTGTACCACTACCATTTAAAGTATCTACTCCATTACTATCAATGCTAGAAATTTGAAGATTATACATTTCACTAGTTTCATTGTCATACAAAAAATTCTTAGCGTAGAATCCCATATTATTCATTCATCCTTTCTAATGTAATGGGGATAATTTTTTATTATCCCAAACATTAAGTCTGATATAATCTAGCACCTCTAGTAAATCCACGTTTTAACATTTCATTATTTATTTCATTCATAACCTGCTTACTAATTTCTTTAATTTGAGGAATAACCGTCTTATCAACGTTTCCTTCAATGTTGATAAGATTTCCAACACTTAGATTTCCACCAGAGATAAAATTTCCAGCCATTTTTGCAAAATTAGGAATGACATTTGCAATATCATTCTGATCCAACACAATTTCACCCTTCAATAATTTTGTAACTACTTCTGAATGAGGTAAGTTTAATCCACCAACTGGCCCTGAAGAAAGTCCAGTATGATGAACCGGTAAAGTATCTGATATGGGTGAACCCTCACCAGGAACAGCACTACCAGAAATAGCATCTATAAGATTTTTATATTTCTTAAGTGCTTTGTATGCTTCATTCCATGCCTTAGTAACATCTTCATCAATTCCAGAACCATACTCTTTATTCCAATCAATCAAAGATTTATATAAACTAGGGGCATTTTGCTGAATACGATCTAAAGCAGCCTGAGCCACTAAACCAGATTTGCCCAAAAATTCATCTATTTGATCGATTTGAGATTGAATTCCATCGGATTGACTCTGTAATAATTGATCTTGTGCATCAATTGTTTTTTGATATTTGGTATATTCTGCATCTAAGGCATCTTGTGCTTCTTGTGTAGAATGCTCTCTTTGAGTTTTTGCCAAGTCGTCAAGTTGCTTATTCAATTGTTCTTGAAGATCTAATTGTTTAGCTTTACTTTCTTGGGATGTATCTAGTTTGAGAATTGCTAGTTGATTTTGAATGTTAGCAATATCTTTATTTTTTCCCGCAATCTCTTCTTGATAAGATAATTCATCTTCTTGAGTTTGTAAAATCTTTTTTCTGGCATCAATTATTTCTTTATAAGAATCTAACTGTTGTTGTAATGCATCTCTTTGAGCCTGAATAGTCTCTTGATGTTGTTTTAAAAGATCTTTTTCATCTTGTTTTTCTTGACGAATTTTGGATATAACCATATTGTAGAGATCTTGAAGAGAATATTGTTCCTCTTTAATAGCCTTTTTCTTACTTCCTCCACCACCACCTCCTCCTAAACCAGATGGATAAAAACCACCGGGAGGAATATTGATTTGAGGAGTCTTAGGTTGTATAGGTTGATTAGGTACACTAATATCTTCTCCACCAAATTGACTACCACCACCAAAGCTATGTCCTGGCCCACCTGTACGATAAGAAGTTGTAACAATAAAATTAATGGGATAATTACCAGAAATACTTTGGGCCGAAGCACCTACTTGTTGAATTGCCGCAACAGCTTGCGCACTTGTGGTAATTGTGCCATTCATAATTTGGGCTATTACATCATTAATATCATTCAATGCTTGTGCATCTGCTTGTGAAATCAATCCAACAGATTGCGCCCATGCAGAAAGAGCCGTGTATGCTGTTTGTTGTGCTTCTTTACCCAAATCAGCATTAGCTATTCTCTGCATAAAAATATCAAAAATAATTTGATTAGTAGCAGTTCTATGTTCAGCCGCGTTTGCAGCAATTTGTTGAGTTAAATCATCATATTGTTGTTGTAAATTAAATAATTCTGTTCTTTGCTCTTGGGTAGCAGGTAAAGCAGAAGCTTCTTTCATCTTCTCTTTTACAACTGCTAATTTTTGTTCAAGATCATTCTGCTTTGATATAAAGTCATTCCAAGCTTTTAATAACTTTCCGCTAACAGCATTTTGGAGATCTTCAAAAGCAGATTTCGAATCAAATACTATATTATTAGCCTTTGAAGCCGCACTTCTTAATGCAAGATAAGCATCGGTTAAATTGCCCAATGCTTTATCAGCACCTTTAGCCTCATCAGCAGAATCTTTTTCTGCCTTAGACAACATAGAAATATTGGAATATGCTTTTCTAAGACCCCCTTGCCCTCCATCTATAACCTTATATAATTTCCCTTGTTCATCAACATTATATCCAGCTAATTTTATAGCTTCTTGTGCAGCATCGTTATAATCTTTCCAATTATTTGTATTATCTTTCAAAACATCTAAGGTTTGCTTAAGCAATCTATCAATGTTTTTTCCCTTAGTTCCAAAAATATCTGAAGCTATTCCTGCATCTTCATATGCCCTAGATGTACTATTTATAGCCTTAGAATAAGCATCTAAAATTATTTTGCTTTTATCCGTTTCTATGGCAATTCCTTTAATGGCATCTGCAAAATTCCCCAAAGCTTCATCAGCACCAGCTTGGGCAGGACCCAAAATATGTCGTCTAAATTCAATTATCAATCCAATTGCAGGATTTAAAACTTCTATCAAATTGTTTATGGCTTCTATTAAACCACCCGCATCACCAATAACCTGTAAAATTGATGTTCCTAAATCAACAAAAAATTTAATAACATCTGAATTGAGTGTAGATGACCATGTTTCTTCCCATGTTGCCTTAAATGTTTTTACATGTGCTTCTACTGATTGTTGATAAATATCATAACGTTGCATTGCTGTACCAGCAGAATCGGTTGCAGTAGCCATAGCTTTCAAAACAGTAGGATAATTTTGAAGTAATGCATATAAATAATTGGATTGTCTTTGTCCAGCAATAGCCGTTACTATTTGACTCTTTTGTGCATCATTATATGTATCCCATTTATTAGCAACCTCTCCAATAATATCTCCAAGAGGTTTAAAGTTATTTGATGTATCCCTCAAATGAATGTTATATTTTTGCAAAACCTTATCAACATTATTTAGACTATCACCAAATTCATCGGTTTTCGCGCCTGCTTTCACTTGAATCATGCGCTGCATAATAGAACGCATGGCTGTACCGATTGATTCCGCAGATTGGCGAGTAATACTTTCTACGGTTGTAATCCAAGCTGCCAATTCATCAAAAGATACCTTTGCTTGAGTTGCTACACTCGAAGATCTTGCCAAAGCCGTACTAATTTCATCAGCCGATGCCGCATAATTTAAATCTAATGCGGTAAGTTTATCTACTATATCCATTGCATTTGAAGCAGATAAATTAAAACCATTAATTGTAGAAATCAATCTGTCTGTAGCTTCAGTAGAAGTAATTGCACCTTCTTGGGCTAAAACTATGGTTGCTTTTAATAGTTCATTTGTTTGCTTAATAGTATAGCCTTGGCGTAAGAATTCTTCAGATCCTTTTGCTACTTCTAATGTTGTTTGAGACAATTCGCGAGCTAATTTATTATATTGTTTTCCTAATTCAGCCGTAGCCTGTGCGCTTAATCCAGTAACTTGTTGAATATTGGTAAGTTCTGTATTTAAATCAGTAATAAATTTAATACCTTCACCAATTTGCCGTAAGGTTCCATAAATGGCAGTAGTAGCACCTAGCCATATTGCAACCTTTTTGGTAGCAAGAGTAAACATATCTCCCATTGCCATACCATCACGATTGACATTACGCATTGCTCCAGATACTTCAGCCACAGATGTTCTTACATTATCAAGCTGGACCCTAACATCTTTTATTGGAACAGCACCAACCTTGTAACCTTCAATCATTTGATTAAATAAAGTTGTTTGTTTTATTACTTCCGCATTATCAAAAACACCTGGATGCATTGCTTGCATTTTAGAAACAGCATTGTTCCAAAGTTGGACTTGACGATTAATATCCTCCTTCTTCATTTCAGGAGTTATTTTTACTTTTATTGGTTTTGTAGCACCAACCTTATTTAATTGTTGTTGTAATTGTGCAGGATCGATTTGGGCTTGTACAAGTACAGTATATTTACTTCCAGCCATAAATTCATTACCCTCCTTTCTTGCCTCATTTGCCTAGAAAAGAGGCTAATATTCAATTTTCAATTTCTATTTTGAACATTTCTTCTAATTCATCTATAGAATTATCTTTTAAATAATTTGAGGTGGTACTTATATCACTATGATTAGCCAATAATTTCAATTTTTCTAATGGAAATCCATTTATCATCCCCAATTTTTTACATATATAATGAGAACCATCAGAATAATTTTGTAAAGAACTATGGCGAAGACTATGAACATTAAATTCAATAGTTTTACCTTCAATCTCCGCTAAAACATCCCTCATGATTAAAAACCAATTATATAAATTTTCTTTTGTCGCTTTCTTTTTAGATGTAACACCAATTGCCCATAGAGAATTAATTTCGTCTTCACCCCTTTGATCTATCCATAATTTTGCACATTCTTTAGTCCAATCAAAATATATTAAAGAAAAAATTTTTCTTCTCTTTCCAGTTACTTTATTTGTATTATTTTTATTGGTATCATAAAATGAAAATTTTTCAACTTGTGCTAATTCTGCTTTTCTAGCACAAGAATCATATGCCAAACATAAAAGAGTTGCTTTTTGATATTCTTCTCTTTTTATTAATTCATCTTTTAATTTTTGAATTTGTTCATCAGTAAGAAAATAAATTTCTCTAACAGATTCTTTGGGAAGCCCTCGAACTTTTTTAGCTACATTAGTTTCATATTCATAATCATCATCATTTTCCTCTGCAAATGTCAATAAAGATCTAATTGCAGATAAAATTCGATTGTGTCTAGCATTAGAAACATGGCATTCTTCAGATAGATAAAGAGAATATCTCCTAAAATCTTTTTTAGTTAAATCTAAAATACTTTTATTGTCTAAATTTTTTGCTATATAAATTAATGTACCTCGAATATCACTTGAATATTGATATATGGTTCCAGACGATTTTTTATTTTGTTTCAATTCTAAAAGAAAATCATCCAATAATTCTTTAGAATCTAAATTAACAATCTTCCATATTTCAGGATCAAAAAAATTATTATAAACATTTTTACTCATTTCCTTATTTTTATTATCCCCTTATTAATCATATAGCATAAACCTACTCCACAAGCATCACTTTGATCATTATCCTCAAAAGATAGATTGGGCCAAACTTTCAAAACAGATTTTTCAACATCTTCTTTATTGGCCCTACCATTTCCACATACGATTTTTCTAATGGTAGATGGTGCATAAGAATATTGTTGAACATCACTAAAAAGATATTGCATCACACCAATTACTTTATAGATTGCTTGAGTAGATGCTGAAAATCTATAAAACCCACTTTCAAAAACCATAGCTAAAGGAGAATAATTTTTTCTCAATCTTAAAATAGAATCAGCTATAAATTGTAATCTTTGAGGGTGCTTATCTTTAGAATTTGTAGAAATACTTCTTATGCTAACTGGATTTCCAAAATCTGTAAAAATTGCGATACCAGTATTTTTTAAAGAAATATCAAGTGCATATAAAAATTTATCCATTATTTTTATTATCTCATTTTTTCTATTTTCAAAAAAAAAGAGACTACTTCGGCATACACTCCGAAAAGTAGTCTCTAACCAATAATTTAATTGAAAATTTCTATTTATTTGTCAACCTTATGAAACATTTTTCCTACAACCGTAGTAATGAATACACCACTAACAAGCAAAAAATATGGAGCAATAGCTTGCAAAACATCCGTAGGAACATATGTAGTAGTAAGATAAGCAGCTACACTTATAAGAGATGCAAATCCAAAAAAGATCCATTCCTTGACATCTGCCGCTTTAGCCTGAAACCAAGGAAGTCTTTCCAAAATCCACGAAGCGGCTGAAATAGATCCCCCCGAAGCTAAAAGCCATGACAAAAATTGCTGAATATCCATTTAAAATTTTCTCCTTTTATATTAATCTTTTGAATTTTATATTTCTTAACTTAAATTCTTTTTCTATAATTTTTTCTATTGTTCCATCTTCTAATAATTCGATAAATGGAGTCCAAAAATCTCTCGGAAATGTCCAAGGTCCAGAACCAAACAGAGGACCAGATTCACCTTCTATTACAATTTCTGCAAGTAAATCCCTAATATCATTTAAATTCCAGAAATTACTCCCATGAATAAAATTATCACTATCGGTATTTAATTTCATTGGATTTTCTGAAATTTCACTTTCTACTATATTTCCTTCCGAATGGGCATCTGTTTTTTCCCATTCATTGCCCAATCCTCTTTCTCCTTGCCTTGGATACCAAATAGGATCATATGAATCATAAACTATTTCTTGAATTTTTTCTTTCAATTTTTCTAATAAAGTATTTGTTATTGCATCAATTACACCTTCCATATCTGCAATCAGAAGTGCAGTTAAATCGGCATCATTATCAATTAACAATATGACACCTCCTAATTATGCATCTTCTTCAAATTGAAATTTGCTATAATTCCTTTTTTCTCGATAAGGTTTCTCCCATTCACAGGTTTCGCAATAAATATATTTCTCAGAATAAATTACATTGTTTCTTTCTTTACTCCTCATTATTAGAATCAAGGTTCGCTCATCACAATCAGGACATCTTTTATCTAAATTTTTTAATTTTTTCACGGCATTAGCATTGTTTTTTCTAGACATGACAATTTTATTCTGTTTTTTTGGTAGTTCTTCTCGTTCGCTTTCTTACTGACTTATTTTCTACAATACCTGGAATTCTTTCATTAAGTTTATCAAGTTCACTAACAAAATTATTCGCGACTGTTTCTAGTTTATCTACATCCATTTTGGAAACATTATCTAAAACTTCCATTAATTTATCGGAAATATTTTTGAATGTTGCGCCAACAGATTCTTGAGCTTGCCACATAGAAACAACTTTATCCAAATCTTTACGAAATTCATCATAATTTGTTATATAGCTTTTTATTTTCTCCCACAATTCAGATCCAATAATAGCTTCTTGATCAAGACTTTCAATATCTATATTAGTGCATCTATCAAGAATCTGTAAAATTAAAGCATGTTCTGCTATTAAATATCTAGCAGCAAATGTTTGGGTAATATCAGTAATATTGCTCAAATATTCATTCAAGAATTCAATTTTTTCATTAGTTGAAAAATATTTTTTTACAATTAAATTTTGTTCATCAAATCTAAATCCAACAGTTTCATTTGGCGAAATTTCAATTTTTACCTTTTCTGAAAACATATTCATCCTTTTCCTAAAAATTTTATTATCTATTTTATTAAAAAAATCGTAGCTAAACTAATAATAGAAATTATAATTCCTATAATTGCAATCAATTTTAATGAATTAACTTCAGATTGTGATGCTTTACCTTCTAATGTCGCTTTAGAAATTTCTAACAACCTTATTTGTTGTTTAATAACATCTAATTTTATATCAACTTCATCTCTAGTTATAAATCGGGATGCTTGATCTTTGAGTGTATCTCGAAATTCATTCATTCCGGCCAACCGAACTTGCATACCTTCATTCGCAATTTGAATAGCTTTTTCTATGGCAGAAATACGACTCTCAATATATTCTTTTAATGTAACAAAGTCACCATTCGTAGGTCGTCTTGTTTCTGGTGATGTCATTATGATTATTTATCCTATTTTTAAACATTTTATCCTCTATTTACCTAAGAGTTTTAATAAACTAACTATATCTATATTAGCTATAGATTGCAATATAAGCCAGATTAATATGCCTATCCCACCAAATATCCAAAAAATTTTACTTTCAACTATATTTTTCCAAATTAATCGAAAATCAACTTTTGATTTTTCCTCGGAAGAATTAAAATTTTCTTTTATTTGATTGACTTCTTCTCCTATTTTTAATGTAGCAATAGCCCAACTTTTAATATCAGATTGCATAATAACCATTGTTTTTTCTATACTGGTAATTGCCTTACTAATATCTGAAACCGCATCTGTTAATTTATTAAAAGCCGCTTCATTTTTAGCAAGAATTACATCTGTTATTGCACCTCTTTTATCAAGTTCCTTAACTGATGCTTCCATCTTGTCTACTCTTTCCACTAATTCTTTATGCATATAGAATGGTACTGCATCGTTATCATCCATATTTTTACCTCTTTTCTATACGTTTTATAATTTTGGAGGGGAGATTTCTCTCCCCATCCACCACCAACAAAAATATCAAATTTTATGCTCCAACAACTGCACTTGCAGAATCAAATAATGACCCACTTGTAGTATCATAATATGTAATTTGGAACATTGCATTATCGCCAGCTTTTACAGCAGAAGTTGAAGTTACAAGACCTGTAGCTGCCCCTATTGTTAGAGTTGAGCATCCGCTTGATCTTATATAAGAACAACTAGTAGTTATATTGACATTCGCGTAAACTCCTCCGCGTATACCCAAAACATTCAATTGTGAAGTCTGAGGTCTAGATGCATAGCTAAAAGTCAATACACTAGGAGTAGCAGCAATAGAAGTTACTGGAATACTAGCAGTAGTGTTCGAAATCCACGTTGCTTTAAAGTAATAATCTGCCGAACTATCGGTAGATGTAGTAACAAGAGCCACACCATCTAATGACTCATTAGACACGCCATTGGCAGCAAGCGAAAGAGTATAATTTCCGCTTACCTGATATCTTGGAACATTGACCTGAAGATATTCGACAATAATTCCAGTCTCATCACGAACTTCAGCAATAAGTGTAAGATCTACAACATCAGGAGGTGTAGTAGAAGTAGCGACCACCTGATCAGCGGTAGCAGTATACGTATAAACTGCGCTTACCTTCTGACCACCCCCACCAGAAACATATATTTCAGAACCACTTGTTGGGGTTACAGTAGTAATAGCACCATTAGGCATTACAACAGAACAATTTGCCAAGGCAGTATGAGATAAAGTACCACTGCCTGAAGAAAGAACAATATCTTCATTTCCAACAACAGTATAGGAGCTATTTGTGATTGTAGAACCAAGATTTAAAGCAAGCAATTCTTTACCAAAAACCACCTGTTCAATCTTGAACTCAGCATTTCGATCATGGAAATACGTATACAACAGAGGGTTATTAATTCCCCCACGAACCTCCGTCTTTTGCATGGAAAGCGTAATAGACGAATTCATATTTGCTTTACCAACAGCAAGTGCTTCGCCAGTATTAGCATCCCTTAAAATTGCGTTAGCAACACTAACAAGAAATTTATTTGCCATAAATTATTTTCTCCTTTTCTTTACTTTAGATTTGGATTATTTTGAATTTATAAAATTAGGATCGAAAAGATGCGGGTTACTTTTAATGTATTTATCTTTATCAATTAAAATACTCCCATATCTATTAATTGTTTCCTCTGTGTGATATAAATAATCCTTAATTAATCGCCCACCATTCTTTGATGATATTTGCCCTAAGACTTCTAACGGACTATATAATTCATAATTTGATAAACTCAATATTCTTTCAAAATGCCTACGAAATTGATAAAGAGTATAATCCTCAACTTCTTTCAATGTTTTTTTCATTAAACTACAAAAAATGAATATCTCATCTTCTAAGGTTAAATCCGAATAACTTTGATTCATAGCCAATAAATATTCTTCTAACTCAGGATTATATTGTTCAATAAAATCAATTCCTAAACCATTCTGTTCCAATACAATTGCACGAATAATATCAAAATCATATTCTGTAAAATCAATACCACCAATTTTTATATTAATTTTTATTTTATCAAATATATCAATATTTGGATCATTTGATACAGTATGTTCAATTTTTATATCATTATTTCTAGTAACATATTTTAAAAAATTTAATAAGCCATCATAAATTTCGGTTCCATTTGGATTTATTGTCTGTTGAACTAAATGTAATACATATTTTAAATAGCTCATTTTCAATACTTGTTTATCAGGAATCGAATTTTTAGGATAATGAAAAATTTTATTAAACAAGATCCCATATTCAACATCTTTTAATTTCAATGGAAAAAACTCTATTGTTTTATAAATTTGTGGAAATCCCCAAATATCATTATCTTTTATATAAATACCATTCAATATAGAATTCATTTTAAACTACCTGATTACACAATAGAGCCAATTTTCCCTTAAATGGAGATTTGCCTATTGTTGTTATTTTAGATCTAGGATTAATACTAGCATCAAAATATAACCTTCCAACACCACCAATTCCATCCACACCATTAATACTTTTTATTATTGATTGTATAACCGCCAAATCTCTAGGTTTATAATTACTCAAAGTATTTATAAGATAGTGGCAATATACTTCAATTGCAACAGAAAAACGAGCCATAATATGATTTGTGGGGGTTACATCAAAAAGAGAAATTCTCAATATAGAAACCTGATCTGACCAAGCCGATTGTTGCCCTGTATCCAAAAATACCCTACAATCTGTTTCTTGTTTTATTCCGTCAAAGATTAATTGTCCTTTTTCTGCCTTACTAAGAGTTGGATGAGATGAATCAGATTTCCATGCATCAGCATCATTATATTTCAATAATTTCCAGATTAAATCATTATTTTCAACTAAATATGCAATTATTTTATATGGAATATCGGGCAATAAGTTTAATTGATTATAATCTTGTTCCATTAATCCATTCACCACCCTCCTCGTAAAATATTCAAAATTATATAACTATATATGGGGGTATAGGTATACAATACTCCCATATATAGGGCTAAAAAACCAATAAAATTCACCTTTTATTAGTTTATTTTAAATTTTCAACCTTTTCTTCTTTTACTGGAACCAATAATGCATTTAAAGCATCTATTTGTCCTTGTAAATAACTTGCCTGATTATTTGCATTCATAATTAGTTCTTGTTTTTGTTTTTCTATCTGTGCAATTTTTTCTTGAATTTGATCTTCAGCTAACATATTTAAATTAAACCTTTCGTAAATACTAGGGGATTGACAAACATTAAAACTTATGATATTATTTATTTAAATAAAAATTTCTGGAGGATAAAATGAAAAAATTATTAAATATTATTACAATTATAATGTTATTAAATACTTCATTATTATTCCAATTATCTCCTAATACGTATCAACCAAGTATTGATAAAGTTGAAGGAAAATATCTTTATATTATTTGGTACTATCCAACTCTACCTATTGAAACCCAAGGAAATGTTTATATTGGAGAAGATGGAAATACATATGAATTATTATTATCTTATTATAATTCATGTGGAAACAAATGTGAAACATGGAGGACCAAAATTCCAAGGTGCGGTAACTATACAGTCTTAATGGGACAAATAGGAAGTAAATATATATATGGAGTACCCTATAGTTTTAATATTCCTTGTTATAATAATATGATCTATACGCCAATAATATTTAATTAAAATATCATGCCCTTGTCATTAATTATCTCCATCCCCAATTTTATTTATGGTGCTGAAGTCGTATGAGTCCACGTAACCCCAGTTCCAGTTAAATCTAGATATTTATAACGTGTAGTAGCACCATCTTTATATTGAATAATAAATTTATTATTTCTAAAATAAGTTCTACATACTGTTCCATCGCTTGGGGCAGACGGACTACCCGACGTATTATATTGCACAACTTTATCAGGAACTAGATTTGTACTACCAACATTTACCCCCCCAGTTGTTTTTATTGATCCTAATGCTTTTATTTCATCACTAAAATGTACGGCAAAATCAATAGCGGATAAATACATTCCTACTGAATTACCATCAATGTCTTTAGCTTGTAAATATAAAACTCCATCATGCGAACCGCCTAAGGTATCATCAAATGAATAAATCTGTCCAGTAATATAATCATTTACCGTATCATTCCATCTAACCGATGACGGAATACCAGTTCCTT
>Ga0315550_1000850_pt1 | contig 18917 bp, 14 predicted proteins | sample SalMarSW160190MG_2_FD_203100 | JGI IMG/M metagenome (GOLD analysis project Ga0315550, IMG submission 203100) | Salt marsh sediment microbial communities from the Plum Island Ecosystem LTER, Massachusetts, United States - Salt Marsh Sediment SW1601-90 ... | reverse complement strand
TTATACAATGCCGCGATTTCCCAGAGTGTATCCCCCCTGCGAACCGTGTAAACCTGATAATCATTACTCGATTTATTGTTCGGAGTCGTCGTTCCCGATACCGTCAGCTTCTGCCCCGGATAAATCCTGCTGTTACGGCCCAGGCCGTTTAAACTTCTGAGACGGCTGGTGGTTGTTCCAAACCGGCGGGCGATATCCCAAACGGTATCGCCTTTTTTGACTTTATATGTAAATGTATCGTTATCCGATTCCGCCCCGGCGTACGTCTGACCGCCTGTTTCGTCAAAACCAATCCGAAGTTTTTGCCCGACATAGATCCGGGCCCGTCGGTCCAGATTATTGAGTCGTCTGATTTGATCGGGAGTCTTGCCGAATGCGCGGGCGATGTCCCAGACGGTATCGCCGGCACGAACCACATAAATATCGCCCTGAGCCTCGTAATTCCGTCGCCTTTTATTGCTGGAATAATTGCGATCATTGGGAACCGGGATAACCAGATGTTTACCGGCGTAGATTTTCGAGCGACGATTTAAATTATTGGCCTCGAAAATGGCGTATTGCGAAACACCGTACTTTCGGGCAATGGTAGAGACCGTTTCCCCCCGCATAATTTTATGCTTAACAAAACTTGTCTCTTTGGAGGACGGCATCCTGTCGTAAGCGGCCAGGAATTTGGCTTTGGAACCTCTGGGAATACGCAGCCCGTAATCTTTAATGTTGGGTGGTGTAAACTGGCGAAGCAGTTCCGGATTCAACTCTTTTAAATCACCGACACTGCAGTCAATCTCTTCTGCAATCGTTTTGAGGTCGAGGCATTTGTTGACAGAAACGACATCATATTCCCACTTGGGATGATATTCTATATCGGTGAAACCGAACCGCTCCGGATTCTTGCAAATCATTGTCGCCGCCATAAAGAATGGTACATAATCCATGGTCTGTTTTTTCAATCTCATTTTCCAGAAATCAGTCGTATTTTGTTTTCTGATTACATTACGTATTCTTCCCGGTCCGCCATTATAAGCCGCCATGGCCAGTTCCCAGCTGCCGAATTCATCGTATAAATCTTTAAGAAATCGTGCCGCCGCGATGGTGGCCTTGACCGGGTCCTTTCTTTCATCATACCACCAGCTTCGGTTTAATTTATAAAGGCGGCCGGTCGAGGCAATAAACTGCCATAAGCCCATCGCCCGTGCCCAGGAATAGGCGCGAGGATTGAATCCGGATTCGACCAGTGCCAGATATTTCAAATCGGTCGGCAAACCCATGTCGGCAAAAATGGAATCAATAATCGGACTGAATCTGGTCGAACGACTCAGATATTCGGTGAAGGCGTCGCGGGCGACAGTCTGATAGTACAGAATGCAGCTTTTTACGCGTTCATTCAAAATAACAGGAACATTATAGGCGATTTTTTCCTGTGCGTAAGCTTCGAGCCGACTATACTCGGTGGAATCGATCTTCAGATGATTGATATCGGAGAAACGCGCCATTAAAGCGTCGGCGGAAACATCGCCCGGAAGATGACCCAGCGAAAGCAGCGTGTTTCGATAATTGGCAATAATATCCACGAGCAATTTATTGTACTTGACTGCCTCGGGCGTAAGCGAATCCGCTTCGGTATCGATATCCAGATTCCCCAGTATAGACAATGCCTTTTCAAAATAGTATTCGGCTTCCTCCCAGGCCGTCTCGTGGTTGGCCGTTACCCCCATTGTATAATACTCCTGGGCAATCGTTAATTCACGATAAACATAGTCGTCGACGGCGACCGATAAATCCTCGGCAACATCAAGACTGTCATATACTTCAACGGGCGACTGGTTCAACCGGTCGAGTTCGATGTTTTCTTCCACATATTGGGAAGAATCAGGCGGCACACTTCGCGCATGTGCCTGATAGGTCGCCGTCTCGTGTGGGGAGACAGCTGTTTTTTTCAAATCAGGTCGAGTGCAGGAAAGATGCCCCGCCCCGAGCACCGGAATGATTATGGCAATCAAGCAATTTTTTTTCATTTTTTTCAAATCCTATGTCAATGTTGTCAAATCCGCTTTATGGCCATTATTATCGGTTAGTCACATTAACTACTTTAAAATATTTCTTTCTAACCTGTTGACATATATACGAAAATACGAAAATCCATGTCAAGCGTTTAATTCTGTCATGACCAATACCCGATTAAAAATTCGAGTGTTTTTTCGGCCGATTCAAAATACTTTATCTTCTCCATTCCCTTAAACCAGGTTATCTGCCGCTTGGCAAATCGGCGGCTGTTCTGTTTTATAAGATTGACCGCCGTGCTCATATCTATCAATCCATCAATATTCTTAATTATTTCCGTATAACCGATTACATTAATATCCTCAACTATTGCTTTAATTCCCGTCGCGTAAATCATCTTAACTTCATCAAATAAACCGGCCCTGATCATATCGTCGACCCGCCGATTTATTTTATCATATAAGGCGTCGCGAGGCGGCATCAGGCAAATAATTTCAAATTTATAATTATTATTAACCGGTGTTGACGCCAGCAGCTCGGTTTTTGTTTTTCCGGTTATATAAAAAATTTCAAGGGCCCGAATTATCTTTTTTAAATTGTGCGGGTGAACCGCCGCCGCTTCCTCGGGATCTATTTCCTGAAGTTTTTCGTAAAGATATTGCGGACCCTTTTCGATCGTATCATCCTCCAGCTTTTTGCGAACATCAAGATCGTCCTCGATCTCCACGATTCCCTCGACCAGAGAACTGATATACAATCCGGTTCCGCCGCAAATCAGGGGGATGTCTCCCCCGGATAGAGCCTCCTCAATGATTCTATTGGCATCCCGGACAAAATCAAAAGCGGTATACCGCTCCCCCGGCTGGACAAAATCCACCAGATGAAAATTATATTTCTTAAGGACATCCTCCGAAGGTTTGTCGGTACCGATGGTAAGAAGTTTATATATCTGACGGGAATCGGCGGAAATGACATGAATATCAGGACGAATTTCCAGCAGGCGCAGCGCCACCCCGGTCTTTCCCGCCCCCGTAGGGCCGGTCAGAATCGGGATAACCGGTTTATTTTCGCCCGAATTTGGCATCGAGTTCATTCTTACTGATTTTCAAAAACGTTGGTCGGCCGTGCGGGCAACTATGTTTATTTTCTGATTTCAGCAATTGCCGAAAAAGTTGCAGCGCTTCTTCCTCGGTCAACCTGTCCCCGGCCATCACGGCGGCACGGCAGGCCATCGATTCCGCGACCGCCTTTTTTAATTCGTAACCGGCCTTTTGAAGATTCTCGACATCTTCCAGAATACTTCCAAAAACTTTTTCGGGCGATTTTCTGGACAGGCTTATCGGCACCGCCGACAGGAGCACGGCACTTGTTCCGAACGGCTCGATGACAAAGCCGATCGAGGTCAGCACTTTTTGAGATTCTTCATATAGTGCAAATCGCTCCGGCGATAATTCGATATTTACCGGAAACAGTAAATTCTGCGATGTTGCCGCACCATGTTCCATCGCCTTCAAAATTTCCTCAAACAGAATTCTCTCATGCGCCGCATGCTGATCGACCAGAATTAAATTACTGTCCTGTTTAAAAAGTAAATACAGCTCGGATAGACACCCGATGTAAATCAATCGCCCGGCCTCGATCTCATGACCGGTGGACGATATTTCCTTTAACGTTGTTTTCACGGTTTCAGCCTGGGCAAATATCTCGGAATCGCCTATCCTGGTATAGGAATCAGATGACGCATTTTGGTTATCATACATTTCCTTTATCACCGTCTGTGCCTCGGTCGGCGATCTATAGGCCCGCGCCCGGCGGATAGCCTCGTCGGCCGTCATCCGCGTCGCTGTCGAATCGCTTTTAATTACTTCTGTCTGATAAAGATTTGCTTCTCCGCGTAATGTTCGTTTTACCGCCTGATAGACAATATCATGTATCTGCCGTTCCTGCGAAAGACGTACCTCGGCTTTGGTCGGATGCACGTTGACATCGACCTTGCCCGGATCGATTTCCAGAAAAACCGCCCCGATCGGGTAGTTACCTTTCGGTAATAACTCCCCGTAACCGATTTTGACGGCATGGACTATCGACGCCGATTTAATAAAACGTTTGTTTATGAAAACATAAAGGCTGTTTTGATTCTGGCGGGCGTTTTCCGGCGAACTTAAATATGCCCGCATGTTCAAGGCGGTCGATTCGGACCTGACTTCGATCAGAGAATCTTTATTATTCCCCAGCAGTAAAGCAGCCGTTCGCCGGTTCATATCGCGATGCTGCTCGTCAAGAGAAAACAACTGCCGACCGTTTATTTTATATGCAAACCTGACATCCGGAGCACCGAGAGCGAGAGCGATGGCATTTCGCGTCAGATGCCGCGCCTCGGTCGATTCCGCCTTTAAAAATTTCCGCCGCGCCGGAGTGTTATAAAATAGATCGTTGACCTCCACTGTGGTTCCTTTTGGTGATGCCGTCGGTTTGACCTTTTGCACGACACCGCCCTCGATGTAAATCTCCGTGCCGGCATCGGCGTCCGTCGTTCTGGTTATCATGCGCGTTCGCGAGACGGAACCGATTGAGGGCAACGCCTCGCCGCGAAAACCGTAACTGCGAAGATTGTCCAGATCGTCGAAATTCGATATTTTGCTGGTCGCATGGCGCGCAAAGGCAATCTCGAGCTGTTCGGCATTTATGCCGCAGCCGTCGTCGATTACCGTGATAAGTTTGGTGCCGGACTTTTCGACAATGACCTCTATCCGACCGGCACCGGCATCCAGTGAATTTTCAACCAGTTCTTTTAATACCGCCGCCGGCCGTTCGATTACCTCGCCGGCCGCAATTTTGTTGACCAGTCGTTCCGGAAGCGGTCGTATCCAGGATTTGATTTTATTTACCGGACTATTTTTCATCAAGCATGTCTTTTAATTTATTTATAAAACTCAACGCCTCAATCGGCGTCATATTTTCCGGATTAATTTTATTCAGCTCTTCTTCGATCTTCGAGGGAAGCGCATCGAAAAGCGAACGCTGATTGATATTAGCGTGGATTCCCTTGGCCAGTTCCGATTGTGAAAAACGACCCGATTCCAGCAGTTTTAAAATGTGACGCGAACGGCCAACCGTTTTTTTCGGGATTCCGGCCAGCCGGGCGACCTCGATACCATACGAGTCGTCGCAGCCGCCGGTGATTATTTTATGTAGAAAAACGACGCGATCCTCCCACCTTTTCACCGCCACCTGACAATTGAAGACTTTATTGTACAGCGTCGCCATTCCGGTCAGTTCATGATAATGAGTCGCAAAAATCGTTCGCGCCCTGACATGCTCGTCGATATATTCCACGACCGACCAGGCAATCGACAATCCGTCGAATGTCGATGTCCCGCGCCCGACCTCATCAAGCAGAATTAACGATCGCCCGGTGGCATTATGGAGAATATTCGAGGTCTCTATCATCTCGACCAAAAAAGTCGACTGTCCCCGGGCGAGATAATCGATGGCGCCGACACGGGTAAAGACCCGATCGACCAATCCTATTCGCGCCGTCTCGGCGGGAACAAATGAACCAATCTGAGCTAAAATAACAATCAATCCCATCTGACGGAGATATGTCGATTTACCGGACATATTCGGCCCGGTCAGAATCATAATCCGATTCTTGTCGGCCGACAACGCAATATCGTTGGCAATGAAGCTTCCCGGCGGGAGAATATTTTCGATAACCGGGTGCCGCCCGTCGACGATTTCAAGTTCATTATTATCCGTTATTTCGGGGCAGCGGTACATTTTTTCGGCAGCCAAGTTGGCCATCGATACCACCAGGTCGATTTCGGATAAAAACTCGGCGGCAAGTAATATATCCTCCAGTCTTTCAGCCACCTGATCGACCAGTCCATTGAACAGGCGCTCCTCCAGGGCGAATATTTTTTCTTCGGCGGCAAAAATCAGTTCTTCTTTCTCTTTTAATTCCCGGGTAATAAATCGCTCGGCATTCACCAGCGTCTGCTTGCGAATATAATTTTCCGGTACTTTATCCAGATGTGTCCGCGTAACTTCAATATAATAACCGAATACTTTATTAAACCCGACTTTGAGCGAAGGTATTCCCGTGTTTGCTCTCTCGCTGTTTTGAAGCGACGCGATATAGTTGCGGGCGTCCTTTATCGAACCTTTTAAATCATCAAGTTCTCCGGAATAATTCGATTTGAGAATGCCACCCCTGACCGCAACGAGCGGCGGTTCATCAACAAGAGCATTGGAGATGCTTTCGATTATCTTCGTGCAATCGGGATACGATTTTAAAATATCCTGAAATATTTTTGACTGCAGCTTTTCTATTTTATCGATTACCAAACGACCGTCAACCAATCCATTTTTGACCGCGGCCAGCTGTCTCGGATTCGCCTTGCGCATCCCGAGCCGCCCGGCGAGACGTTCCAGATCGGGCAATTTGCCGAGATAAATCGGTAACTCGAGCGCTATCTCACGGGAATTATATAATTCCCTGACACCCTGTTGACGGTACAGAATCGGATTTTTCGTTTTGAACGGACGCAGTAAATTTTCTTTCAACTTTCGCGCTCCGGCGGCGGTCGAGGTCCGATTGATGGCATGAAAGAGCGAATCTTTCTCCGTGTTTTCGGCCAGATTTCTGATAAGCTCCAGATTTCGGATGGTCGAATAATCGAGCATCATGTACTCGTCCGATTCGGCGGCGATCAACCGTGTCACATGGTCTAATTTCGTTCGATTATTCTCCCTGAGATACCGATAAATCGCCCCGGCCGAAGCCAATCCGTCTTTTTTATCACCGATACCGAATCCGTCGAGAGTCCCTACGCCGAAAAATTCGGATAGTTCTCGAATAGCGGTGCGCGTATCGAAGTTCCATTCCTCGAAAGCGGTCAGCCTTATATGTGAATTATTTTCGAGGCGGTCGATTAACTCATGTTCCTTAAGCGAGGCCGGAAAAATAATTTCGCGCGGTGATAATACTTTAAGCCGCTCCATAATCTGCATTCCCGGGCCTTCGTCAAGAAAAAATTTGCCGCTCAACAAATCGATGTACGACAGGCCAATATAATCGGCATTTCTGAAAAAAATCGACGCCAGATAAAGGCGACCGGTATCCTCGATGACACCCTCGATGGTGGCCGTACCGGGTGTCAGAATTTCCACGACCTCGCGTTTGACAACGCCTTTGGCCAGTTTGGGATCTTCGGTCTGCTCGACGATGACCACCTTCTCCCCCGCCGCCAGCAACCGGGCCAGGTATTTGTCGGCGCTGTGATGCGGAACGCCGGCCAGAGGAATCTTTTCACCGTTCTGGTGTCCACGCGATGTCAGGGCGATATTTAATATCGGCGCCGCTTTAATCGCATCATCTCCGAACATCTCATAAAAATCACCCATCCTGAAAAACAAAATCTTCCCGGGGTACTGCTCTTTAATTTTATAATACTGACGCATCAGCGGCGTAATCGAGCCGCCGGCCGGCGAAGGAGATTTCATCGTGCAATAACTTGAAAGGCTTCTTTTTCGGACATTTCAAGACGGGACTTAAAAGCCATCGCTTCTTCGGAGGATTGAAATCGACCGACAAAAACGACGTAGTATTTTTTATCGGAGACAATCTTGTTGGTTATTTCGACTTTTTCGCCATACTGCTTCATGCGTTTAGCCAGGCGGTCGGCATTTTCCCGGACTGAAAAAACACCTACTTGCACCGAGTAAATGGTTCCGGTCAACCGCTCGGCCTCGTTATCGGCCGGTTCCCGGTACAGCTGACCGAGCCGTACCGCGAGATCATGTAGACCGACCGCCGACGGATAAGTCTCCTTAAGGACATTATAATACAGGATGGCGTCGTCAATTCGGTTCTGCTCTATAGAATAGCTGGATAAGAGATACAGAGCAGGCGGGACAACTTCGTCGTACTTGGTATTACTGAGGTGGCGGCATATTTTCTGGGCAGCCAGATAATCTTTTTTTTCATAAAGCTTAACGGCCTCGTCAAGTTCACCGATCTTACCGGTCGGGCTTCCGGCAAATTCTTTTATCAGTCCATTGCGATAACCGTCCGCCCTGGCACTTTCCTTTTGCTTTTTGAAGGCCAGGGCGGCAAGCCTCATGACCTCGGGTCGGTGTTTAGCGTTTTCCCAGTACTGCAAATATGCCTCGGCGGTAGAGCCGAGTTTTTCATAATTTCCTTCGGCCAGATGATATAAAGCTCTTAAATACGTACTATTTTCGAGAAATTGCGGTTCCATCTCGGCCTTAAAGGCAGCGTCATGAAACTGCATGGCCTTTTTTCCATCCGGCTCCAGGAGCGCCTGATAGTACAGCAATGTCCCGTCGCGGCGCGTGGCCGTCGATGCCTCCGCAATCACCCGCCGCGCCTCGTCGATTTTGCCCTCATCGATTAATTCAATTACGTCCGAAGATGCGGCCAATCGGCAGACAACGGCCTGAAAAATAAAAAAAACGAGAATCCGAATCATTTTCTTACGAAGCTGTCGACCGCCTTGCACGACGGGCACAGCCATTTCCTGGTTTCGCTTATCTGTCCGCAGCGGTTGCAGCGATACGTATTTTCGACCGTTTCCAGTCTTTCCTGCAGTTTATCTATCAAATCGCCGAGCTTTTTCCTGTCGCCGTCGGCGAGGTACAGACGAGCCAGTTCAAGCGTCGGCATAAAAGAATCGGGATGTTCATCCAGCGCCAGATTGAGATGTTCGGCCGTATTAGTATACTCGCCTTTTTTATAATAATATTCCGCCAGGGTCAGCCGGGCAGCCAGATTTTTCGGCGATGCCGCCAGGATTTCACTGCAGATCGTCGATATCTCGCCGAATTTGCCCAGGTCGAAAAGAGCTTTTTTTAATCGCCCAAGGACATATTGCGACTCATCCGGTATCGCGTGAATCATCTTTCTCCATATCGTGACGGCATCTTCGAGTCGGTTTTCGGCCAGATAGGAATCACCGATGAAAATATACGCCGGGGTACATCCGGCATCCATGCCGACGGCTTCTTTGAATATGACTCTCGCCTTGTGGTACTCCCGGTCATCGAAATACTTAACGCCATTGAGGAATTTGTATATGGCCAGGCCGGCCTTGGATTTCTTGCCGTCCATCTTTATCAGTTTTTCCTTGGTCTCGATGGCCGCTTCCCAGTCATCGTTTAAACAATGAATGTCCAGAAGTTTCTCTATCGCCCAACGGTCATTCCCGTTCAACGATAAAAGCTCCTCCAGCGTCACGCGGGCCGACTCGGCGTCTTTCAAATCGAAAAAATCGAGGGCCAGCGATTTAAGAATCAGCTTCTTTTCATCCGGCGAAAGACCGTGCCTTAAAGTCAGGTCCTTATGTACCTGCAGCGCTTTATCAGGTTTGCCGTACTTTCGAAGAATGTTGCCGATCCTGATGTACGCGTCAATATTGTCGCTTTCCTCGGCAACCACCTGACGGAATTTGCTGAAAGCAGCCTCCTCGTAGCCGTCCAGCATGGCCTTGAGACCGTCAATATAGAGCAGCGGGTCTTTGGCCTTTCTGTCTTTTTTGTACCTGTCATAAAAAAACAGGATTAGAATCAGGGCGATTACGGCCAGAAGAAAAATGATGATAAAAGTGTCCATACTTTACTCCCGCATGTCGGTCTTTTTGTCCATCAGGTCTTTGGATTCCTCAATCGGGCGATTTCTTAAAGCGGCGACTTCGGTCTGCAGCCCCCTGAGATTACGGCCGGCTGTACGTAATTGATTGGTCAGCCGGAAATATATCGATATGAACAACAGCCAGGAAACCAGCGCTCCCAGTATGAAAGACCAGAAAACGACGGTGATAATCGGGACGGCCGACCGTTGGGTCCAGATCAGGTTGACATCTACCGTTTGGTCGGCACCGCTATTATAAAGGGCAAAGCCGATTATAATCGCAATTATCAAAAGAATTAAAATTGACCTGAGCACCCACATGCTTCCTCCTTGGAAGATTATAATGATAATTTTACAGGAAAATAATACAGGCCTCAGCCGGAGTCAACAATATTGCCGACCTGAAAGCCATATTCTATGTCCTTTTATTCCACAAATTTAAAGCTCTCAATCAGTTTTGTAAAATCGGCGTCCTCTGCGGTGAAATATACTTTCTCGCATATAAAATGAAATATTATAAGTGTATTTTCTTTTTTAATAAAAAACAGCGAACCGCCGTAATAGTTGGTTACCAGATCGGCCCGGTCGCCGTCAATCCCCTGCCTTTGAACATTTAAAGTATAACGACGCTCGCCGGACACTTTTATCCCTTCCACGTCCCCGACCGACATCTTGGATCTTTTTTCGGGAACAAAATCTCCGAACAACAGCTTGAATTCCTGCAGCATTTCATTTTTTTGGCCCGACTTAAACTTGTCGCTGATTAGAGAATCGACAAATACGGGTGTTGGTAATGAGGAAGTATCGACGTAGACAATCACTTTCGGAACCTGAGTATAAGTCGGGGCATGTCTGTATTCATTGGGAATATCATATTGTTTCTTGATTAAAATCAGACGGACCTTGCTGTCGTCCTTTTTAATTGATGTGTCCCACTTGTCTGAAATCACCAGCGAAAAATTATATTTGTTGTCAGTGTAAACGCTGTCGGATATTTCACCCGCCCTGCTCTTTCGTTTCCTCGCATCGGCAATACCAACGGCAAATACGACCATTAACAATAAGATCATTACCTTTTTCATCATCATGCCTCCTTACTTTATATATTAATATTTATTACTTATACGTATTTTAGTCAAGGAAATATTCGGAAATTGGAATATAAGCGTCAATATTCCAATGACTTATTTATGATTTGAGGGGGTCAGTTCGAATGGCCGAATAAAGCACTAATACGCTTTATAACGTTCGAAAAGCCGGCCCCATTCGGTTTTTGAGTATTTTCGGATAATCGACCGGCCGATGGTCGGATACCAGATATAATCGTGATAAATATTACTCGCCATCGGCGCCCAGAAAACGAGCGGTGAGTGCAGGGCGATTTTTTCCAAAAATCTCAGAGCGCCCGTTCGCAACATCTGATCGCCCCAGATGACAAATGATTTTTTGGTTTTGAAGCCGAAATCGATCCCGGAAATATCAAGGCCGAGTATTTCAATTTCGTTCAATTCGGCGACACCCAGGCCGCGTTCGTGGCACATTCTCAAATATGGAATTTTCATCGGCTCGAAACCCATCAATTTGGCCGCCACAGCATCAATAGCGACCGAGTCGGATGAGGCCAGAATCAGGTTTTTCGAATGCGGCGTCATCGTCCTCGGTCCGGCGCCGTCACCGGCAACGGTACCGTCCATAACCGCCAGAATATTCGGATGCAATTCCCTCTGCATTATCATCAGGTCAACCAGCACTTCATGGATATATTTATGGGCGTAATGCCGCACCTCCTTCAGCAGGCCACCGAAAGCATTCTTAATCGCCCCCGTGGTCGTCGAATGGCCGTGTGTTTTTACGGTCGGAAGATGAATCACCTGTTTGCCGATATACATTTTCGGAATCTCGATACCTTCGTGAAATATCTGATCGAGCCTGAGCAGTTTTTCCTTAAATTCGTACTTAATCCATTCGACATCCGTCAAAGGCGTAAAATCCAATCCATACTTTTTCAAAACCGGCATCCAGAGATTATTTTGAGCCCCTTTGACGGGATCGGTAACGACCGTTTTGTTTTCCACCGGAAATAATTTCTCGCGGGGAAAGGTATCCTCAGTCAGGGTTTTTACGACGCCCTCCAGCTGCCAGGGCTGACTGGAGCAGGCGGGGAAATATTTCGTCCAGGACAAATTCAACTTTATCAGGGTATCGATGTTGAAATCCAGGATGGAGCGATAGTCAATCAACTCCAGAAGCTTGCGATAATCATCTAAAATATTATTCTTATCGGTCTTTATGACCGCTACTTTGCTGTATAGCATTATCTGTCAAATCCAATCGGCTTTTTATTTAATCGGTCTATATAATCCCCGGCAGTGCAAAAATCAAATTTTTTTAAGATGATGTCTAATTTTTTAAGAAATAACGATAACGAGCCATATTGTCGATATTTTTGAAGCAGGGATAAATTTTTTACTCTCGGCTGGTCTTCATCCAATTCCCATGGGTGTATATATATAACTGCCGGATGCCCGCCTCGATTCAACTTCCTGATCATCCGCTCCGTAAACCATACCGGAGATAATCGAAGATACCCGCCACCCCCGATGGGAAAATTCTTGCCCAAAAATTTAACGGTCGAAGCCGGTATTTCATACAAGTTATTACCATCATCGAGATTCAGGCGGGAGATAACACGCATACCATGCGGCTCACCATAGATGTCGTGTTTGATAGGATACAAAGAGGAATCATAAAGAAAGCCCAATTCCGCCAGAATATTAAAAGCCCATTTGATCTTCGAATTTATCGACCAGCTTGGCGCCCGGTATCCGATCGGGGTAATGCCGCAGGCATCGCTGATAGCTCGAATCGCCCTCCGGGTGTCTTCTCTAAATTTTTTCTTGTCCAAAAGGTCGATTCTTTTATGAGAAAAACTGTGACAACCGATTTCGTGGCCCTGGAGAAAGATATCGTTTATAAGTTGCGGGAATTTTTCGGCAATCCACCCCAGAACAAAAAAAGTCGCTTTAACGTTGTGTAAATCGAACAAAGCCAGGACCTTTTCGGTACTCTCCACCACTCGCGACGGCAACTTATGCCATTGATCATAATCGATTTCGCCTCTGAGGTTTTCGACGACAAACCAGTCTTCAAGATCAACTGTCAAAATGTTTGTTAGCATATATCTTAAACTTACCCGACCATTAAAGGGCAAAATTCTTATGTATCAATGGGCGAATTATGTTTATAGCCGTAGTAGCGGTAATTATAATAATATGGAAGCGAGTGTTTCAAATTATTGACAACCACACCCATTATTTTATCCCGTTGCGAGTTCAGTAACTCGCGGGCTCTGAGAACAACATCTCTTTGCGTGGCGCCGGCCTTGACGACAAGAATGGCACCATCCAGTTCCTCCAGCAGAATAATCGGATCCATAACCGGTATCAGGGGTGGCGAATCAACGATGATTTTATCATAATAAAATTTCATTTCATCTATTATACGATGAACAGCCGCATTATTAAATAGTTCCGAGGGATTTTTCATGACCTCACCCGCCGTTAAAATATCCAGATTTTCCAAGGATGTCTTTTTAATGGCATTCCGGCAGGCGATTCCTTCGATTAAGACGTTGGAAAGACCGCCTTTCAGCGGCAAGCGGAATAATTTATGAATCACCGGGCGGCGCAGGTCGAAGTCGATCAGAAGTGTTTTTATTTTTTTTGACCGCGCCGAGGTCATCGCCAGAAACGCCGAAACAACCGATTTTCCCTCCGATAACATCGCCGACGTAACCAGGATGGCCAGCTTGTCGGGTTCTTTATGTTTCCCATTAACATTATGAAGTACCCGCCGGAATTCGGTCGATTCGGGCAACTCCATATCGAAATAGTCGATTATGCCAAGAGACTTTTTGCCTTTTGCCAATCAATACTCCCGTTAATTGTCCTTTTCGGTTATGTCCGTTATGGTATCGGCGATCTTCAGCAAATGCCCTTCGGAAAGGTCCAGCGCCTTTTGGGCCTTTTTCAAATTGCTGTTGATATTCAATGCTTTTCTGAAATATTCGGCGCCCCGCTGCCAGGAAAACTTGGCGTCGTGAAGGTAGCACATTCCGAGCTCGTAATAGAGGTCGACGTAATCCGGATTTTTATCGATTTCCTTTGTCAGATATTCGATTCGTTCGGAAATATTATCTTCCGACAACCACTCGGTATATATTAGATACCTTTTGAAATGAGCCGCTTTCATCTGGCGCAGCTTCTCTTTCTTTGCTTCGCGGATTCTTATCAGCAGGTCATACGCTTTCCTGAAGTCACCATTATTAAGCGCCGCAACGCCCTCATCATAGCTCACATTTTTATAATCCGGGTAGATAAGCAATGCCTTTCTCAAAAGATCATTACATTTGTTAATCATACCTGTCGACATCTCGAAATCCTCCCGGTTTATTCCGTTCAGGATATGTGACAGAACCAGATTAAAATAGGCATCAGCATAGTATACATTTTTATCTATGGCTTCCTGGAATTCCATCGCGGCTCGCTTGCAGGAGTTGCCCGCCATGTACGCTTCGCCCAGGTTGTTGCGATAATCGGCAAATGACGGCCTCAGTTCTGCAGCACGATTCCCGGCCGCGATAGCCGCCTTGATATTGCCCAGAGCCAGCTCCGTCTCGGATAAAAAGAAATATGCCTCATGGTAATCCACGCTGAGTTTTATCGCCATCTGAAAGAGCCTTTGAGCTTCCGTATACATACGCTTGTAGAACATCGTTGTTCCGAAATGAAACATCATCCGCGGCTGACCCTTTTCAAGAACTTCCCTGAAACCACTGAGAAGATATTCCAGTTCCGATTTTTTCTCACCGTGCGCCGATTTGACAAGATTGATAACCTGTTCCTCGGTGCTCTCGTCCGAGAGTGGAAGAGCATCCGTATCGAGCAGTTCGCCGTCGATAAAGACGGAAGTATTTATAATGCCCTGCTCGATATCATTTGTCGTTTGAATCAAAAACTCCTTGTTTTCGCCCGGAATGCGGCTTTTAAGACTATAGTTTTCCATAATTTTTCTCCCGGTTCGTTATCCCTTCAGACAAATCCCTTAAAACATGTTGCGGAAAAAATTATCCACATTAAAATTCCCCGCGATTATCTTATTAATCATAAAGAATTATTGCGATCATTCAGCAATCTGTCAATTATAAGGATTGATGATATCGCTCCGATTACCGTTACCCAGTCGCTTAAGGAGCGGAAATCGAAAAACGGCTCCGATTGCCGCGGAAGAATTATGTTGTCTTCCGGTCTGATGAAGTAGCGACCGGCGCAGCCGGCCTCGGTGCACTTTTTCAAATCCACCTGCATCATCTGTGTCCTGATACCGTCTTTTGAAACCACTTTTACTTTTCTGAGGTCGGCATGTTCGGTGGCACCGCCTGCAAGCGCGATAGCATCCATTAAATCAATATCACTTTCAAGCGTCAAAACCCCGGGTGTCTGCACCTCGCCGGTTATATAATAAATATTTTTCGTCGCCGTCTGGCTTTCGAGCCCCCGCGCCGGCAAGCCGCCCGGTGTTCTCGGGATTTCGATAGTATCATCAGCCCTTATTTCCGGCAGCTCATTAATTCGCCCCGATGAAACCGCCGCGGCGACATTGACTACTTCAACTTTTCCCGCGGCATCGCCGCCCCTGATTATCATAACCCGGCTGAGATCACCCTCTTCGGATATTCCCCCCGCTTCGTTTATAAGAGCCCATAAGTTAGGTATTTTCTCAAAAGAATATTTTCCGGGACTGAGAACCTGGCCGGTGATGTACACTTTCTGAAATCCGTACGAGATTACCCGAACCACAGCGTTGGAAATGGCGCTGTTAAACCGAGACATTTGACGGACAATTTTCTTTTCCAACTCCGATGTTGTCAGGCCGGCCGCCTCGATTTCGCCGATGATATCGAGCGATATTTTGCCGTCCTGTCTGACCTTCACGTTGGCATTAAGGCTGTTATCCTGCCAGAATGTAATCTCCAGTACATCTTCCGGGCCTATTTTATAAGCCGATTGAGAGTTAGCGCCCGGCGCTACAAGAACTATAGCCAGGAGTATCATCCCCAAAATATTTTTAATGTCCATATATTTCTCCTAATCCAAAATACTGTTTTTAGCCTTCTTTGGCCAGTATATATTATAAAATCGACTTTTGGAATCTATCCCTTAGAATCGGGAGCGAATAATATTTTAAAATATTTTCCCGGGATTTGATTATCATATATTCGGTCACGATTTACTTTCATATTCGTTTTGATAAAGTTTTGAGCAATTTCGACCCTCCTGTTTGGCCTTTAACAAAGCCATATCGGCCGCCTTAATCAATCCGTCGGTTGACTCGGAATCTACCGGATATACGGCGCCGCCGATAGAGACGGTCAAATTAAGGCTTTCCTCAATACCTTCGACATTGATTTTATGCCCGGCGATAGCGTCCCTGATTCTTTCCATAAACAGCCCGGCGCTTTCGCGGTCGATTTCCGGCATTATCAGACAGAATTCGTCCCCCCCGTATCGACAAATAATGTCATTCGAGCGAACCGAGGCCGACAACACTGAAACGAAATTGATAATAAGCGTATCCCCGACCAGGTGTCCATACCTGTCATTTATGTTCTTAAGTTCGTCTATGTCCAGAATCATTAAAGCCAAAAAGCGTTCATAACGTCGGGCACGGTAAAATTCTTCGCGAATTCTCTTTTTGAAATATCGGTGATTATAAGTTCCGGTCAGACTGTCAGTGTGCGAGAGAGCCTCGGCCTTTTCGAATCTCCGAATATTCTCAACCAGCGGCAAAGATTCCCGTTGGAATCTCTCAACATACTCGGCTATTTTTCCTTCCTCAAGACTTCCACCCAGGGCCAGCACCGCACGTTTATTATCTATCCATTTAATGGATATGAGATATTGAATACCCCCCTCCTTTATCCCGCGCAGTCTATCTTCTAGAGGAGTATTGGTTTTCCCAAAATCCTTTAATTTTATAAAATTATCCGGTTCAAGCCGGTTGATGATTTGTTCATGATTTTCACGGAGAATATTGTCGATTTCGTCTTTAATATTTAATCTAACCGACAAAACTGTTTTGTCGGATCTTTCGCTTTTTAGATAAAAGCCGACTTTCGACAGACGGCCCTCAGCCTTGAGCTTTTTCAGTAATTCCGGCATCAATTGATCACAGTTTTTCAATTTTAGATATCGGGCCAGATTCCCCGGCGATTCCGACGACGCAATAGATATATTTATATCACCGGTTCCGGAATTTCGACGATCCCCGTCATGCATTTTATTCCTTTTCGCCCGTTCAGCGAAAAAAAGAAAAAATAAAACGACCGTGGCTACACTTAAAGCCACTATTAAAATTATTTCTATCATTGGCCCGAGCAATTACTTTCACTATAAATTAAAGCAAAGAAAAGAATGCTGTCAATGAAAACCTTAGCGTCTTTTGCGGGCTATACGGGCGTGTCGGAAGCGCGCTCGACGAGATAGAAGTCGGTGTCTCCTAAGGAGTTTAAAGACCGACCACCAGCTTATTTTCAGCCCCGGAAGCGATTCTTCGACGACCACCTTTAATTCGGCAATCGTATAGAAAGGATCTTCCTCGATGGCATGTATAATGACTTTGTCTATATCCAATTCTGTATCACGAGTCCGACGTGCCAGAGAATCGTCTGATGACGTAGATATAGGCCTTTTCTTGGATGCGATCGGGAGTTCAGCGATTGTTGTGTGGCTTTCGTCTATCGGTCTTTTTTTTTTGAAGGCGGCACACCCTGCCCCGAATCGAAGGCCATCCGGGCTCCATTGATACTTTCGTGGGCCGAAAGGATGCTGTCAAACTCGAGCAGTTCATATACTTCGGAAACATTGGGGACCATATTGGCCAGCTTTATATCACCTTTTCCCTCGCGAATCTCCTTAATCCTTGATATAAAGATTCCCCAGCCGGCCGATGAAATATAATCGACTCCGGCCAGATCAAGAATAAGATGGAAACGACCGCGTTTTAATAACCGATCGAGAACCTCTTCGAGTTGCGTCGCCGTCAACGTGTCGATAACGCCGTCAACCCTTATAATTGAAATGGCATCATCCGACCCGCTCTCGGAAACCGAAATTTTTATATCACTCATTGCCTGCATCGTTGTCAGATTTTTAATATCGGCAAAAAATGATTAATTAAAATGCTTTTGGCAAGGGTTTTTTGGATTGGCAAGTATCTGTCTGGAATTATCCCAGATTTTGGGTTTCAATTGCCGGTTTTTCATCCGATGATGCATCGGGAACCGAGCAAACGGTGATAAACGTAATATCGTCCGCCTGGGCGGCCAGTCCGCAGTGCCGGTCAATATCCTCGAGAACCAATCTTGAGATTTCTTCCGGAGTCAGACGCGAATTATTGGCTACTCTTTCTTCGAAGACGCTCAGGAGTTTCTCCATCCCATATTTTTTACCGGTTCTGTCCATTGCCTCGGTAATGCCATCGCTGTAAATAAACAGCGTGTCATTCTCGTGGATATCCAGAATCAACGGGCGAAGCTTATCGGCAAAGGTGATATCTCCCTGCAATGGCAAACCAAGCGGGATTCCCGGCGGGTTTATGGCCTTAATGTTCTCTTCGTTTTTCCCACAGTATATAAGAGGATTATGTCCTGCGGAAACGAAATTGAGTTTTCTGGATTCGACATTATAGACTCCCAGAAAAATAGTGATAAATATTCCGGCCGGAATATCATTTTTTATATAATCATTGACGGCGTTGAGAATAGTATGCGCCCGGGTTTTGCCGACCGCCATGATTCTGATGACAGTCCGCAGCACCGACATTATGAGCGAGGCCGGAATCCCCTTGCCGGATACGTCGGCGACAAGCAGGCAATAATTATTTTCGTCGATTTTAAAAACATCATAAAGGTCGCCGCTGATTCTTGACGCCGCCCGATAGTATGCATCCAGTTTAAGTCCGGGAACCTCCGGCAGTTTTTCGGGCAGAAGCGTTTTCTGGATTTGCCCGGCCACCTCGATTTCCTTGGCGACTTTTTCCCGCTCAATGATATTTTCGTGATCGCGACGCAGTCGCGTCATCATCTCATTCAAAGCCTTGGATATTTCGAAATACTCCTCCATACCTTCCAGGGGCAACTCTGTTTCAATATCGCCGGAACTGAATTTGCGAACCCGCTCGGTAATCCTGACAATCGGGCTGACAA
>Ga0315550_1000848_pt1 | contig 18938 bp, 15 predicted proteins | sample SalMarSW160190MG_2_FD_203100 | JGI IMG/M metagenome (GOLD analysis project Ga0315550, IMG submission 203100) | Salt marsh sediment microbial communities from the Plum Island Ecosystem LTER, Massachusetts, United States - Salt Marsh Sediment SW1601-90 ... | reverse complement strand
TACTCGGCCTGCCAGTAAGATAATACCCGAGCAGATGAGCGACCATTATATTTTCGTACTCTTGACAGACAGCTTGTATGCCTCGTTTTTGAAACTCCATAAGGCCAAGGCCCGGCCAGAACATGTCCTCGACCTTTGCGCTTCCAGTGAGTGACCGCATATGAGTTGATACTGCATTGCAATTATACTTTTTTCTTAACGCTTCAAAAGCGAGATGTGACTTAGCAGTTTTCACTACCTCCGATTTTGTAGTATCCTTTATACCTTGAGCCTCATCAATCCACATTTGTGCGATCTTTTCCGCTTCTGCTTGCCCAACTTTCCTAACAGCCTCATAAAACTCTTTTGGCTCTATTCTTACAAGCTCTACACCAAGCGACTCTTTCAGTGTATGAGTATAGCGCTCATTATAATCTTCCGGGAAATGTTTTTTAGGGTCACCCTGGTAGTCTACCTGACCAAGAAACCGGGTAGGTGTTACAACCAATATCCTGGATTCTTTCAACTTCTTTATAGCTTGGATTATTTTGATTTTATTTACCAAGTCCTCAAACATAGCTGAAGCAACAGACGGGGCGCACACATTTCTTCTGTCCAACTGGGCGGTTAGGATTTTCCCGGCTTTATACTCAGGACCCCCTACTTTTATGCTACTTTCTTTTCCCGTGTCGTAAAGTTTATATGGTATATTCATCCACTCAAAAAGACTATATACACATATCGTAGGTAATCCAGTGAATGCCAATTCATATTCTCTATTGCCTAAAGCGCCAAGGATAAGCACTCCATCCAAAGCTTCTTTCGAAGCCTCTAATTCATCAAGAACTGCTGGTATGCTCGTATCGCGTTTTGTTATATCTCTCGCGATAAAATCTACTCCACTACACCTGGCTTGAAGTTTACGCAAAACTTCTTCATTCGTTATAAGACCTTCGGGCGTTCCTCCAGCAGGGCAAGAACAACCCTGGTTAACAAATACAGTATATATATCTGTATTTTCCCTGACCTTGCCTTCAAGCAAATCCCCACTTGCCAGCACGAGCACGCACGCAAATACCCAAGCGCCAGATTTCTTCATACCCATTCTCTTTCACCTTTTCTCGAAATCAAACTACCTATCCTCTTCTATAACTTCATACCCCATTAAGTTTGCTAAATCTTTGAGCCTTTCTCTATGGTCACCAAAAGTTACTGTTCTATGGACTCCAAACTTATCTTCATAAACGTGCGTTTGTATCTTTTTCGCATCAACTTTAGCAACTAATTTCGACCTGCACATTAAATACCCAAAATCTTTATAAAGAGAGTAGCCGGAAACAGTCGTGCCGGTATGAACCAGTATTTTTTTACTGAGCACATCAATCCTCCATATTGTAACAGGTTCATTTGCTGGAAATAGTACTTCCGAACAAGCACCTACTCCAGGCTTTGAATGTTCTCTTACGCTCCTCTCAGCATGGTCTCTTATGATATAAGGAACTCTTCTATCGTCTCCATAAGGATTCCACGGGGCTCCACAATGCATAACAATACTGACATCGTTAAAGGGCTCATATATAATATCACCCATCATAGAAGGCCTACCAAAAGCATATTGCGCTAACATGTGGGTAAGCACTACATTTAAGTGCGCCTGACAACAGGCTACTATGCCTCTCTTTTGAAGTTCTGAATCGCCCAAACTCGGCCAAATCTTATCCTCCAGTCTCGGATTTTTAATAAGTGACCTGAGGTGAAATGCTATGGCCGTCGCATTATATTTCTCCATTAATATTTCCAGAGCTAAATACACCTTAGCCGACTTTATTACCTCTGATTCGATAGTATCTTTCACACCCTTAGCTTCAGCAATCCACATTTTCGCAATTTCTTCCGCTTTCTTATGATTTTGATTGAACCAAATATTCTGAATTTGCTCATTGGAAGATACTTCCTCGATTCCTATCTTTGTAACTTTTACCCCTAATGATTTTTCCACTTCGTTAAGGAAAATCTCCTGACGGTCTTTTTTTTGCCGTATATCCCCGTCGTACACGTTTTGTATATCTCCACGATCGAAAAAATCCGTGAGCGGTCCATCCGTCACAGCCAGTATTCTTGATTCCTTCATCCTTTTTAGAACTTGAACTAATTTGATTTTTTCTAATAAATCTTCAAACATTGAAGAAGATACAGACGTCGAACAGGTATTTGCCCTATCTAAACAAGCAATCAAAATCTTCCCTTTACTTAAGAAAAACCCATAGGGAATATGCAAAAATTCAGGGAAATTATATACAACTATAGTAGGCAATCCGGTCAACGCTATCGAATACCTTCTTAAACGACCAAAAGTGAGAACACCGTCAAAATTTTCTTTTATATGCTCTATTTTGTGGGGAAAAGAGCCAACGACGAAATCTACTCCATCGCACTGTCTTCGAAGTTTGCGCATAAGCTCTTCATTCGTTAAAGGTTTCAAAAGTTCGGATTCAAAGTGTTGAACACCTCCCGAAGCAAATACCGTATATATTTTTGTATTTTTCGCCTCTTTTGCCTGAAGTAAACTTCCGCCTGCCAGCACCAACACCCACACAACCATCCAAGTGCCAGGTTTTTTAAAACCCATTCTTTTTCTCCTTTTCCCGAAAGGTTTACCTCATCCAGCGGTATCAAAAGCTTCTAAATTCTTTACAAATTCGGCTATAATCCAATCCGGCGTCGAAGCTCCTGCCGTAACACCAGCTATATTCTTACCATAAAGTATATTTTTGTCAAGCTCATTCCAATTTTGCAAATGAAACGTTTGGCTATTATATTTTTTGCAAAGCTCGGCCAGCTGACAGGTATTGGCACTTTCCAGGCCGCCCAGCACGAACATTATATCCACCCGCCTGCACAAATGCACAGCCGATTCCTGTCTTTTTATTGCTTCCTTACACAAAGTATTCATTACTTTCAGCTCACTAAAGCCGTACCGTCCTATTGCACCAAGGACCCTGCCGAAGTGCTCCGGACTTTGTGTAGTCTGACAAACAATCCCCAGCCTGGCATTTTGTGGCAGTTTATGTAAATCATTTTCATCCCCAATGACAACAACATCCGTGGCACAGCCCATGACCGCCTGGACCTCAGGATGGTCCTCGTCGCCAATAATTACGACTTCATAGCCATCGCTGGCAAGCTCCATAGCTATGTGCTGGACCCTTTTAACCAAAATACAAGTTGCATCAACAATATTGAGCCCTTTTTCTTCGAGCCTGGCTATCTGTTCGGGAGCGGCACCATGAGAACGGATAAGAACCGTCCCCGACTGAATTTCCTGGACACCATCTACGGTCTTTAGCCCAACTTTGGCCAAGCGCTCCACCTCATCTCTGTTATGAATAATCGGGCCAAGACTATAAACAGGGCTTTCGCCCTTCTCGTGTGCCAGTATTTCTTCCGCTACGCTGATAGCGTTTCTAACGCCGTGACAAAATCCACACTTTTCCGCAACTAAAACTTTCATAAAATCACACGCAGGTGTCAAATCTAACAATTACTCTGGCTGCTAAAAGTTATTTAAGGATGGAATTCTATACCAAAATTCCGATACAATCTACCAAAACTTTTTCAGTAAGAATGTTTGGTGGCGGACATACCCGTTAGAGACATAGTCTAATCCACCGGACGACCCGATAAAAAAAGTCTCTAACAGGGTTGAGCTAAAAGCTCACTGAAGATATAATCGAGACAATCATGGAAAAATCTGAAAAACGAATGGATGGCAAATGCAAAAAGACATAATAAGAGCAAGAGATACAAGACACAAGACCCGGGACTCAAGACCCAAGACAAAAGGCACAAGACAAACACCCACTCTTATCTTCGAGGAGAAGACGTGGGTGGTCTTCGGTCTGGGGTTTTTAGTCTTCGGTCTGCTTTTGACCGGCTGTGCCGAAGAACAGCAATATGGAGCGGTCGAGCCCATCTGTGTGGAAAATGTCAACAAGCTTGAGGCGATGGAGATAGCCGAAGATGTTTTAGCTAAAATGCACTTTACCATCGAGAAAGCTGATGCCGAGACAGCAACGGCGGGTATCGATACCCGCCGCTGGCGGGGCTTTATAAGAACCAGACCACTGGCGGGGGCGCAATTCTTCGAATTCTGGCGGAGCGATAATGCCGGTGCCGACAACTGGCTTGAAAGCAACCTGCACAGTATTAGAAGGGTTGTAGAATTGAACATGAGCGAACAGGATGAAGGGCCCCCGCAAAGCGGGAACCGATTATGCATCAATTGCGATGTGCAGAAATACAGAATATCGATGCCTGAGCACCAGGTCAGCAGCAGTTCACGCGCATACGAAATGTTTTCAGAAAGCAACCCCGCATTGCAGAATCTAAGACTTAACCCTGAGCAGAAAGCAGGTATGGCCTGGATAGATTTGGGCAAGGACAGGCAGCTTGCAGCAGAGATTTTGAGGCGAATTTCCTCGATGCTCGATATCGAGAATCGAGAATCGAGTAACGAGATATGAGAGTACTGGTTTGCGGTGGAGCAGGATATATCGGCAGCAATATGACGGCGATGCTTAACGCCCCCCTGCTTTCTTGCGAAAGCAAGAAGGGGGGGTATGAGCCGGTGGTTTTTGACAATCTCAGTACGGGTCATAGGGCTGCGGTCGGGCACGCTGAATTCGTCGAAGGCGATTTAGCTGACTACAAACTGCTTGTCACGACGCTCAAGGAATATAATATCGAAGCGGTAATGCACTTTGCCGCTTTCATCGAAGTTGCCGAATCAGTCCAAGCGCCGCTTAAATACTATCGCAACAACCTTTGCAGTACGCTGAATCTGTTATCGGCGATGGAAGAAGCCGGCGTGGAGAAGTTTGTTTTCAGCAGCACCGCAGCAGTCTATGGGATTCCCAAACGGGCACCAATTACAGAAGAGGCGCCGACCGAACCAATTAATCCTTACGGCGAAACAAAGCTGGCAGCAGAAAGAATGTGTCACTACCAGAGCCAGGCAGGAAAACTGCGGTACGCATCGCTAAGATATTTCAATGCCTGTGGTGCGGGAAACAACGCCACCCTTGGTGAAGACCATAGGCCTGAATCACATCTAATTCCGCTGACCATTCTGACGGCGATGGGCAAACGCAGTGAAATTGGAATCTACGGGACCGATTACGAGACGCCGGACGGAACCTGTATTCGCGACTATATCCACATTGACGATTTGTGCAGAGCACACTTGCTGGCGCTGAACAAGCTGGACCAAAGCCGTGAGCTGGTCTATAACCTTGGCAATGGAAAAGGCTTTTCGGTCAAAGAGGTAATTGAAACAGTCAAGCGCATCAGCGGTAAAGATTTTAAGGTTGTAGCTCTGGACCGTCGGCCTGGCGATGCGCCGATATTAACATCCGATGCCACAAAGGCCAGGGACGAATTAGGGTGGAAAATCGAAAAGCCTGAGCTGGAAGAAATGGTCTCCAGTGCCTGGCAATGGCATAACGAATGCCCCGACGGCTATCCGGATTAACTAAAAAAATGTAGTGAGCTAAAGTGCCTAAAGTGAGCTAAAGTTGCCCAATTGTAGAAGCTTGTTTGTCGGTGTCGAAGCTGGTATCGTGGCTGGAAGCTCGACGTTAGATGCTCGAAGAAAAGCGAGTTTGGGTTCCCGCAAGGCGTGGTCCCTTCAAGCTTCTATGACAAGCATCGATACGAGCCCCGACCCGTCTTCGACGGGCGTGACGAGCATCGACAACCTTAAACGATGGCCATGAACATTTTAGGCACTTTAGGCACTCCAAACTTTAGGCACTGTAGAATTCAGAGGAATGAGAAATGAGTGAAATGTTTGTCGGCATTGATTTAGGCGGAACGAATATCAAGATTGGCTTATTTGATTCCGAGCTAAAGCTTATCAGCAAGACATCCGTGGCCACCAAAGTGGATATGGGGCCGGAAGTTGTCATTGACAAGATGGCACAGACCGCCAAGAAACTTCTTGCCGAGGCCGGTCTTTCTACGCAGGACGTGGTCGCGGTCGGGATAGGAACACCGGGGCCGGCCAAATACAGCGAGGGCATAATAATAAAGTCCACCAATATGCCGACATTCAAAAACGTACCCATCTGCCGAATGCTCAATGAAAGGCTCGGGGTACCGATTGTCTTTGATAACGATGCAAATGTTGCCTGCTGGGGCGAATATGCCGTCGGGGCCGGTAAGGGTGTTAAAGATATGGTATTTTTCACACTCGGCACAGGAATAGGCGGCGGGATTATCAGTAACGGTGAGCTGGTGCACGGATGCGATGAGAATGGAGCGGAGCTGGGACACATGATAATATATCCGGACGGCAGAAAATGCAACTGCGGCCAAAGAGGTTGTGTGGAGGCGTATGCATCGGCCGACTCGACGGCAAGGAGAGCTACGGAGGCGGTCGAGGCCGGGGCAGAATCCAGTCTTAAAAAAGTGCTTGAAGAAAAGGGCGAAATAACCAGCAAGGACATTTACGAACATTTAGTCGCTGGTGACAAGTTGGCCAAAGAGATAACCGACGGGACGGCCAAAGCACTTGCGATTACCTGCATAAATATGCTGCATACAACCGAGCCGAAGCGAATAGTTTTTGCCGGTGGAATGATAGCTGCCGGTGATGTATTGCTGAACCGTATAAAGGATTTCTTTAACGAGCATATCTGGACATTGAAAAAAGAGCTGGTCGAGATATGCTTTGCAACTCTGGGAGAAGACGCCGGTATAATCGGCGCCGCTGCACTTGCCCTGCACACAAAACAACAGGGCAAGCTCTTTTAACAGGATTTGCAATCGTTCACGCATAACAAACAGTTAATTTGTCCTGAAAGTAAAAATGTTTTACAAGTAACTCTTAAGGCAGTAGAATGCTATCAGCGAACAGGGTACCATCTTTGTTTACTGAGAGTCGTGAATATGGCAGCAGAAAACATTCTCATAATAATTAAAGGCTTGAAAAACCAGGTAAGGCGAAACTACAAGGCGGAGATTAAAGCTATTTTCGGCTCGTATGTCCGTGGCGAGCAAACCAGTCAAAGCGATATTGATGTTTTGGTTGAATTCCATCACAGCGCCGATCTTTTTGATTTTGTAGGCCTTTCGCAATTTCTTGAGGAACGCTTAAGTCGTAAAGTGGATGTAGTTCCTTTAAGCTCGCTCCGAGAAGAAGTAAAGCCCTACGTCCTCAGGGAGGCCGTTTATCTATGAGGGACCATTTTGGCAGACCATAAAGAACAGAATCCCTGAAATCAAACCTGTGATACGTCAAATCCTTCAGGACCTTACGAAATAAACGAACAGTTCAAGACCGACCGTGTGGGGTTTCCATTTGTTTCTGCGCGATATTTTTGGAGGTGTTTTGCTTTGAGACAATCGGTTGTTTGTCCCTGGTAAGCTTATAAGTATCATTGGCAATGGCGGCTTGTTCGTTTGTGGGGATGACAAAAATTTTGACCTTACTGTCTTTGGTATTGATTTCAGCTTCTTTTGCGATTGCGGTCTGGTTCGCTGCGTAGTCAAGCTTCACTCCTATTTGAGTAACGGCGTTACATATTTTCTCGCGCATAAAGACAGAATTTTCCCCTATTCCACCGGTGAAAACAACAGCATCGACAGTGTCCAGAACGGCGGCATAGGCGCCGATGTATTTTTTAATACGGTAGCAAAAAACATCGATAGCAAGTTTTGCCCGGGCATTACCTTTTCTTGCGAACTCTTCGAGGTTTCTCATATCATTCGAGATACCCGATAATCCGAGCAGACCGCTTTGCTTGTTGCAAAGGGTTTTCAGCGCCTTTGCATCGTAGCCTTTATCAGCAAGGTAAAAGAGGATAGCCGGGTCAAGGTCACCTGAGCGTGTTCCCATCGGCACGCCTTCCAAAGGCGTAAGTCCCATAGAGGTGTCAATTGACCTGCCCTGTTTTACGGCGGTAACGGAGCAGCCGTTTCCAAGATGGCAGGTAATGGCGTTGATATCGTATTTTCCTTTGCCCATCAGGGCAGCGGCACGGCGGGCAACATATCTGTGAGAGATTCCGTGAAAGCCGTACCTGCGGATGCCGTACTTTTCATAAAGCTCGTACGGCAGGGCATACATATAGGCAACTTTCGGGATGGTGGCGTGAAATGCGGTATCGAAGCAGGCGACCTGTTTTGCGTTGGGGAGATTGTGCTGTGCGGCCAGGATACCCGCAAGATTCGGCGGATTGTGCAGAGGTGCGAGGTCCGCAAACTTTTCGATTGAGGCAATTACCTTTTCGTCAATGATTACAGAGCCGGTGAACTCTTCGCCTCCGTGAACGACCCTGTGGCCGACGGCACCAATCTCAGAGAACTGCTGCAAAACTCCCACTTCTTTGTCGGCGAGCGTTTCCAAAATAAGCTCCATCGCCTTTCCGACGTCTTCGGCCTTTGTCGGTATTGTATAGGTTTTGCCGTGAAAAAAGTGAGAAAGTCCGGAGGTTTCCTCTCCGATTCTTTCGACGATCCCATGGGCGAGAACTTCCGCCTGGGGCATCTGGTACAGGTAATACTTGACCGAGGAACTACCTGCATTTATGACGAGTACTTTCATTATTCGTGTTCTCCAACAACTGGCCCAAAGTCAGTATTACTGTTGCAACGATGTCATCAACGGTCGCACCTCTTGAGAGGTCCGTTATGGGTTTTGCAAATCCCTGCAGGAATGGGCCGATGGCTTGGGCGTCAGCCATATACTGTGTTAGCTTGTAAGCAATATTTCCTGAGTTGAGGTCGGGAAATATGATAACATTTGCCTTTCCTGCAACGGCACTTTCATCCTTAACTTTTTTGGCGGCCACTCTTGGAACAATAGCGGTATCGGCCTGGAATTCGCCGTCGATAGCCAAGCCGGGCTGCTGGGCGCGGGCTATTTTGAGAGCTTCCCTGACTTTGTTCACAATTGGGCCGGAAGCACTTCCACGGGTGGAAAATGACAGCAGAGCTACGCGAGGCTCTTGTCCCAAGATTTTCCTTGCGCTGACTGCAGAAGCCAAAGCTATGTCTGCTAATTGCTCGGCCGTTGGGTCAATATTAACGGCGCAGTCGGCGAAAATGAAGGTCTTGTCTTTTTCTCCGAGGAAGCTGGGAATAACCATAAGAAAGTAGCTGGAAGGAGTTTTGATTCCCGGAATCAGACCTACGGTCAAGACACCAGCCTGAATTAGGATTGTGGTTGCACTGGCAACGCCACCAACGGCGGTATCGGCATCGTTGCAAGCTACCATCATGCCTGCATAGAACAACGGCTTGACGACGATGTGTCTTGCTACGGCTGGAGAAATGCCCTCTCTTTGGAGGCTGTATTTTTCCGCATAAGAGTCGAGCTTATCGCTCTGCTTGGGATTTATGGTTTTGATACCGTCGAGATTAACGCCGGCTTTCTCAATCGCAGCTTCGATTTGGGCGGATTTCCCGAGCACAATCGGCTGAGCAATATCCTGGTCTTTAAGTCTGCGGGCAGCCTGAATGATTCGTTCGTCTCTACCCTCCGGCAAAACAACTGATAGATTTTTCCCCCTTACTTTCTCCTTAAAACTGCTTATAATATCCATCCTCACTACTTCCTTGTTTTGTAAAAACCAACATCCTGTTGTTTTCTTTTAGGGCCTATCCGAATAATCCTTCATCTTTTGTCATTCCTTCGACAAGCTCAGGAGGGACTCTGAGGTGAAGCCGAAGAATCCGGCCAACGAAGAAGAGATTCTTCACTTCGCTGCGCTCCGTTCAGAATGACAGTCGAGAGCGAATAGTTATTCGGATAGGCTCTTAATCTTAAATTAACTGTGAACTTATATAAATGCAAGAAGAAATCGACGCAGCTTCCCTGCTTTAGTGTTTGCTGTTTGCCGGCAGATGAAGCGTAGCGGTAACCGGGAAGTGGTCGGAAGGGTAACGCCCATCGATGTTGTCATACAGGATTTGTGCTTCGAGCACTTTCACAGATGACGGTGTGAAGATATAATCGATTTTATTGCCTTTTCGGGTTCCCCGGAATCCGTGGGCGGTTCCAACATCCTTAGCATCGGGATGCAGCATACGAAACGTATCGACCATTGGAACGGGATTGTCGGATTCGCGCCCATCTGCTCCGCTGAGTGAGGTCTTGGCTTTCAGATACATCACAACCGGATTGTTTTCGCCGGTGTTGAAATCACCTGTTACGACAAATGGGTCTTTGTGCTTCCTATTTTGAACGCGCTGAGCCAACAGGACGGCACTTTTTTCGCGGGACGGCTGGGAAACATGGTCCAGATGAAGATTAAAGACGTAGAAAGCTTTACCTGATTTCTTTTCGACAAATCTTGCCCAGGTGCAGATTCGGACACAGGCATTTCCCCAATGATTTGAGCCGGGGACTTCCGGAGTGTCAGAAAACCAGAAGGTTCCCGATTCGTCCACGTCAAAACGGTCGAGCCGATAGAGGAGGGCGGAGAATTCACCTTCGGCTTTGCCGTCTTCACGGGCAACGCCTATCCGGCCGTATTTGGCAAGCGCTTTGCGGATTTCGGCAATCTGGAAATCCAGAGCCTCCTGCAAACCCACAATGTCGGGACGATGATTACGGAAGACGTCAAAAACCATTTCGCGGCGGTTTTTCCAGTGATTTTCGCCATCATTAGCGGAGCCATAGCGGATATTGAAACTCATCACGCGCAACTCGAGAGCGTCCGCTCGGGTCAGGTTTGAATCGGCACCCGCGAGGTCCTGACAGGAACATAAATTGAAAAGCATCCATAATCCTAAAAGAACAGCTAATGGTTTAAATGTTTTAGTCACAATGGAAATTTTTCTGTAGTACATAGCTTGCTCCTCAACTTGTAAATTTTGTTTTAAAATTCCTGAGACTGCTTAGCTAAAGACTCTTTCGTTTTTCGTCTTCCGAGAGCGGTTCGTTCAGCGAGCCGGAGCGGAAGCCCTGCATGTCAACGGTTATGAACTTGAAGCCGAGTGATTTCAATTCCTGCACTATTTGTGAGCGAAGCGGCTCGGTCGTAATTTTCTCAATATCCTGCGGATTAACTTCAATGCGAACAATAGTGTCGTGATGGCGAACTCGAAATTCCACCAGGCCAAGACTTCGCAGAAACTCTTCAGCCTGGTCGATTTGTTTTAGTCTTTGCTCAGTAACTTCCAGGCCGTAGCTTATTCTGGAGGCCAGACAGGGAGACGAAGGTAAATCAGCGGTGGGCAGGTTTAGCTGTCTGCTTAGCCGGCGAATTTCGTCTTTTGTAAGCTGTGCCTCGGCCAACGGTGAGCGGATACCGAAGACCTTCATTGCGCGGTTGCCCGGGCGAAAGTCGTCGAGGTCATCATAGTTGGTACCGAAGATGACGTGGTCAAAACCCTGCTCTTTCGCGATGTCCAACAGGATTTTGCAAATATGTGATTTGCAGTGGAAGCAGCGGTCGGCTTTATTAGCGGTGAAGTTCGGGTCGGATAGTTCATCGGTATCAATGACTTGCAGGCGGGCGCCTATCTGGTCGGCGAGTTTTTGAGCACGGGCAAGCTGGTTTGAAGGTTCGGCAACGCCGGCACTGATACAGGCCAAGACGTTTTCAGAACCGAGTGTATCGACAGCCGCTTTCAAAAGAAATGTACTGTCCACGCCGCCTGAGTATGCCACAACGACTTTACCCAGCTCTCTAAGGATATCCTGTAGTTTTTGATATTTCGACTCCAACATTTTGTAAATCACAAACCCTAATAGAAAGTAAAATAAAAGACACTATTTTCTATTAAGAAGCTCTGCGTTGTCAACCCACATTACGAAAAAAGGCTGTTCGCAATCACGTTTTTTCATATACACAAGGAAAGGCCGGTTGAACGTGAAGGATCTGGGAATACCAGCAGTAGCAAGAATCGCTTCGCTTTCCAGCATTGCACCGTAACGGTCAAGTTTGAACTTTATGCTTTGCTTTGCCTCGAGTATGGGCATAGGAGGATTAGCATTTGAAACCATTTTTCCAATAAGCTCATCGAAACGATGGTCTATCTCCCAAAACATTTCAGGTATCTTGAGAACATCGAGGGTCATATTCTTGTATTGGGAATTCTTTTTGAAATCTTCTATCTGATTGCGTACATAGTTGAGTGTTTGAGCCAGAGAGTTCTTAGGTTCAACTATGGCGGCGACCACCTGATAGGGTTCGCTGTGTTTACACAAATCGATAGCAAATTCCTTCATTTGCAAGTCAATATCAGGCTCATTATGATCCTCATGGAAGTATAAAATCTCCGCCTGCTCGCGCATTTTCCTGTACCTCTGTCCAAATCCCCAAGCTCCAAAGGCGCCAACATTAGTTTTGACGCCATTTGAATCAGTGAAGATAAAATCGTTTCTAACCTGACGATACGGATATTTGAACGGCACGTTGGCCGTGAGGTAGGAATATGCGAGGATACCGTTGGGCTCATCAATGAGACCATTGATATCATTGAAGTCAGGTACGGAATGTGATGGGAACTTGGCTGCCATATCCTTTTCGATTCTGTCAATGATTCCCTGCTTTATTCTGCCTGCAGCGGCATAGAACGAGCGTAATTCAAGATCCGCGGTTGACTGTTCTGCGGAATTTAAGAGGTTCGCAAGCTCTTCAGCCTCAACAACATGAATAGGCTCACCAATAACATCATCTTTCATCTGGTTCCAGGCCAACTGGAATGACGAGCACCAGATGACATTCTTATTCTTAGGGCAAGGACTATCGAGCGTTGGAACAATAGACGTCTGCTTGAGTGAGTTGGATTTGCCTGAAAAAGACTCAGTTATTTTTGAATATTCGATTCGCTGAATCAGATAATAACCTAAAGTTGTTGATAAGAAAACAGCTATTATCGCAAAAAAGCTGACGATAATCCCAAATATAGCACCAATACGCAGCGGGATACTGACGGAAATTTTCGTAAAAAGCTTATAGGATATGCAACTCATAACCAAAGCCAGCAGTACCATTGCGATAAACCAGATCCTCAAGAAGGCTGGTAAGTTTCTAATATATAAATTTTCGAAAGAAATTCCCAAGATTATAAGTAAAAGAGTAACTGCAGCGAAAAGCAGCCCGGCTGTCAGGAAGCTGTAGGCAATTTTACGAATCATTGTTTCGCTTTTCGAACCATCATCAGGATTCGTAACAAACCCCCAATTGGAGAGTATGTCTCTAATTGCAAATAACCCGAGAAACGGGACGACGAGATAGATAATCGCTACTGATAAGAAGACACCTACGCCAAACGAATCCTCAAGGTTGCAATCATACTGCTCTGTGAAATAATTGAGTAAAAGATAGAGAAAGAATGAGCTGATACCAAGGAGTAATAGTATAGACGCAACACTACAGAACTTATCAGCACGAATCTTTCGTGGAGTATTTGATTCAGTTTGAGTTTCCATAAGCACTCTCTGGTAATAAGCAAACTCGCATATAGACAGAACAGCCGATGGAGGGAGTCGAACCCTCAACCTCAGCTTTACGAAAGCTGTGCTCTACCATTGAGCTACATCGGCATTACCGTCGGTTATGATACTAATCATTGCCGGGTTTGTAAAGAGCGGTCATCAGCAAAATCAAAGCGGCCATTGACAAATCTTAAAGTAGGCAGGGGCGATTTGCAAACCGCCCGTACAATCTCCGATTCTGATGTTTCAGGCTTGTTTCCACAGCTTGCGGAGATACTCGACGGATTTCGGAAGTACCTTCTCCGCCGGGCCTGAGAGCCTGCGGCACTCCAGTTCGATGAAACCGCTGTACCCCATCTCTTTGAGCGTTTGAAAGCCGGGCGTAAAGTTCAATGAGCCGGGGCCGGGCTCGACCCGGGTATTTTCGGCAACGTGTACGTGCTTTATCCACCTGCCAGCCTTGGAGAGCGATTGCGGGATGCTCAGCTCTTCGAGCTGCATGTGAAAGAAATCACAGGTAAGCCCGATATGGTCATGGTTCAATGTTTCGCATAGTTTAGCAGCGTGAGGGACGGTGTTAAGGTATTGCGACTCATAACGATTAACCGGTTCGAGGAGAAATATCAGCCCCCTTTTTTTGGCCTGGTCGCCCAGGGCAGGCAACTGCTCGATGAGCAGAGCATCCTGGGCCCGTTCAACCGAGGCGTAAGGGCCCGAGTCGGTGATTCGTTCCGGATTATCCTGAATGAGCACCGGCGGGACATTAACGCTATCTACGCCCAATTCCGCGCAAATATCAAATAATTTCAGGAAACTGTCCCGGCACTGCTGGCGGACCTTTTTGTGGGGACTGAGCAGTGAGCCTGAAAATCCGAGGGACATTGAGACAAGCGGTAAAGGACTATCGGACAGGCACCTGCGCAGCTCGTCAAGGTAGTCATTTAAGAATCTGCCCGGCAGTGAAATCGCATCAAAGCCAAACTTGGCCGCATCGTTGAGTCTGTCGAGAACCCGGTCGCCAGGCAGCACTTCGAGACGACAGGAAATCCTGGGACCCCGCAATGCGGGAACCCTATTGCATTTGTCGTTCGCATTTTCAGACATAAAATTGGCCTTTTAATGTTAGTTAGTATCTGTTGCGGAAAACGAAAATCGATGATGTCACCCCTGCGAAAGCAGGGGTCCAGAGCGAAAAACTGGATTCCCGCTTTCGCGGGAATGACAAATACTGTTTCCGCAACATGAACTAGTTACCAGGCCTTAATCCTGCGTTTTAAGTTCAAAATTAAAAACAGTTGAAATCGTAACAGGGCTTTTGTATATTCTGCCAAAGATTGGTGATTTAATCAAAACATTATTGGTTGAAGCCACCCCCAAACAAGCCTTCGGCGAGCTCAGGCCAGGGTTTGAGGGTGCCACCCAGTATTCCATTAAAAACGCAAAGCTTATTACAGTAATGGAGTAATTACGATGGATTCGAAAGCTAATGCTATTGTGGCACAGTCCGGCGGGCCGACGGCGGTAATTAACTCGAGTGCCTGCGGTGTAATACAGGAAGCGATGAAATCCGGTAAAATCGGCAGTGTCATAGGCGCAACGAACGGCATATTAGGGGTTTTGAAAGAGGATTTATTCGATATCTCGGCAGAAAAGCCCGAGGCCATCGAGGCACTTATGCAAACGCCCGCGGCAGCCATTGGTTCGTGCAGATACAAATTGAAATCACTCGAAGAATCCAAAGCGGATTTCGAAAGAGTGCTCGACGTATTCAAGGCCCATAACATCCGTTACTTTTTCTATGCCGGGGGTAACGACTCTATGGATACAGCCGACAAGGTCAATAAGTTAGCCGCAGATGCCGACTACGAGCTGGTTTGTATGGGCATTCCGAAGACGGTCGATAACGACCTTGCCTTTACCGACCATTGTCCCGGGTATCCAAGCGTGGCAAAATATGTGGCAACCTGTGCGGCTGAGGCCGGCCGAGATACCGAGGCACTCTATACGACGGACACCTGTACTATTTTAGAAGTTATGGGAAGAAACGCCGGCTGGATAGCGGCAGCGACGGGCCTTGCCGCTCGATGTCCGGAAGATGCACCACATCTTGTGTATATGCCGGAGGCGGCCTTTTCCTTCGATAAATTCGTCAGTGATGTCAAAGAGGTGTTAGAACGGTTGGGCAGGGTCTTTATTGTTGCCGGCGAAGGGCTTAAAGATGATAAGGGCGAATACGTAACAGCAGACAAGGGTGCATTTGGTAAAGATAGTTTCGGGCATGTTCAGCTCGGCGGGGTTGCCGAGATGCTTAAAGCCGTGATAGAGAAGGAAGTAGGCATAAAGGCCCGCTTCAATAAGCTCGGCACCAACCAGCGAAGCGCTATGCACTTTGCTTCGCTGAGAGACGTGAATGAGGCCTATATGTGCGGGCAGATGGCTGTGAAAAATGCAATCGAAGGCGTGAACGGAAAAATGGTAACTCTGGTCCGCGAAGAAGGGCCAAAATATAAATGCACGACAGGCCTGGCGGAGTTGAGGGATGTGGCTAACGGCGAGAAGAAAGTGCCGGCTGAGTTTATAAACGATAAGGGCAATCATATCACCGATGCGATGCGTGATTACGTTCGACCTCTGGTACAGGGCGAAGCGCCCATAAGAATCGATGAGGACGGTCTGCCGGTGTTTATGAGATTCGAGCGTAAAGCGTTGGAGAAAAAACTGCCGGAATATTTATAGTGATTTTTGGTGGGCTATAGAGTTATGCCTAACCTCAATTTTGCAGAAGACTTTTCGGTGGGCCACAAAAAGGAGATAAAAGATGGAAGAATTGTTCGATGTTAAAGGCAAAGTGATAGTGATTACCGGAGGCGGTGGTGTTCTTTGCGGGACGATGGCCAAGGCGCTTGGCAAAGCCGGTGCAAAAATCGCTGTTCTGGATTTAATCGAAACGGCCGCAGAAAAGATCGCCGATGAAATCAAATCCAGCGGCGGCCGGGCCGTTGCGGTTAAATGTGATGTGTTAGACAAAAAAAGTCTGGCGGGTGCACACGAGAAAATCACATCCGAATTAGGCAAAATCGACATATTGATTAACGGGGCCGGCGGGAACAAGAAAGAAGCCACTACCTCACCGGACCTTTCTTTTTTCGACCTGCCGAGTGAGGCAGTTCGGTTTGTTTTCGAGCTGAATTTCATCGGGACTTTACTGCCGAGCCAGGTTTTCGGCAGAGAGATGTCTAAAAACGGCGGCGGTATCATATTGAACGTTTCCAGTATGTGTGCTTTTAGTCCCTTAACCAAGGTGCCCGTATACTCAGCGGCCAAAGCGGCCGTGAGCAACTTCACACAGTGGTTAGCAGTGCACGTTTGCCAGAATTATTCCAAAGATATTCGCGTCAATGCAATTGCGCCGGGATTTTTTCTGACCGAACAAAACCGGTTCCTCCTGACCGATGAAAAAACCGGCGAGCTGACCGCCCGCGGCAAAACAATTATCGACCATACGCCGATGGGAAGATTCGGTGAGCCGGAAGAGCTGCTCGGAACGGTCATGTGGCTGATAAGCGATGGAGCGAAATTTGTTACCGGAGTTGTCGTGCCCGTTGACGGCGGATTCTCGGCTTTTAGCGGAGTCTAAGAATTGACTATTGACTATTGATTATTGACTATTGACTATTGATTATTGACTATTTTCAATTTTGATTTTTCAACGCAAAATAGGGGATACGAGATGCAAGATACGAGATACGAGATTGACCGGGCACAGCCACTAAAGAATTTCAAACCGAAACACAGGTTCTTTGTCGGCATTGATTCGGACGGCTGTGCCTTTGATACGATGGGAATCAAACAGCGGGAGTGTTTTTGCCCGTGGTTGATTGCTTATTTTGGGCTGCAGCCGGTAGCTCAGGCGGCAAGGGAATGTAAGGACTTTGCGGACCTGTTTTCCAAAACGCGCGGCGGCAACCGACACAAAACGGCCAAACGCATAATATCAGAACTGCTGCCGAATCATCCGATGACCAAAGCCAGAGACTTTAAGGTTCCGCAATATCCGCATTATTTTGCGTGGGTCGATGACCCCGATAGTTTGTTGAGCAACGATGGTTTAAAGCAAGCCATCGATGAGGCCTCGGACCCGGAGGTTAAACATGAGCTGGAACATGCGCTTGCCTGGAGCGAGCGGGTCAATTGGGCAATCGGGGAAATCGTCAAAGATATGCCGCCGTTTCCTTTTGTTCGGGAGAGCTTAGAGAAAATCCAGCCGTTGGCTGATGTAATCGTTGTTTCGGCGACACCCTGCGAGGCGCTGGCACGTGAGTGGGAAGAACACGACATTGCTAAATACGTAGAGGTTATAGCCGGGCAGGAAATGGGTAAAAAAGCCCAGCACCTTGAGTATGCCACGAAGGGCAGGTACGAAAAGAACCACGTCCTGATGGTCGGCGACGCACAGGGAGATATGAAGGCCGCTAAGGCAAACGATGCCCTGTTTTATCCCATAAATCCCGGCGACGAGGTCAAATCGTGGAAGCGGTTCCATGATGAGGCATTTGATAAATTTATGAATGGTGAATACGCCGGTGACTATGAGCAAAAGGTGACAGCAGAATTCGATGGATACCTGCCGGAATTGCCCCCGTGGGAAAAATAGAAATTCTTTTTTCACGCAATGCGACATACGCGATAGGCCCGAGAAAGAAATTTTAATTGAACAACAAAGCAAAAACGGATTTTATTGATAGCGATGTGGCCGCTGATGGCAAGTTCGTCCTGATTACCAGAAAGCTTATCAAAGCGTGGAATGAATGCCGAATATTCTGTCGCAGATAATTTGAGGAGTTGTCATTGCGAGGCCCGGAGGGCCGTGGCAATCTCTTGCCTTCGAACAATAGAGATTGCTTCGCTTCGCTCGCAATGACATCCATCAATCGAGCTGCGACAGAGCATTATTGCTCGATTTTATCATCCGGTGTTGTTTTGGAAAGAAAAGAAGGAATGATTCAGTGAAAGCGCTCGTTTTAAGGTCTCCCGAACAGATCGAATTGATGGATGTGCCAAAGCCGCAGCTTTCAGCCGGGCAGGTGCTAATCAAGGTCTCCAAATGCGGTATCTGCGGCAGTGACGTTCGTTACTTCCACGGCGAGAACCCCTGGAGCAAGCAGACACTCGGCCGTCATATCGACAACCCGCCGAACATTATCTTAGGGCACGAGCTCACGGGCGTTGTCCACGAGGTTTTCGACAAATCCGATACTCATCTGCTCGCCAAACGTGTCGGCGTTAATACTTTTATTAGCTGCGGGAGATGTAACTTTTGCCGAAACGGGCAGGAAAATCTGTGCGACTACACAAAACATCTCGGCCACGGACAAGGGTGGGGCGAAATGGAGTTCTATCCGGGTGGGATGGCGGAGTATTGCCCTGCGTTCGCCAGTCAGCTCTTCGAGCTGCCCGAAAACGTAACCGATGACCAGGCGACGTTTTTTGACCCTCTGATTGCGGCGAT
>Ga0315550_1000847_pt1 | contig 18953 bp, 13 predicted proteins | sample SalMarSW160190MG_2_FD_203100 | JGI IMG/M metagenome (GOLD analysis project Ga0315550, IMG submission 203100) | Salt marsh sediment microbial communities from the Plum Island Ecosystem LTER, Massachusetts, United States - Salt Marsh Sediment SW1601-90 ... | reverse complement strand
GCACGTAGTCTCCCAGCTCTACTGGCCTTTGTGGGAGGATGGACTGAGCAAGGCGCAAGCCAAGGTGTGGATGGGACGACTGGGTAAGATCATCTACCACCCAAGATACACTGTGCCACGTTCCCGAACCGAGATGGAGAGATTGATCACCCAACTGCATCAGGAAGGGCTCACCAACACTGCGGGTTACTTGGAAGCCGCTGTTCCTTACGTCTTCACTTATCGTGAACAGCCGGACGGTATGTTCTTCGATGACCGAAGATGGGAACCTTGCGCTATCAGTTCGACCAGTCCGTTGGAAAGGCAGATGCGCGAGATCAACCGTCGGACAGATGTGGGAGTTAGATGGAGCACACCAGGGGTACGGAATCTGGTTGGCTTGGATCTCGTGCGTCGCTTTGATTCTGCACAGTGGGCTACCCTGTGGCATTTGCCACAGCCGGACTGCCCTGAATATTCGGTTGTAAAACTACAGGTGAGAGTACAGGCGGCTCTGTCACCAAATGTCAAGACTACTTGACACTATCAACTGCTTGACGATGGTAAGACCCAGGCCCACGCCGGCAGCGGACGTGCCCTCTATCTGGCTGAAGGGCTCAAAGATGATGGACTGAGCATCCTCTGGAATGCCGCGGCCGGTATCAGAGACCGCCAGTGCCCAGTGATCCTCATCCTTGACGTAGGCGCGTATTTGCACCGATCCCTTTTCTGTGAACTTGATCGCATTGCCCACCAGGTTGAACAGCACCTGGTTCAGTTTCTCCCGGTCGCCTGTGACGCTGGCGGGCGTATCATCGCTGATGTGGCCGGCCAGCTCTATTCCCCTATCTTGAGCCAGCACTCCCATTGCACTGACCACGCCCTCGATGAGGTCGGATGGGGCAAGGGAGGCTGGTCGCAATTGCAGTAGGCCTGCCTCAATCTGCGCTTGGCCCAGGAGGCTATTCGCCAGGCTGAGCATGTACTGGGTGTTGGCATAGATGTGATTGATGGCGTAGCGCTGTTCCTTCGGCGAGGTAAAGATCCCTTCGCGGATCAGTTCAGTCAGGCCCAGGATGGCGGTGAGGGGAGAGCGCAGGTCGTGGGAGGCGATGGAGAGGAAAGTGGATTTCATGTGATCGACCTCGGCTTCTTGGGTAAAACCGCGAAAGACGGCCACGGTACCGATCTCCTCGCTGGAATCGAGCTTGACCGACGCTGCGCTCATCGAGAGGGTCTTGTCATCCCACCTGATCTTGAGACTGGGATAGTGGGCTGTTCTATCTTTGAGGATATCAGCGATTATTTCCTGGTCGTAGGCGTTGACACTATCTTTCATCAGCCCTTTGATGTCACGGCCTACGATCTCTTTAAAGGGCTGCCCCAGTAGATGCTCTGTGGCCGGGTTGGCGATGGTGGCTTGGCCGGCGTTGTCAAAGACGACGATGCCGTCAGCGGTGGAGTGGAGGATGGCGCGCAGTTCGCCAGTGCGCTGCTCGACACGTTGATCGAGTTCCAGATTCAGGGTGTGCAGGCTATGTAATACCTGTTCTAGATCATGTGCTACCAACTGTGATAGGGCTGCGATCGAAAAGAGGTTAAAGATCGGCGTTATGTAGACGCCGGTACCGAGCCAGACGCCGGCTGCTATAGTCGCGGCACTTCCCAGGCTGGCAATTACAAGGCTGGCGTAGGGACGCAGCAAGAAACTTGAAAGGAAGGCCGAGACCGCCAGTCCAGATGTCAAAGCGGCCAGTATCCAATTGTCTGGCATGTTGGCATAAACACTGGCTGCAAGCAATATCACAAACAGGTATGTGGCCAGGCGTTCTGACCAATAGCGATTGATGATGAAAACAATGACGACAAACAGCGCGGCGATCCAGGTGTTGATCTCGCCCATCCGAAAGGCGCTGGGGTCAGACGCTACTGGGGCTGGTGGATGGCCGCTGACGATGAGCAGGAGGAAAACCGCTTCTTGGGTGAGTATAGTCGTCAGCATGACCGCCGAAAAGATGTTGAGCAGTTTCCGCCGCCGGACGCTGTCGGGGCCGATTGTGGGGATATCGAAAAACTGGTTCACTGCGCTGGCGATAGATTTGACGGCCGCTTTCATCGATTGCCTCCAGTGGGCGTTCCGGTAGGGACGCGTCGCGACGCGTCCCTACCGGACGGCGCGTCGCTACCGGGTGATACACTCTATAGTATGTTCTGAGGATTGTCCCGATCCAATTGCCACCTCAATGGATTGTCGGCGATGTATTGGCGAATGGCGTCCAAATCCCGTTTGTTGCGGACGATGTGTTCGTAAAACCCACGTTGCCAGAAAGGCGCGCCAGCGGTGTCGCGCATTTGGCTGATGTGCTTGGTGGATACTGTTTTGAATGCGCCGATCAATTGTCCTAGGGGTTTGCGTTTGATACGTGGTTCGGTAGGGGCGCATCGCGATGCGCCCCTACAATCGTTGTCGTTGATGACAATGATTCCATGCAAGTGGTTCGGCATCACGACCCACGCGTCCAACGTCACGTATGGATATTGTTCGGCCAACCATTGCCACGATTTCGCCGCAATTTGTCCAAAACCGGATAATACCATTTTCCCATCCGCCACATCTCCCAACGTGCATTCTCGTTCGCGGACGCAGATGGTGATGAAATAGGCGCCCGGTTGGGCGTAATCGTATCCTTTCAGGCGGATGGATCGACGATGGTGTTTCTCTGGATTGTAGACCATTTTTCTCCTTTCGCAATTGGTGAGAGGGCGTCGGTAGGGGCGACTCGCGAGTCGCCCCTACACGTGACGTGCCCTACACGTGACGTGCCCTACACGTGACGTGCCCTACACGTGACGTGCCCTACACGTGACGTGCCCTACACGTGACGTGCTACAAGCGTTCAATCATGTACAACTCCCCCTGCTCGAATCCCCGCTCTCGGTAGTATGGCCGCGTGCCTACGGCGGCGATGACGGCCAATTGCCCGTATCCTTCCTCGCGCGCGATGTGCTTGGCCTCTTCGATCAATTGCGTGCCCAGACCCGCGTGCTGTGCCGTACCCTCCCGCCGGTCGCCCAGCGCCAGCGCCGGCCCGTAGATGTGCACCTCGCGGATCACGGCGCATCCGGTCAGCTCCTCGATGGGTGGCGCGGCTACGGGCAAGTCTGCCCGCGGCAGCGAAAGTCGCAAAAAGCCTGCCAGCCGGTCGCTGGGCGTGACGTAGTGGAGGAATACCTCGTGGGTGGCGTCGGTCTCGTAGCGCAGGCTCTCCAGCTTGAGGGATTCGGCGTCAACCGCTTGCCCACGCACCTCACGGCAGCGGATGCAGTGGCAGGCTAATCCTTCCTGCTTCATCCGCTGCTGTACGATCTGGCGCAGATTGGTTTTCTTGACCCCCGCGACGATGTTGGGCGAGGGGATGTCGCGCATGAGCCGGTTGACGCGGCAGTAGGTGGGGATGAGGGGTTTGCAGCGGGCCAAAAGCGCCACCAGCGTTTCCTCGTCGTAGGGTTGGTACTCTCCCCGCTGCCAGAGCTCGTAAAGCTCGGTATTTTCCAGCAGCGCCGTGGGATAGATCTTGAGCTCGTCGGGCCGCAGAGATGGATCGTCCCACAGCCGTCGAAAGTCCTCCAAGTCGCTTTCCGGCGTGGCGCCCAGCAAGTTGGGCATCCAGTGAACGACGATCTTGAAGCCCGCCAATCGCAGCAGTCGCATCGCGCGCTGTGTATCGGCGACGGTGTGACCGCGCTTGTTGCGCGCCAGGATATCATCATCCAGGCTTTGTATGCCCATTTGTACCTTGGTCGCGCCCAGCCAGCGCAGGTGGCGCACCTCCTGTGGCGTGATGCGGTCGGGGCGCGTCTCGATCACCAGGCCGACGTTGCGGTGGGCGGCGCTCTCGTTGAGCCGCTGGGCCTCCTCCAGAGTGGGGGAGGCGGCCTCGTTCATCGCGTCCAGGCAGCGGCGCACGAACCACTCCTGGTAGTCTTCCGGATAGTATGACCACGTCCCGCCCAGGATCAGCAGCTCGATCTTGTCCACGCTGTGGCCTAGGTCGGCCATTACCGAAATGCGGCTCGCCGTCTGGGTGTATGGATCGAACGCGTGGGCGGCGGCGCGCATCGCACCGGGCTCGTCGGGCAGGTAGCTCTTAGGCATGCGCGCTACGTCAGGGCAAAAGATACACTCGCCGGGGCAGGGGAAGGGCTCGGTCAGCACCGTCACCGGGGCCACGCCGGAGATGGTGCGTGTGGGCTTGACCCGCAGCCGCTTGATCAGTTCGGGGTCGGGCGTTTGCTTCTCCTGCTCGCACCACTGCGCGTAGCCATCCAGAATCTGGCTCTTGGATAACAGCCCGCCATCGAGGGGGTGCCTGCGCAGGATGCGCGTTATTGCCCGGTTCGAGAGTTCGGAGGCGGCTTGCATGTCCTCAATGATCGCCAGGAGGGTATCGCCGTGCGCTTCCAGGTCGAAGGGTATGCTGTCTGCCAAGTGCCCGATCCTTTTTTGTGCTTGATCCATCAGTTGTTCACATTGTTACAGTTGTGCTATACTGTGTTCGCAGAGTTGTAGGCATTCTACTCGATATTCTGCGCTGTGCAAGGAGAATTCAAGGTAGAAAAGGGGGTTTATCAATGATCGAGAGACGCAGACAGAGGTTCGTGGTGCTCACCGCTTGGCTCCTGCTCTGCATTTTGGCGTGCGGCACCAATCCCACACCCGAGCAGCTTACCCCGATCCCCACGTGGACGCCGACCAACGAGGCGGCTGATTCTCCTGCTCGGCCGACGTTGACGCCCACACCGACGCCCCGCGTTGCTCCCGAGACGGTGGCGACGGATACGCCTCCGCCTGCGTCTGGCTGTGTTGGCTTGAGCGGGAGTCTCGAAATGCGCGTATTGGTTGGCCCGTCCGACGTCGTGGGGTTGGAGCCGTTTGCCGTGGGGGAGATACCCTTTGCCGTGACCGGCGATACGGCTCCTTATGCTATCCAAGGTGGCGGTCCCATCTCGTATGCCGACGTCTTGCCCCAGGACTGGGGCACCTATGCGGTGACCATGGATCTTCAAATTACCATCGTTGGGGAATGCGTTGGGGAAGCTGGCGCGGAGGAGCTTCAGATGACCGTCGAGATGACGGGCGAACAGATGGTCGAGGTGGATGCGGAGGGTTTCCACGGCGAGTATCCCTGGGCCGGCACCAACACGCTGAATCTGGTCTTTCCGCTCATGGAGGGGGCTGCCGCAGCAGGGGAGGGCTGGGAGTTAATCCTGCATCTGGGAAGCTGAACGCCAGAACGCTTTTCTGCCGACTCGTGATGCGTAACCGAAAAGTCACTTTTCACGCATTACGTGTCATCCAGTTGCCCTCATACCTCATTCAGCGTATAATCGCCCTGTGGACGAAAAGACTGTCGGAAAACTACTCGCGCTGAACCGCGAATTCTACGCGACTTTTGCCGAGCCCTTCGCTGACAGCCGCACGCTTTTCGACCCGGCGCTCACCAGCATTCTTCCCTACATCCCCCGGGGTGCAAGGGTGCTCGACGTGGGCTGCGGCAATGGGCGCCTGGCGCTGCTGCTGGACCGGGGACGGCCCGGCGCGATGTATGTGGGCATCGATGCGGTGCCAGAGTTGATCGAGGTGGCCCGCGCGCAGGCCGGTCAGTTCGATATCTCGGCCGAGTTCCACATCCTTGATATCTCACGGCCCGGTTGGAGCGATTCTTTTCGCGGCGCGTCCTTCGACTGTGTCGTAGCGTTGGCTGCACTGCATCACATCCCCAGCTTCAAATTGCGGGCGCGCGTCCTGCGCGAAATGGCCCAGTTGCTAGCGCCCAGGGGCCGGGTGCTGCTCTCCACCTGGCAGTTTGTCGAGAGCGACCGGCTGCGGCGCAAGATCGTGGATTGGACGGAGGCGGGAATCCCGGCCAAGGCATTGGAGCCGGGCGACTACCTGCTTGACTGGAGTCGCGGGGGGCGCGGGCTGCGCTACTGCCACCTGGTGGGCGAGACGGAGTTGAGGCAGTTAGCTGCCGAGAGCGGCCTCGGCGTGCGGACGACCTTCCGCGCCGGGGGTCGCGAGGGAAACCTCAGTTTGTTTGCCATATTGGAGCGAAAAAGAGCATAACCTGTAACAAGCGGCACCCCTTTTTCGTTTCAGAAGTTGATTGGGGGGTGAGACGATGGAACGACAAAAGTTTGTGCCTTTGTTCGGTTTTGTCTCTTGGTTGCGTTGGCCAGTGTGCCCACGCCCACCCTGGGATCCTCGCCCGGCCTGGCAGAGACGGCGACAAGAGAGACGCCTGCGGTTGTCGCTACTGAAGCGCTATCATCCAGCCCTCTGACCTGACCTACCTGGGCGCGTTCTGCCTGCCCGGCGATACCCCGGAACGTGAAAAAAACGGAAGCGGAGAGAACCAGTGTAAAAAGAAAGGAGTGACATGCGATATCAACGGATGATCGGAGTTCTCGTTCTGGGAATGGGGTTGGCACTTGCGCTGTTAATCGTCCTGGGCGTGCGACCAGAAGCGACGCTTGCCGACGTACTGTGCGTGAATCCGGGGGGCACCGGTGGGTGCCACGCGTCTGTCCAGGCTGCTATAGACGCCGCCGACGACGGCGATACCATTCGTGTGGCCCAAGGCACGTACCACGAGGCGGTTGTGCTCTCTAAGAGCGTGACGCTGCAGGGGGGTTGGGCGACCGATTTCGCCGCTCGCGATTGGGACCTCTACGTGACCACCGTCGACGCCCAACGAGCCGGCCCGGTGATCTGGGTCAACGCGGCTGTCTCGCCGACGATCGAGGGGTTTGTCCTCACCGGCGGGGACGACACGGCGCACCTGGGATGGGGCGGTGGGATTAAAATCTATCGCTCCGGAGGGATCGCCGTGGAGGGCTTCACCACCATCCGGTACAACGTGATCACGGATAACATCGCCTGCCGGGCCTCGAGCTGCCAGGGACACGGGGGCGGGATCCACGTTTACAGGTCGAACGCGCTGATCGAACACAACACGATCATCAGCAACGCCGCCCGCACGGGGGGAGACGGCGGGGGACAGGGGGGAGGCGTCCGCGTCTGGACGGCCAATGCCATCCTGATCGATAATACCATCGTCAGCAACACAGCGGTCTATTCCACTACTGGTCTGTGGACCGGCGAGGGGGGCGGAGTGGGAACCGAGTACGCGCAAAGCGCGGTGCTTGAGAATAACGAGATCCGTGGCAACGTGGCTGCCGTCAGGGGGGTGGGATATGGCGGCGGCGTCTGGGCGAACGCATACCTGTATGGCAACCGGATCTTGAGTAACACGGCCAGTGTGCATGGAGATGGCTATGGCGGTGGGGTGTATGCCTACCATGTATCCTCGTTCGACAGTAACCTGGTGCAGGGCAACGTGGCCAGCGAAAACGGGAGCGGCACCGGCGGCGGGATCTATGCCAAGTACCTGCAGAGCGCACGGTACAACACCATCGAGGGCAACGTGGCCACGCGCGGCGGCGGGATATATATGGAAACATACTTGGGCAACCAAGGGCTGTACTATAATCGCATCGCGCACAATCAAGCCACGGGCTTGGCTGTGTATGACGGCGGCGGTGGGATTGCCAGTGCCGCCGACTGGGTCGAGATCGTCGGCAACGAGTTCTATGGCAATCGCGCCGAGGGTGGGCTCCAGGCAACAGGCGGGGGGTTGCTCGTTACCAAAGGGAGCCGATTCGTAGTGCGAGAAAATCGGTTCGAGGCTAACGATGGGTTTTTTGGGGGCGGCATAGCCATATATACGGCTACGGGAACGATCGTCAACAACCAGATCGTCTACAACGAGGCCTATTACGGCGGTGGGATGTTCCTATGGGGTCGGGCTAGCCCGGAACTGGATCGCAACGTCGTGATGAGCAACACGGCATATGGCCTTTTTAATCCGGCCGGTGGCGGAGGATTGTTGATCGACGTGGACGATGGCACTACTGTCACGGTGACCAATCACATCATTGCTCAAAACGCTGCCGGCCCTACCGGGCATGGTGGCGGCGTGGAGTGCTGGCGTGGAAACTGCGTGTTGATCAACAACACGATCGTGGATAATGATCGTGGAGTTAATCAGGAGGGTGTCATTCTCGGTTCGAGCTACGGCGGCGCGCACGTTATGCGGAACAATATCATCGTTGGACACAGCATAGGCATCAGCCGGACCAACGGCACGTTGACATTGGACTATAACAACTACTATGACAACATCACCCACGTCAGTGGGACCATGATGGGGCCCAATCACCGTACCGACAAGCCACAGTTCGAGGACCGGATGGGGGGAGACTATCACCTGGCTCTGACCTCCCCGCTGATCGACCAGGGCGACAGCAGCCTGGACGTGCCTTTTGACTTTGAGGGTGATCCACGCCCGTGTGGTGGCGGGATAGACATCGGCGCCGACGAGGCCTACCGCGCCGAAAGCTACGTCAGCGAACTCACCGGCAGCGACCTCACGGGCGATGGCTCGCCTGGCAACCCCTTTGCCACGGTGACGAAGGGATTGACCGAAACTCGCACCGGGGGCACGGTCTACGTGGGTCGCGGGAACTATGCGGAACGGGTCGCGATCACACGCAGTGTCACACTGCTCGGTGGCTACTATGAAGGTGACTGGAGCCGCGACATTGCGGCCCACGTCACCACGCTGAATGCGGAGGGCACAGGCACGGTGGTGATCATCTCTGGCGATGGAGTTAATGCGACAGTTGAAGGATTCACGATCACCGGCGGCGAGGCCAGTACGTATGGCTCTGGCGGCGGGATCGCCGTCTATAACGACGCTGCAGCCACCATCCGCTACAACGCGATCACCGGCAACCACGCCCAAAACGGCGGCGGCGGCATGGTCTTGTGGGGAAATGAGTTTGCGGAGAGCGTATTGGACTCAAATCGCATCTATGCCAACGCTGCCGATGGGATTTTTGTGTTTCCGGACCTCGTAAATTCGTTAGCTCCTCAACAAGGACCAGAGCCTGGCGGCGGCTTGCTACTCGGTAGTGGTCCCGCACGCGTGGTAAACAACTGGATCTATGACAACGCCGCTGCTGCGGGAGGGGACGGCATGGCCCTGTCGGGTTGGAATGGACCGGTGCTGGTATACCACAACACAGTGGTCGACAATGGCGACAGTGCAGGGGTTGGCATTGAACTAATGGGCACAGCCCCACAGGTGACCCTCTACAACAACCTGATCGTTGGCCACGGCACGGCGATCACCGCGACGCCTGGCGTAGAGGCCTTGTGGGATTATAACGGTCTCTACGACAATGCGGCCAACTATGCGCCCGGACTGAGCGGTGGCCTCCACGACACATACGGCAACCCGTTCTTTGTGGACCGTTCCACGGGTGATTACCACATCGGGATCTGCTCGCCTGCGGCCGACACGGGAATGGGCACCGGCATAGACATCGACATAGATGGCGACCCAAGGCCTCTGCCGATTGGCACCCGGCCCGACCTTGGCGCAGACGAGGTCGAGCAACATTGTCTCTACTCGTATTTGCCGCTCGTGCTGCGGAATGATTGAAAGGGGCTCACTATGAGAAGCTTTCGCTTTCTTGCAATCCTGCTTCTTGCATCCTGTATCCTACCTCTTGCATCATCTCTCGCCCAGGGACCTACCCGCATCATCTTTTTGCATCACTCCTGTGGCGAGGGGCTGATCGAGGAGGGTGATGTGCGGGAAGGGCTCTCTTCCCTGGGGTACGAGTTCTACGACCATGGCTACAACGATGAAGGGCTGCGCGACGCCGGCGGCTTGTACATAGGTAGGAATTTCGACGTGCCGGGCGACAACACCGATCCCGATGGCATCGCCGAGATTTTTTCCCAGCCGCTGCACGACCCGCCGGATAACGCCTTCAGCCACCTGATGCAGTACGACGTCATCGCCTTCAAATCCTGCTTCCCCACCAGCAACATCGGCGACGACGCCCAGTTGAATGAGTACAAGGGCTACTATCTCTCCGCCCGCGACCGGATGGACCAGTATCCGGACAAGCTGTTCATCGTGGTCACCCAGCCGCCGCAGGTGCCCGGCTCTAGTGATCGGGACGAGGCGCGACGAGCGCGCGTCCTGGCCGACTGGCTCAAGTCGGGCGAGTTCCTGGATGGCCATCCCAACGTGGTTACCTTTGACTTTTTCGGGCTGCTGGCGGGGTCGGACAACTTTTTGCGCTCCGAGTATCGCTACGACAACTACGACGGTCATCCCAACGAACGCGCCAACCGCGAGATCGGCCCGCTGTTCGTGGACTTCTTCGACGAGGCGATTCGCACTCACTATAGCGGTGGGCCGCCGCCCAGACCGGCGGCGACGACGCCCCCTGGCGCGGAGGCCACCGAACCGCCGCCCGTCATCGCGCCGGTTGCGGAGGGTGTGATCGACGACTTTGAGTCCGGCGTCGATGCCTGGTACGTCGACATTGGGGAGGGGGCCGCAACCGAGTGCGAGGCTGATGCCGAGGCGGCGCACGGCGGGTCGGCGGCGCTGCGCATGCAGTACGACGTTCCCTCTGAGGGATGGGGCGGCTGCGGCCGTTCCTTCGACGCGCGCCAGGATTGGAGCGGCGCGGACAGCCTGGCGCTGTGGCTGCGCTCCGATGGGGAAAGCCGCTGGGTCACGCTGGTGATATTCGCCGGCGAGCCCGACGAACCGACGCCGTTCGAGGTAGAGATCGAGGTGGGCGCGAATTGGGAGCAGTTCGTCTTCCAATGGGCCGACTTTGTGAAGGCCGAGTGGGTGGGCGACGCGGGACTGCCCGCCCTAGACTTGGCCCAGGTGACGAGCTATGCGCTCTATGCAGATGAAGGCGACGCGGGCACGATCTGGGTGGACGACGTCACCTTCATCACCGGTGAGGAGCCGCCCGTCATCGCCCCGGCGCCGACAGACGAACCTGCTGCGCCTACGGAGGAGCTTGGTGAGGATGACCAATACGGCCCTATCTGCGGCACGATGGCCCTGCCGCTGGGTGCGCTGGGCGTCTTTTGGGTAGCCCACCGCCGCCGCAGGTAGAAACGTTATCGAAGGTGGTGGGGCCGATTGCCAATCGGCCCTACCACGGGTATAATTCCCCCTGTTATGACCGACCAACCAACACGCCCCGACGGCCGCCGGCCCGATGAGCTCCGCCCGGTCAAGTTCACGCTGGATTACGTGGACTATCCCGAGGGCTCGGTGCTGATCGCGCTGGGCCATACCCGCGTGCTGTGCAACGCCAGCCTCGAGGAGACGGTCCCGGCCTGGATGGCGGGGAAAGGCGGGGGATGGCTAACCGCCGAGTATGCGTTGCTCCCTCGCTCCACCCATACCCGTACGCCCCGCGAGACCCGGGGCTTGCGTGGCCGCACGCAGGAGATTCGCCGCCTCATCGGGCGCTCCCTGCGCGCCGCTGTGGATTTGGACCTGCTGGGCGAGCGCACGCTGGTGATCGATTGCGACGTGCTCCAGGCCGACGGTGGCACCCGCACCGCGGCGGTCACCGGCGGCTACATCGCCGTGGCTCTGGCGTTACGCCGATTGATCGAGCAGGGCGTACTGCCACAAGGAGCGCTCAAGCCGCCGGTCGCGGCGATCAGTGTGGGTGTGGTTGAGGGTCAGGTGCGACTCGATCTATGCTACGCCGAGGATCGGGACGCCCGGGTCGATCTCAACGTGGTGATGACGGCGGGCGGCGACTTGGTCGAGGTGCAGGGCACGGCGGAAGGGTCCCCTTTCCCCCGCCAGACCCTAGACCACATGCTGGACTTGGCAGCCCAGGGCATCGCCCGCCTCGTTCAGCGTCAACGCGAGGCGCTAGGGTGAAGTCTTCCAACTTTACGGCCGGCCAGCGTCGTGTGCTTCTGGTGATGATCATTTTGGTCATCGCCGTCTTTGCCGCGCTGGTTGGGTTCATCGCCACCTCCCTGCAAGATCAGCAGAGCCCTCCGCCGGCTACAGGTGCGCTCTCCATACTCGACGAGCCGACGGTGGCCCCGGCCGCCGTGACGCCGTCGCCTACCCCCGTCCCTACCACCGAGCAGTTTACGGATGGCATCACGTCCCGTGTCCAGGCCGCTCGCCTGCTCGATCAGATCGAGCGGCAGGTGGAGACGGTGCGTGGCCTTTCCCCGCGCGCTGAGGTGCCGCTCAATTTTCTAGACGAGGAAGAGATGTCCTCTCTTCTACACAGATTCCACAGACAGCGTGACCCGGAAGCTTTGCTGTTGCCCTACGTCAGCTTGGGCTTGCTGCCCGATGCGCCGGTTTCCATCCAGGTGGGCCAGACGGCGGGCGCCTACGTGCTTGAGGAGGAGCAGCTCTACGTGGTCACCAATCCGTCCCAGATCAATGCTGACGATCGTGTGCTGGTTTTGGCACGCGCCTACGATCGTGCCTTGCAGGATCAGTACTTTGATCTGGAGGCTGCGGAGGCGCGCGCCAGGAGCGCCGATGCCAGGTTGGCCGTGGCGGCGTTGGAGGGAGGGGATGAGATGCTCCTGATGGCCCTCTATCGTCATGGGGATTTGGCGACGGCTGACTGGGCTTATCTGGAGACGTTGGTCTTGGCGGAATTGCCGAGCTATGGCGAGGAGTTGGATAGCAGCCAGGCTTGGGCGCGCTTGCAGCACTTCCCGTACCGGGAGGGGCGGCGTTTTGCGGCCGCGCTTTTCGAGGTCGATGGGTGGGACGCCGTCAACCGCGCCTACGCCGATCTGCCTCGCTCGACGGAGCAGGTGCTCCACCCGGAGCGCTATCTGGCCGAGGAGCCCGATACCCCCGGCGACGTTTTTGTGCCCGACCTGAGCAGTGTCTTGGGCACGGAGTGGACGCTGGGCGTGCGCGACACACTGGGCGAGTTCGTCGCCGGTGTGTACCTCGAGCAGACGCTGACCGAGCAGATGGCCTGGCGGGCTGCCGATGGTTGGGATGGCGATACCTTCGTCACCTGGGAGCGCGAGGATGGAGGTCGGGTGCGCGTCTGGCGCACGATCTGGGACAATACGACCGAGTCGGCCGAGTTCGAGCGCGCGCTGTTGACGCTGGTGCCCCAGCGCTACCTGCCGACCCGTCCTTTGGAGCCGCCGCGAGGTTTGCCGGGGAGTTGGTGGGAGACTGAATCAGGCATCGTGTGCGTCTACCGCGTGGCGCGCCACGTCGTCTTTGCCGATGGGCCTGACGTCGATACACTGGCGGCGGTGGTCGAAGCGCTGCCCTGAGGTGGTTTAGGATAAATTCGTCCACCCTATGCCATCAGTGACCGCGCCAGATCGACCGCCGAGGCGGCGTCGGGGGCATAGCTGTCGGCGCCGATCTCGTCGGCGTAGGTTTGTGTCACCGGTGCGCCGCCGATCATCACCTTGACTCTATCGCGCACGCCCGCTTCCACCAGGGCGTCGATGGCCTTTTCCATCGCCGGAATTGTAGTCGTCAGCAGCGCCGACATGCCTACCAGGTCGGGTTGCTCGGCCTTGACCACTTCGACGAACTTTTGTGGCGCGGCGTCGATGCCTAGATCGACGACGTCAAAACCGCCGCCTTCCAGCATTGTCACCACCAGGTTTTTGCCGATGTCGTGTAGGTCGCCCGCCACGGTGCCGATGATGACCTTGCCTGCCGACGGCACGTCGCTTTCAGCCAGCAGGGGGCGCAGGATGTCCATCCCGGCGTGCATGGCGCGCGCGGCGATGAGCACCTCGGGCACGAACAGGTCGCCGTTCTTAAAATCCAGGCCGACCCGGTCCATTCCTGCTACCAGTTCTCCGAGAATCTCGGCTGCCGTCAGACCCTCGTCGAGGGCCTGGCGCGTCAGCTCGGCTACCTCGGTGTTCCTGCCGTCGTACAGTTTCTCCGCGATCTGGCTGAGTGTGTCGCTCATCTTTTCTCCTGTGGGCTAGCTCGGGCCTCGGACCTGTCTCCGCCGGCCCGGTGAAACGAGATGCGGTACACAACGGCGGGTACTTTAACATGTCGGAGGTTGTTTGTCAAGCGGCGAGCCAAAAAATGGTGTCTTATCGGGTGATTCGCTGTACGAAGGGATTCTATTGTCCATCGGGCGCGCCTTGCGCATCTCGCGATCTTGCTTATAATCCAACCTACGGTTGGGGATCATTGCTGCGAGCGCATTGGGGTCATCGCCTGTGGGAGGGAACAAGCTAGGAGGAAGGAATACAGTAGATGAAGCGACCAAGACCGAAAGAAGAAAAAAAATGGCAGGCTCCTCGGGTCGTCCTTCAGCCCAAAGTCCAACAGGGTATGCAAGCGGGCATCAATCAGATCGTGGACGTGATCCGTCCCACGTTGGGGCCGCGTCCGCGCATCGTAGCCTTGGAAAAGACGATGGGCGCGGCATATGCGCCGGAGATGCTAGACGATGGCGGCACCATCGCTCGCCGCATCGTCCAGTTGCCCGGCCGGGACGAGGATGTGGGGGCGATGTACATCCGTCACGTGCTGTGGAAGTTGCACGAGAAGGTGGGGGATGGTACGGCCACTGCCGCGGTGATATTCAAAGAGGTCTATAACCAGGGGCTGCGTTACCTGGCTTCCGGCGGCAACGCCATGCCGTTGCGCAGGTATCTGGACGAGGGAATGCGCGTCATCTTTGACGAATTGAACGGCATGACGTCTCCATTGGAAGGCAAAGAGGCGCTCGCGCGTATGGCCGAGTCGATCTGCTACGACCCGCCGCTGGCTGAGATGATGGGCGAGATATTCGATATCATTGGCGTGTATGGGCGGCTCGAGGTGCGCTCCGGCCGTACGAATGCGTTGGAGCGCGAGTATATCGAAGGCATGTACTGGAAAAGCGGCGTGCTCTCGCGCGCGATGTACACCGATCAGACCAAGCTGCGAGCGGAATTAGAAGACGCGGTCGTTCTGGTCACCGACCTGGCGATAGAGGATCCGCGCGATCTCATAAAGCCCCTGACCATCGTCGCGCAGGCCAAGATAAAGGCGCTGTTGATCGTCGCCAAGGATGTTTCTCAGCCTTGCAGCGGCATGTTGACCAGGCCCGAGATTGCAGAGAAGGTCAAGATCGTGGCCGTCAAAGCGCCCGGTGTTCTGCTCAAGGCACAGGGGCAGGCGTTGCACGACCTGGCTATTTTGACCGGCGCCCGTCCTATCCTGGAGGCTGCCGGCGATACGTTGCAGTCGATAAAGCTGCAGGACCTGGGGCGGACGCGCCGCGCCTGGGCCGACAAGACCTATTTTGGCATCATCGGTGGCCAGGGCGATCCGCGTGCTATTCGAGAGCACATCGCGACCCTGCGAGCCGCTCACGATCGGGAGGATGATCCCGATGAGCGGGCAACGCTCGAGTACCGTATCGGCAAGCTGATCGGTGGGTCTGCGGTGCTAGAGGTCGGCGGATTCACCGAGACGGAGGCAAAGGCACGGAAGGAATTGGCCGGGCGAACGGCCACCGCGATGCGCGCTGCGATGCGCGAGGGCATCCTGGCGGGGGGTGGGGCAGCTTTGCTGGCGTGCCGCCCGGCGCTGCAGCAGCGCCTTGAAGAAAGCGCGGATTCGGACGAGCGCATGGCCTATCGCATCCTATTGCGGGCGGTCGAGGCGCCGTTCCGTACCCTGGTCGAGAACGCCGGCTTTGAGCCCAGCGTCCTTCTCGGCGAGATCAATCGGGCCGGTGCGGGCTATGGGTTCGACGCCGTAGCCGGGCGGGTGGTCGACATGGCGGAGGCGGGTGTTCTCGATGCCGCGGTGGTGCAGAAAGCCGCCGTCCGCAGCGGCGTCGGTGGTGCGGCACTGGCCCTGACGACGGACGTCATCATCCACCGCGCCGCTGCGCCGACAGAGATCAGCACGTAGTTTTTGGTGCCTCGCGGTTTGACCGTTTCACATGATTTGCGCGAGCGTCCCAAGCGTGGGGCGCTCGCTGCTCAAAAGGAGAGACATGGACCAGATCAATGATTCTTCTACGATGAGAGCCTCCCGTCTGCACGGCATCCGGGATATACGGGTGGAGGATCTACCCCGACCCACGCCCGGCCCCGGCGAGGTACTGCTCAAGGTGGCGGCGGTGGGGACGTGCGGATCCGACGTGCACTATTACGTGGAGGGCGGCATCGGTGATCAGGTGGTGACGGCGCCCATCATCATGGGGCACGAGTTCTCCGCCTGGGTCACCGAGCTGGGGCAGGGCGTTACGGAGCTAGAGATCGGGCAACTGGTCGCGGTCGAGCCGGCGATTCCCTGCGGCGAGTGCGAGTCCTGCCAGCACGGCCATCCCAACCTGTGCCCGAATGTTGTGTTCTGCGGCACACCGCCCGTCGACGGCGTGTTTGCCGAGTACACCGTCAAACCCGCCGAGAATTGTTTCCCCCTACCTGCGGACCTGTCCCCGGCGGATGGCGCGATGTTGGAGCCGTTGGGCATCGCCATCCACACAGTCGATCTGGCCCACCTGAGGCCGGGATACACCGTCGCCGTGCTGGGCGCTGGACCCATTGGCCTGCTGACAGCCGCCATGGCCCGGGCCGCCGGTGCCACCGAGGTGTACATGACCGAGCCGCTGGCCTACCGGCGGGCGTTTGCCCTTCAGTACGCGTCCACTTGCGTGGCCGTAGCCGATGCCGTACTGGACCCCGAAACCACTGACGTCGTCGCCGAGATTCTAGGCCTGACCGGCGGACGTGGGGTGGACGTGGCCATTGAGGCTGCCGGCGCGGCAGAGACGCCCGATCAGGCTGCCCGCGTCACGCGCCCCGGCGGCAAGGTGGTCGTCGTGGGTATCCCCTCCGATGACACGATGACGTTCACCGCCGGCATCACCCGCCGCAAGGGGCTGACGATCAAGCTGGTGCGGCGGATGAAGCACACCTATCCTCGTGCCATCGCGTTGGTGGAAAAGGGGCTGGTGGACGTCAAATCACTGGTCACCCACGAGTTCCCCCTGGAGCGCATCGGTGAGGCATTCGAGATGGTGGCCAACTATGACGATGGCGTGCTGCGGGCCGTCATCCAGATCGCGGACGCGTTTTGAGGTTTGAACCCCAGCAACTAACTCCCCATCTAACCTCCCCCACCACAGAGGGAGGGACCGGTTGCTCTCCTTCCCTGGTGGGAGGGGTTGAGGGAGCATTCGTCATCGCAGATGCCCCATTGGGACATGGCGACTGCCTCGAGAACCTGCGCAGGGTTTCGTTTACGATTTCGTAACCGATTTGGGACTTTTGTACCTAGACAGGTGTAACAAGTTTGTGGTATAGTGGATGTTGACCCGTCGGAGCGCAAAACGGGGCCGGCGGGACGTTTGTGTGTATTCATTCGTTTTTTTCGAGGGCGGTGGGAGGCGGATAGGTGCGCAAGGCACGGTTGAACGGACATTTGGTAGAGGCTGGGCCCGATTCGCCAGAGGTGGCACTGTGCCCATCATGTGGTGAGGAAGTTCGCAAGAGGAGGCGCAAGGTCGGTCATCGCAAATACACCTACTTTTACCGGCACCGCGTGGGGGTTGGGGATGGGTGTTCGTTGCGCTACCGACCGGTCGATTGATTGAGCCATTCTGCTTGCGATTCTCTTCCAGTTGTGGTAATATACGGCAGCTAGGCGGTGGTCTGGCTGCCGCTTTCTCTGGGGGCTCGTCTAACGGTAGGACAGCGGACTCTGAATCCGTATGTAGAGGTTCGAATCCTTTGCCCCCAGCCTCACACATCCCTGGGGAGGATGACATGGGTGGGCAATGTGTCGGAAAACGTATTGCAACGGGCGTCGATTGGGCATTTGCGCCCGAGTGGTTGACGATTAGGCAGGCTTGTGCACTTTCAGGGTGGACAGCCATGGAAATGCTGGCGATCATTGAGGTTGGCGGGGTCGATCTTAAAGATGATCCCGACGATGTTTTCATCGACAAGCAAAGTCTCCGCGATTATCAAGAGGCGTGTGCGCTCGTGTTGCATTGGTCTGATTAGGTGCTCGCGAATAGAAAACGCCCCGTACCGGCGGGGCGTTTTTGATTTCTAACTTCCGACAATGTCGCTTTCTGTAGGCTACATTTTCGCTTAGGAGTGTTACTGTCGGTTATACCAGGGCGTTCCCCTGAGAACAGACTGGTGATTTAGAATGGAATATCGTCTTTCTGTTGATATGTATTGGCATATGCAGGATGTGTATCAAGTAGAAGACGAACAGTATAGGTGGAAATAGAGATAGGAAGTACTTTGTAAGTGTATTTACCTTCAAGTGAAAAGTTGTCAGCAGTGTGACTGAATTGTTGCTTGCCGGTGTCGAAGCTAATTTCTAGAGAGAACGGTCCAGGAGATTGGGTTTCTGGAGAAAAGTAGAAATCAGCACCATTAGGGAACAAACGGACTTTTTCCACAAAGGTATGTTGACGGTAGAAAGTAATGTACCGAGTGGTGGCGATGATCTTGCCATGGTATTTGGTCAACAGGTCTGGCGTGAGTAGGTGGAATAGGGTTTCTCGTTCTGCTTCAGAACGGCAATAGATGTAACGCAGTGCGCCTAGATCGAGCCGTTGAGGTATGATGATCTCCGCTTGGCGATGGAAGATGGTGTCGCGAGAATATGTCCAGTTAGTGTGGTATATTTGCTGCCAAGGTAAGTTCTTGAGTTCATCCGCAGTAGAGAGAATTAGCGTTTGTCTTGTTCTCGTTCCAAGACATCCATCTGAAAATGTGCAATCGCTACGTGCAAGAATTTCAGGCGCGCTGAATAAGAGAAAGACTGGGATGGGGCAATGGGCATCAGGAAACTTTGACTTGGATAGGGTACTCTGGGATTTAATGCCTTTTGCATAGAATTGGGTTGGGGTTTTTGGTCGGAAGTACAGACGCACACAGTCCTTGAACTCAGCTTCTGTCCCGGCCAGAACTGCTGGACTACCACTGCTGATAACAAGTTGTTTAGTCTTTTTTGATCGGTAGCGGGAATACAAGTAGCCCGATCGGAGGATGTTTACTGCATTGA